>CEUN01008883.1_pt1 | contig 12826 bp, 14 predicted proteins | sample 361501 | NCBI WGS metagenome assembly CEUN01 (sample SAMEA2622801, study PRJEB7988) | marine metagenome | biome: marine biome (ENVO:00000447); feature: marine epipelagic mixed layer (ENVO:xxxxxxxxx); material: "saline water (ENVO:00002010), including plankton (ENVO:xxxxxxxx)" | depth 120 m | reverse complement strand
GTTGAAACCTGGTGGATCGAAGGGGATTTTAGCGCAGACCGTCAAGCTTGCTTAAGATATTTAGATTATTTTATAGGGCAGGGTATTTGAGATCCCATTATGAAATTATTTTAAAGTTGTAGTAAAAGTATTTTCTCAGAATGTTATATATTAACTGACTAATAATAATGTTTTGACGAGAACATATTACAAGGGAAAACCTCAGGGTCATTCCCATTTTGCCACAGGGGGTAGGGACATCAATATGGCCTCTATGTTGCCTCCGGTTTTCAAGCCAAATCTAGTACCTCTATCATAAAGTAAGTTGAACTCGACGTAGCGTCCCCGCTTAATGAGTTGTTGTTCGCGGTCTTCTTTAGTCCATCGTTTGTCCTTACGGGCTCGAACAATCTCAGGATAAATCTGGAGAAATGTTTTTCCTACCTCCTTGGTAAAACTGAAATCTTTGAACCAATCGCCAGAGTCTAAATAATCATAAAATATACCGCCAACACCACGAGCCTCTTTCCGATGTGGAAGGTAAAAATATTCGTCACACCATTTTTTGAACTTTTGATAGTATTGTTTGTCGTATTTATCACATGTTATTTTTAGTGCGGAGTGAAACTCATTTGAAGCTAAATTATCATTAACTATTGGTGTTAAATCTGTTCCACCTCCAAACCATGTTTTGGAGGTGGAAATAAATCTGGTATTCATGTGAACCGCTGGGACCAAAGGTGAACACATATGAGCAACGACTGATATGCCGGCTGCCCAAAATTCAGGATTTTCATCAGCTCCGGGAATTTCCTTTCTGAAATTGGCTGAGAACTCTCCCTCGACTACGGAAATGTTTACTCCAACTTTTTCAAAAACACGCCCGGTCATGACGGACATCGTTCCACCGCCACCGTTTTGATTATCATCTCCTTTTCTAGTCCAAACCTTTTTTTGAAATTGCCCCGGTGGTTGGTTTTCATTTTGAACGCTACCGTCATTCTCGATAGCTTCAAATTCAGCACATATTAAATCCCTTAGTTTGGCAAACCAAACTATAGTTGATTTCTTTTTGTCCTCGATCGTAAAGCCCATTAGTTACCGTTTGAAATAAAGTTATTGGTTTGTCTAAGCGCCTCTCCTAGAACCATAGCTGCTGCTACAGCAACGTTCAGAGACCGCGACCCCTTTGCCATTGGTATCTTTATACGTGCCGTTGCTGTTTCATGTATTTCACTCGTCACCCCTCTACTCTCACTACCTAAAAGGAGGTAGTCGTCAGATTTAAAAGAAAAGTCGTAGTATGTGCCGTTTCCAAAGGTAGTTAATAAAACAATCCTATTTCGGTTCTGGCTGCAAAAATTTCTAAAATAGGACCATGAAATATGACGGACTAGATCAACGTTATCTAAATAATCCATTCCAGATCTTTTGAGACGTTTGTCGTCTAAAATAAAACCGCACGGTTCAATAATATCCACACCCACGTTTAGGCAGGCGGCTGTGCGAAGAATCGTACCGGTATTTTGAGGGATATCAGGTTGATATAACGCTAATCTCATTGCAAACGGTCATGTAATAAATATATTCTCAATTATATCAATAAGGGGGTTTAAAAGGAACTCACGAGCGCTTTTTACTTATGCTGCGGCGTAAGGCCGCAGTGTTTGAATCTTTCTAGGAGTTAAATATACAAAGTACCAAAAAGTGATCGCGAACGATAAGCGGATACAATCGAGAGGGATAAAATGATAACTTCTGCTGATCTAGCCGAGGACAGCTCAGATAGCACTGTAGAAGGTGAAACTAGACGAGATTTTTTGATGCTTGCAACTGGTACTTTTGGTGCCTTTGGAGTTGCTGCAGCTGTTTGGCCACTCGTTGATCAAATGAACCCGGCTGCAGACACCCTTGCCGCATCAACGACAGAGGTTGATTTAGAACCCATTGAACCCGGGCAGCGTTTAATCGTGAAATGGCGAGGCAAGCCAGTATTTATAGTAAGAAGGACAAAGGCACAGATAGAGGAAGCGCGGTCAGTTAATGTGGCAGATTTAGTAGATCCTGAAACTGACGAGCAACGAGCAAAAAAAGCAGAGTGGCTTATTATTGTGGGAGTTTGCACTCATTTAGGTTGTATCCCTTCTGGAACAAAACAGGGAGAGATAAAAGGGGAGTACGGTGGGTGGTTCTGTCCATGCCACGGGTCGCATTACGATACTTCTGGTCGTATACGAAAGGGACCGGCTCCTAAAAATCTACCAGTTCCAGAGTATAAATTTCTTTCAGATAATGTTGTTAAGATCGGTTAGGAGTAGGCTAGATGAGTGATTCTAAGTTTAAAAATCCAATTATAGCTTGGATCGACTATAGGTTGCCGGTTTTTACATTTTTAGAGCATGAACTTCATGAATACCCTACTCCAAAAAATTTAAATTATTGGTGGAATTTTGGTTCTTTAGCCGGAATTATTCTAGTAATAATGATTGTTACAGGGATTATCTTAGCAATGCATTATACTCCGCATACCGCATTTGCTTTTGATTCTGTTGAGCGAATTATGAGGGATGTTAATTACGGTTGGTTGATCCGCTATATTCATATGAATGGTGCATCTGCATTCTTTATCGTCGTTTATATCCATATTTTTAGAGGGCTGTATTTCGGTTCCTACAAATCTCCCCGTGAGATTTTATGGATACTTGGTGTTATAATTCTTCTTTGTATGATGGCGACAGCCTTTTTAGGGTATGTCCTTCCCTGGGGTCAGATGAGCTTCTGGGGAGCAACTGTTATTACCAACCTTTTTTCGGCAATCCCGGTTGTTGGAGACTCAATCGTCACTCTTTTATGGGGGGGGTTTTCTGTTGATAATCCAACCCTTAACCGCTTTTTCAGTCTTCACTACCTATTACCATTTGTTCTTGTTGGAATTATTGTTTTGCATATTGTTGCGCTGCATCAGCATGGATCCAACAATCCAATAGGTATTAACACAAAATCACCTCAAGATACGGTTCCATTCCACCCATATTACACGATAAAAGATATGTTTGGATTAGGGGTCTTTCTTATCTTGTTTTTTGCTTTCGTATTTTTTGCTCCCAACTTTTTTGGTGAACCAGATAACTATATTGAAGCCAATCCGCTAGTTACCCCGCCCCACATTGTGCCAGAGTGGTATTTCTTGCCCTTTTACGCAATTTTGCGTTCTTTTACAGCAGACGCACTAATTTATTTGCCCATATCATGGCTGATGTCGGCTAAACTAGCCGGTGTCCTTGCGATGTTTGCATCAATTCTTGTTCTTTTTGTTTTGCCATGGCTTGATCATTCGCCTGTACGGAGCGCACGCTTTAGACCGCTATATAAACAGTTCTACTGGCTTCTGATCATAGATTGCGTGATTTTAGGAGTTTGTGGAGCCAAGCCTGCAGAAGCACCATGGACATATATCGCACAGGCGGCCACCGCATATTATTTTTTACATTTTCTTGTAATCATTCCACTTCTAGGATTCTTTGAAAAAACTCGTCCTTTGCCCACCAGTATTAGCGAACCAGTATTAAAGGGAGGCGGCAGCCTATCCGCCGCGTCTAGCGCTAAGCCGATGGAGAAAGTATAATGCGGAAGATTCTAATCGAAAGTGTGATTGTTTTTTCTGTCATAGCCTTTTCGTCATTTAGTGCAAATGCTGCGGGCGATTTTTTAAAGGCACCTAAACAACAATGGTCCTTTTCTGGGATTTTTGGGACATTTGATAGGGGGGCTCTTCAGCGAGGCTTTCAAGTATATAGTGAGGTCTGTGCGGGATGTCATTCTGTCAGATTGTTGTCGTATCGGAATTTATTGGAAATTGGTTTTACGGAAAAACAGGTCAAGAGAATTGCGGCATCTAAAGAGGTTTTGGATGGACCGAATGATGATGGAGAAATGTTTCAACGTCCGGGCCGTTTGAGCGATAAATTTGTTAAACCGTTTCCAAATGAACAGGCAGCACGTGCGGGTAATAACGGTGCGCTTCCGCCAGATCTATCACTAATAACAAAGGCAAGAAAAAACGGTACCAACTATCTACATGCCCTGTTAACAGGCTACAAACCAGTGCCGAAAGGGATGAAAGTTGCAGAGGGTATGTATTATAACCCCTACTACCCTGGTCAACAAATAGCTATGCCGCCACCATTAGTTGATGGAGGTGTGGAATATACCGATAAAACCAAGTCAACTATTACGCAAATGTCTAGTGATTTGACAACATTTTTAGCTTGGGCAGCAGAACCAGAGCTCGAAGCTAGAAAACGGTTAGGGGTAAAGGTGCTCCTATTTCTTTTAATTCTTACCGGTTTATTGTACGGAATTAAAAAGAAGGTGTGGTCTCGTTTGCACTAAGAGCTTAAAATTTTTCTAAAAATTTACCAAATAGTTAAAAAAAAGGGAACGCAAAATCTTCTAAATTTGCGTTCCCTTTTCGCTGTTCTTTTTAGAAAAATTAGCCCATGTGTGTTGCAAAGTGTTCTAGTGTCCGCTTGTGGGCGCGTTCACATGCGCCTTGATTATAACTTTCTCTGTCATCACAGCAGAAACCATGCCCAGCATCATCGTAGACAAAGCAGGGGATGTCTGGATGGGCTTCTTTAATGTCATGGACTTGGCTTAAAGGAATACCGCCGTCTTTATCACCAAAATTAAATATAACTGGTACTTTTGGTGTATCTTCACGCTTTGCATGAATTCCACCTCCATAGAATGTAGAAGCGGCTGACAATCCGTCGCATTTACAGGCGGCAAGCCAGCTAACATAACCACCAAAGCAGTACCCTACAATACCTACCTTACCAGTAGCGGAAACATTATTTATTGCTGCCTGGACATCGTTTTGAATTCCATCATCATCGAGGCTACCTCTTGTATCTCTGCCTTTACCGAAATCTTCTTGTCCATAGCCTAAGTCAAGACCCTTCTCCTTTCGATCAAACAATGCTGGGGCAATTGCGATATACCCATTTTTAGCAAACTCATCCACAAGTTTGCGGATATGACTATTCACTCCAAAAATTTCTTGAATTACGACAATGCTACCTTTTGCGGAGCCTTCTGGTTCACATTTATAAGCGTCTAGAACATGACCGTCAGCAGTAGTGAGTTCAATTATTTTTCCCATTTGTTCCTCCCATAATCTATGCAAAAATCGTGTGAAAAATTATAAAGCACTTTTTAAACATAGATCGCGGTATGCGCAATGCACTACTCAATATTAGCCATCATAGTTCTGATAAATGGAACAGCGATTTAGATTAAAATGTTTGGGAAGATTAATTTAAAAAGGATTTTCATATTATTTTATACGTTAAATCGAAACATGATCACATCTCCATCCTCGACAATATATTCTCTACCTTCTTGCCGCATTTTTCCTGCTTCTTTTGCCCCGACTTCGCCATTGCATGAGATGTATTGGTCAAAAGAGATTGTTTCAGCACATATAAATCCCTTTTCAAAATCAGTATGAATCGCTGCTGCTGCTTTTGGTGCCTTGGTGCCTTTCCTGATAGTCCAAGCTCTTGATTCCTTGGGGCCTGCTGTTAGATATGTTATTAAACCAAGCAGCTTGTATCCTGCTTGTACGATGCGGGAAAGCCCCGTTTCTTTTAGTCCAAGTGAGTGTAAAAATTCAACACGCTCGTCTGGACTGGATAGCTGTGCTATTTCCGCTTCGATCGATGCTGATATAGTGACTGCGATTGCTCCATTTGACCTAGCGAATTCTTCGACTTTTTTAGATAAATTATTTCCCGTTGAAGCTTCTTCTTCACTAACGTTACAAACATACAAAACGGGTTTTGTCGTCAGTAATTGTAACCCATTTAATAGATTTTTATTTTCGAAGATGTGAGCTATTGACCGCGCTGGCTCACCTTCCTTAAGGATGTCTATAACTTTTTCAACGATAGATAGAGTGGCACTGGCCTCTTTATCATTACCACGTGATAATTTGAGCAATGGGTGGATCCTTCGTTCTAAACTTTCAAGATCCGCTATCATCAACTCTGTATCTATTATTTCAATATCATTTAGTGGATCAATACGACCTTCAACGTGAGTAATATTTGTATCCTCAAAACAGCGCACAACATGCACAATAGCATCCATTTCTCTTATATGGCCTAAGAATTGATTGCCTAAACCCTCTCCCTTACTAGCACCACGTACAAGACCGGCAATGTCAGCAAAGTCTATTTGGGCAGGAATGATTTTTTCTGAATTGGCAATTTTGGCCAGCTGTTGAAGTCGGGAGTCAGGAACCGCTATTTTACCAATATTTGGTTCGATGGTACAAAAGGGATAATTTTCGGCCTGCGCGGAAATAGTGGCAGTTAAGGCATTAAATAAGGTTGACTTGCCTACATTAGGTAGGCCTACGATCCCGCATGTAAAACCCATTACCCTATTCTTTCTAAAAATTGATTAGTCACGTTTTTATCTCTGAAATTTTTTTTTTGGCGGCTATTCTATTATATTAACCCGGGTTAGAAATGAACTACTTTCACCATTTAGAAGCATTGGTAATGCTTCAGCGATAGAATTAAATGTTTGTGAAAGCCATATCTGATCTGATTTTTTAAACTCATTTAGGACATACTTGGATACGTTTTCATGCTTGCCAGGGTGGTCGACGCCAATTCGTACTCTCCAGTAATCTGAGCCAATATGGGAGGTGATATCGCGCAAACCATTATGACCAGCATCGCCTCCACCTAACTTAGCCCTAATCTTACCTCTAGGAAGGTCTATCTCGTCATGAAAAACAAAAACGTTTTCAGGTTTAAGTTTCCAATATCTTAAAGTTTCTCCAACTGGTTTACCGGATTCATTCATATAAGTGAGTGGTTTTAAGGTTAAAATCTTTGTACTGCCTATCACACCATCACTAAAAATACCTTTAGGGCGTGAACGAGCACGTGGGGAGCTCAATTTGTGATGATGAATAATTTCATCTAACACCATTGAGCCCACATTATGTCGGGTGCCAGCATATTTTCTTCCTGGATTACCCAGGCCCACCAGGAGCAACATGGTGCCTCCGGTTCTCCTATTTTGAGAGTATTAGTTAGTCATCGCCCTTTGTTTTATCATCATCACCAGTTTCGGTATCTTCATTTTCTTGGTCGATTGAACCTTCTCCAGCGTCCTCACCGTCGGTTTCTGCTACATCTTCTTCAACTGTTAGGATCGTTGGAGCTGCGATGGTTGCAATGGTAAAATCCCGGTCTGAAATTGTAAGTTCGACACCCTCGGACAATGATAAGGTACTGGCATGAATAGAATCACCTACCTCTAACCCTGTAAGGTCAACCTCAAACATTTCAGGAATTGAGTCGGCGATGCATGAAATTTCGATTGTATGTCGAACGACATTTAGAACACCGCCAGTTTTTAAACCGGGGGAATCGTTTTCGTTAAGGAATTGCACCGGAACTTCAACGGTTAATTTTCGATCTGCCGAATAACGCAGAAAATCAACATGTAAAGGTTGGTCGGTTACTGGGTGAAATTGTGTATCCCTAGGTAGCACTCTATGTTTTTTACCTTCTACTTCGACATCTATCAGACGGATAAAAAATCCGTTTTTACTCATTTCTTGTTCTAGCTGAATTTTATCTAGTGTAACTAAAATCGGGTTCTCGTTATTCCCGTATATTACAGCAGGAATTTGCCCTTCGCGACGTGCTGCTCGGGCGGTCCCCTTTCCAGCCCGTACACGAGAGGAGGCAAGAATAGTTTGAATTTCGGCCATGCCGGTTCTCCCTTATAAAGTGTTAGTCAGCCTCCAGGGGTGCTGACATATGAAAATACCATTTATAAAACTGAGGCGAAGGGTTTTAGTCCTATAAGACTAATTAGTCAAACAAACTAGAAACAGATTTTTCATCACTGATACGACTAATCGCCTCGCCCATAAGTGGAGCTATAGAAAGCTGTTTCACATTTTGAGATACACGAACGGCCTCTGTGCCCATTATACTATCGGTCGTAACCATATTTTCGAGTGGGGAGGAGGATACTCTAGAAACAGCCCCTCCTGACAATACCCCGTGGGTTATATAAGCAGAAACAGATTTGGCCCCAGCGTTCATAAGCGCACCAGCCGCATTACAAAGCGTGCCTGCTGAATCCACAATATCATCTACGACTATACAATCTGCTCCGCTGACATCGCCTATAATATGCATTACTTCGGAAATTCCTGCTTGTTCACGACGTTTATCGATAATTGCAAGTTCGGCATCTATTGGCTTAGCCAACGCCCGGGCTCTGAGGACGCCCCCAACGTCGGGAGATACCATAGTCAATTTTCCCCCATCAAAATTCTGTTTTATATCTCGTAAAAAAACAGGAGCTGCAAAAAGATTGTCTACAGGTATATCAAAGAAACCCTGAATTTGCCCTGCATGCAGATCAAGTGTTAGAACTCGGTCAGCGCCAGCTTGGGTAATCAAATTGGCCACTAGCTTTGCAGAAATTGGGGTTCTCGGTCCTGATTTTCGATCTTGCCGGGCATAACCAAAATACGGAATTACAGCTGTGATTCGGCGGGCCGACCCTCTCCTTAATGCATCAATACATACAAGCAATTCCATAAGATTGTCATTAGCTGGGTAGGATGTAGACTGTATTACAAATACATCTTCCCCGCGGACGTTTTCTTCGATCTCAACGAAACACTCCATATCGGCAAAACGTCGAATACTCGCCTTACAGAGGGAAATATTTAGATAGGCCGCAATCGCTTCCGCTAAAGGTCTATTACTATTGCATGCAACAATTTTCATCTTGATTTTTCCTATAACACCAAAAAAATACAATGGTGATTATTTCCCCGAAATCGAATGCCGGCGCAATTTACCAGCGGTGTAACGGTGTGTAAACGATTTGACCAGACTTATATTTGGATTTCTTAAAACTTTCTTAAACTTAAAAAAAATAAACTAGTTTTTTATTTTATAATTAAACCATGACACAACTGATGACTAAACCAATAAGACAAAACAAAATAAATATTATCAAATGTGGCATTTAGTTAAAAATTCATTGCTATTACGGAAATACATCGACCATAGTCTTTTTCTTGATTGAACTTTGAACGACGATAACTAAAGAAGGTTTCAGTCTCGGTATAGTTATCTCGACGAATTATTTCACAATTTTCAATTTTTGATCTTTCGGATAAGTTCAAAATAAAGTTGCAAAGACTAAAACGGAAATGTTCTCTGCCATCCTCTTCAAAAAATAGGGAATAACTTTGATCTGTAGTTACAAACTGATCTTTAAACTCCTTACTCACTTGATAGGATAATTGAGAGATACAAGGCCCAACTACAGCATTAATATTTTGACGCAACGATCCTAGACTAACCATTTTTTCAACCGTCTTCTCTATAATCCCACCTAAAGCACCACGCCAGCCGGCATGACATGCACCAATGACACCTTGTCTTGAATCAGCAAAAAGGACAGGCGCGCAATCAGCAGTAAGGATACCTAGACCTATGCCACTTTCATTAGTAATCATACCATCGGCTTGTGGTGCAGAATCATGATCCCATAGTTTTGGAACTAAAATGACCTTGTTGCTATGCATCTGGTCAATAGTTAGAAGGGCTTCCGGATTAATGTGGAGTTTCCTGCTAACCCGTCTTCTGTTTTCTATAATGTGTTCTTTTTTATCTTCAGAGCCATATCCGCAATTTAATGAGGAATAAATACCACGGCTTGTCCCGCCGTTACGTGTAAAAAAACCATGTTTTATTCCTTTAAATTCAGAAAATGTTTTCGAAAGGATGACTGGTATGCTGTTACTCATAATTTCAATCACTGCAATTTAGAAATTCGTTAGATGAAAACCCTCAGGAATTGGAATGATTTTTTGAGTTACCGACATTACTTTAAATAGTGAACCCATTCCCCTTTCGGCAATCAAACGTTGACATCCTTTTAGTAACAAGGTTGATTGTTTTTCTGATGCAGTTTCAATAAGTTTCATAGTTCTTTGCTCGATGCCAAGGTCGGTAAGAAATTTTCTTTGTGACACGGGACCGTGTACCATAATACTATGCCCCTCAAGAATTTTTTTAAGATTTGCAAAATCCACATGAGCGGTAATATCTGATCTACCTATATCAAATAGAGGGTTTTGATATTTATGACCTCGTACTGCTTGCAGCGTATCTCCATAACTGGATTTAACATAACCATAATCTATTATTAAAGCAGCAATTCCATTTGAAGCAATTCTTTGCCCTATTGAATCAGCATATTTTTCAGACATCCTATTTCGTTCAAATACAGAATTCGTCTCTGAATCAAAAGTTTCACTAGGGAATTTGGCTATATCAAAATTTGGAACAGAAACTGTCGTAAATTCAAAGATATTTTTATCTTTGTTGAATGTAATACATTTCTCATGCCAACCGTTGTTAGTCAGCAAGTATTGATCAATAGGTAAAGCATCAAAAAATTCATTAGCAATTATCAATGATGGTCCTTGGGGAACAGACTCTAGATTTTTATGCCAAGTTACGTCGTAATCTTTTAAGGTGAGCTCTTGGCGGTTTCGCATGCTAAGGCTACATTCTACGAGGTGTATTTCTGCTGTTTTGAAAAAACTCGATTCTACTTTTTTGACCGTTCGGAGAATATCGGCCATCAAAGTTCCTCTACCTGGTCCCAGCTCTATTAGTTTCGTTTCTTTAGGGCAACCAGCAATTTTCCATAAGGAAAGGAACCATAGTCCTATAAGTTCACCAAAAACCTGACTGATTTCTGGAGATGTTATAAAGTCCCCGTTGATCCCAAATGGCTCATTAATCTGGTAATAGCCATAGTCTTTATCATTTAAGGCAAGATCCATAAATTTTGATATTGAGATGGGGCCATCAGTTTGAATTATTTTTTGTAGTTTTTGTGCCAGTGGTGTCACGATTGACGCCATAGCCTATGAATTAACCATATACCTAATAATATAAGCGGTACTGAGAGAATTTGGCCCATGGTGGCAATTTCATATATTGTTCCGAGGTGTTCGTCTGGTTGTCTAAAAAATTCAACAAAGTATCGGGATAAACCATAAATTATCATAAAGGTGCCGGCAATTATACCGGGCCTTTTAAGAGCTTTAAATTTGAATATCAGTAATGATAGAACTAAAAAAAGAATTAGGCCCTCAAGGCCAGCTTCGTATAATTGACTTGGGTGTCTCGGCTCTGTCCCGCCTTTGGGGAATATAATGCCCCAAGGAACATCTGTAGTCCTGCCGAAAAGCTCGCCATTAATAAAATTTGCAATTCTGCCAAAAAATAACCCTATTGGAGCCGCAGCACAGATTAGATCACCGAACGCTATAAACTCTAATTGATTTTTATAGGTGAATAACCACGTTACAATTAGCATGCCTATCAATCCTCCGTGAAAAGACATACCACCTTGCCATACGACAAAAATTTCGAGTGGATTTGCCATAAAATAGGCTGGCTTATAGAAAATTACATATCCAATTCTTCCTCCTAAAATGATTCCTAGAGTAGCCCAAATAATAAAATCATCTATAAATTTACGAGCAATCTTATTTATTGTGAGCCGACTTAATCGCAACATGAATTGCCAACCTAATAAAATGCCAGCTATATAAGCTAGAGAATACCAACGTATCAATATAGGGCCTAATTCCAAAGCAACGGGGTCGATGGTTGGAAACGCAATGGCGAACATATTTTTCGAACCCCTTTCCTTGAAAATATGATTTAAATATATGGGTCGGTGGTCTCAAGAAAATTTGAGATATATTGAGAAATACCTTCCTCAAGGCTTGTAAAATTTTTGTTGTAACCTGCTTCACGTAGACGAGTTATATTTGCTTCTGTAAAATATTGGTAATGCTCTCTGATTGTAACTGGTGTATCGATAAATTTAATCTCGGGTTTTACATTCAAGCTGTCAAAGATGGTTTTTGCCATGTCGTTGAAAGAACGCGATATGCCAGTTCCGACATTAAAGAGTCCGGAAACATCTCGAGTTTTGGACAGCCATATCAAAATATTTATACAGTCACCGACCCATATAAAGTCACGAGATTGTTCCCCATCTTTATACTCTGAATTATGCGATCTGAATAAAATAGCGGGACCACCAGCTTTAATTTCCTGATAATTTTTTAAAACCACACTAATTTGACCTTGTTTGTGGTATTCGTTAGGACCATAAACATTGAAAAATTTTAAACCGGCCCATTGAGGAGGTATTTGTGCGGCTGATCCCGTCTCAATGGTTTTGGCTACCCAACGGTCGAATAGGTTTTTACTCCATCCGTAGGGGTTGAGTGGGGTTAAAGACGCAAGATGTGCTCTTGTTGAAATATCATTAAAACCAAGTGATCCATCCCCGTATGTTGCTGCCGATGAAGCGTAAATAAACGGTATTCTATATTTTGCGCATTGACTCCATAATTTGCATGAGACCCTGAAATTATTCTCCAGAATTAAATCAGCATTTTTTTCTGTAGTAGTCGAAATTGCACCTAAATGAAACACGGTAGCAATCCTAGTAGAGTTTTCCTCTATAAAATTATTTAAATTTTCGGGAGAGATGACATCAAACAAATCACGCTTAGAGATGTTCCGCCATTTTTGTTCCATGCCGAGTTGGTCGCATATTACAATATCCTCCGCACCATTCTGTTCAAGGCAAGCAACGAGATTGGATCCAATAAATCCGGCACCGCCTGTAACAAGGATCATAATTTTTTATCCTATTAAAATTTTCTACTAAATTTTATAAAAATAGATAATAA
>CEUN01179614.1_pt1 | contig 12828 bp, 9 predicted proteins | sample 361501 | NCBI WGS metagenome assembly CEUN01 (sample SAMEA2622801, study PRJEB7988) | marine metagenome | biome: marine biome (ENVO:00000447); feature: marine epipelagic mixed layer (ENVO:xxxxxxxxx); material: "saline water (ENVO:00002010), including plankton (ENVO:xxxxxxxx)" | depth 120 m | reverse complement strand
ACTCGCCAGAGGGTGTGGTGCCGCTCGCGGGCGGCGGAGAATCGCCAGGCGCACGCGGCTTGGCGCCGGCCATAATGTCGTCGATCTGCTCTGAGCTGAGCGTTTCGTATTCCATCAGGCTGTCCGCCATGGTGTGCAGCTTGTCGATGTTGTCTTCAAGCAGCTTGCGCGCGTTGCCGTAGCAATCTTCGATGATCTGGCGCACCTCGTCGTCGATGGCCTTGGCCGTCTCCGGAGAGTGGGGCTTGGGCTTGACGCCCGCCGACATGCCCAGGAACACCTCACCGTCGTCTTCGTCGTACATGATCGGCCCGAGCCGCTCCGACAGACCCCACTTGGTCACCATGCTTCGAGCAAGCCCGGTGGCGCGCTCGATGTCGTTGGAGGCCCCGGTGGTCACCAACTCGGACCCGAGAATCATCTCTTCGGCAATACGCCCACCGAACAGGCTGCAGATCTGGCTCTTCACCGTCTGCCGGCTCAAGCTGTAACGGTCTTCCTCAGGCAGAAACATCGTGATGCCCAGCGCACGCCCGCGCGGAATAATGGACACCTTGTACACCGGGTCGTGGTCCGGCATGAGCCGCCCCACGATGGCATGCCCTGCCTCGTGGTAGGCCGTATTGCGCTTTTCCTTTTCCGACATGACCATGGTTTTGCGCTCGGCGCCCATCATGATCTTGTCTTTAGCGTTGTCGAACTCCAGCATCTCCACCAGACGCTTTCCCGCCCTGGCGGCGAACAGGGCGGCCTCGTTCACCAGGTTGGCAAGATCCGCACCGGAGAAGCCGGGCGTACCACGAGCAATAATGGCCGGCTCCACGTCGTCGGCCAACGGCACCTTACGCATGTGCACCTTGAGGATCTGCTCGCGCCCACGAATGTCGGGCAAGCTCACTACTACCTGCCGGTCGAATCGACCCGGTCGCAGCAGCGCCGGATCGAGAACGTCGGGCCGGTTGGTGGCGGCGATGACGATGATGCCGTCGTTGGGCTCGAAGCCGTCCATTTCCACCAGCAGCTGGTTCAACGTCTGCTCGCGCTCGTCGTGGCCACCGCCTAGGCCAGCACCACGATGGCGACCCACCGCATCGATCTCGTCGATGAAGATGATGCACGGTGCCTGCTTCTTGGCCTGCTCGAACATGTCGCGCACCCTGGATGCGCCCACGCCCACGAACATCTCCACGAAGTCCGACCCGGAAATGGAGAAAAACGGCACTTTGGCCTCGCCCGCAATGGCTTTGGCCAGCAGGGTCTTACCGGTGCCCGGCTGCCCCACCATCAGAATCCCGCGCGGTATTCGCCCGCCCAGGCGCTGGAACTTGCCGGGGTCACGGAGGAACTCTACCAGTTCCTGAACGTCTTCTTTGGCCTCATCCACCCCCGCCACGTCGGCAAAGGTGGTCTTGATCTGGTCTTCTGAGAGCAGCCGCGCCTTGCTCTTGCCAAACGCCATGGGTCCGCCTCGACCACCTGCGCCCCCTTGCATCTGGCGCATGAACAGCATGAACACCGCGATGATGATGAGGATCGGAAAGCTGGCGATGAGCAGCTGAGCCCAGATGCTCTGCTCCTCGGGCAGCTGCCCACGAATCTGAACATTGTGGTTATACAGGTCGTCGAGCAGCTTGGGGTCGTGCACGGGCGGCTTGATCACCTGAAACGGCGTATTGTCCTTGTCGGTTCCGCGGATGAAATTCTCGTCGATCACCACTTCCGCAATGCGATCGGAGCGCACCTCCGCGATGAACTCCGAATAGCTCAGCGTCAGCGGCTCCGGCTTGACGTTGAAGTTGTTGAACATCGTCAGCAGCACGGCCGCGATAATCAGCCAGAGCAGCAAATTTTTTCCCATATCTGTCAACGATTTACCCTCAGGGGCGGTGCCCCGAATTAGTGCCCGATAGCATCCCTACAGGTAGCCTACACCACTACCCATTCGCAAGGAACTGCTGCCCAACCGCGTACACCTCGCGGGATTCAGGCCGGGAGGCCTTGGGTTTGAAGATGCGGCATTTAGTCACTTTCTTGCGTATTTCGCCCACCACAGCGTCGAAACCTTCTCCTTGAAACATCTTGACCACCAAATTGCCGCCGGTTTTCAGCCAGCAATCGGCCGCATCCAGGCTGAGTTCCGCCAGCTCCATGGCGGCGGCCTGGTCGGCACTGCGTATCCCTGTAATATTGGGGGCCATATCCGACAAAACAAGGTCCACGCGACGCTCGCCAAGAATCTCTGCGATCTGCTCGTGCACGACCGCCGTGCCGTATTCGCCGGGCACGACCACGGTTTCCCCGCCCGCTTGCACCGGCCGCGGATCGCAGGCGATCACCCGACCACCTGTCACGTGCTCCTCGATGTAGCCCGTCCAGCCACCAGGCGCCGCCCCCAGCTCCAACACCCACATGCCAGGGCGCAAGAGCTGCAGACGGCCATCCAGCTCGGCCAGCTTGTAGTACGCTCTCGAGGTCTGGCCGTCGGCGGCAGCGCGCCGCACAAAGGGGTCCTTGCGCTGACGCTCCAGCCAACGGTTACTGGATTTGCTGCGTCCCTTAGAACGCGCCATTGGTACACCCCTGCAGCATCGATTCGGGCACGACAAGCTCCTGTGAATTCCCTAGAATGCGCGCCTTTCCACTGCGGCGCCGATCCAAGCTAGCCCATGCATCCAAAAACCCGCAAGCAGCTCAAGCAGATCGCCCACCACCTCGACCCGGTGGTCTCGGTGGGGGAGCAAGGCGCCTCACCCAACGTGCTGGCCGAGGCCCAGCGCGCGTTGGACGATCACGAGCTGATCAAAGTTCGCCTGCACGCGCCAGACCGGGCACTGCGAACGGCCATGGGGGACGAGCTGGCAGCGAGATGCGACGCCACCATCGTTCAGCGCATAGGCAAAATCGTGGTGCTGTTCCGCGCCAACCCGCAACCCAAGCGCGCGCTATCCAACCTGTCGCGTTACGGCCTGGACCGCGTCAGAGACAGCGCCGCCGTCTAGCAAACCACACGCCGGCTAAATCAGCCAGCCACCGGTTGACCGTCTACACGTACTCGACGGCGTCGATCTCGTACTCGATGGAGCCCTTTGGCGTTTCCACGACGCCCAAATCCCCCACCGACTTACCGATGATGGCGCGCGCGATGGGCGACATGACTGAAATCTTGGCGGCTTTCAGGTCGGCTTCGTCCTCTCCGACAATCTTGTAACGCACCTCATCCCCGCTGTCCCCATCCACCAGGGTGACGGTAGCGCCGAACACCACCTTTTCGCCCGGCGCGACCTTCGAAATATCTATCACCTGGGCGTCTGCCAGCTTGCCTTCGATTTCTTGAATGCGACCTTCGTTGAACCCCTGCTGCTCACGCGCCGCGTGGTACTCGGCATTCTCTTTGAGGTCGCCGTGGGCCCTTGCTTCGGCGATGGCCTGCGTGATCTCCGGACGCAGCACCTGTTTGCGCTGCGCCAATTCATCGCGCAACGCCTGCATACCTTCGACAGTCATCGGAGTTGGCATAACGGATAGTGTCCGCTCAGGACGAAGCGTGCAGTTCCTGCAGGGAGCGCACGCTCTCGCCGCGATTTTCGATCCCGTAACGGATGGCGATGCAATACGCCTCTCCCCCCGCGATCGTGGTTGTGTAGCACACTTTGTTCTGCAGCGCGAGCCGGCGAATCACCGCGGAATCCTTGATGGACTGATGCCCTTCGGTGGTGTTCACGATCAGATCGATCTGCTCGTTCTTGAGCAGATCCGCAACGTGAGGTCGACCCTGACCAACCTTGTTGATTCCCTCGGTGGCCACTCCTGCCGCGCGCAATGTCTCAGCGGTGCCATGAGTGGCTACCAGGGAAAACCCGAGCAGGACCAACTCACGACCGATCGCCACCAGATCCTGCTGGTCGGATTCCTTCACGCTCAGAAACGCACGGCCACGCTTGGGCAGCTTTACACCCGCGCCCAACACCGCTTTGAAAAACGCCTCGGCAAAGGTGTCGCCTACGCCCATCACTTCGCCGGTGGATTTCATCTCCGGCCCAAGAATCGGGTCGACGCCGGGGAATTTCACAAACGGGAACACGGACTCCTTGACGTTCACCGTCTCGGGGATGATCTCCTCGGTGAAACCCTGTTCCTCTAGAGAGGTGCCGGCCATGCAACGGGCGGCGACCTTGGCCAACGACACACCGATACATTTCGATACGAACGGCACGGTGCGCGACGCCCGGGGATTCACCTCCAGCACGAACACCTCGTTTTCCTGTACTGCCAGCTGCACGTTCATGAGGCCGACCACGCCCAACTCCAACGCCATGGACTTCACCTGGGCGCGAATGCGGTCCTGGGTCTCCGCCGGCAGAGTATACGAGGGCAGCGAACAGGCGGAGTCACCGCTGTGCACACCCGCCTGCTCAATGTGCTGCATGATGGCACCGATAACCACACGCTCGCCATCGCTCACCGCGTCCACATCCACCTCTACCGCCTGATCGAGAAAGCGGTCCAGAAGCACGGGCGAATCATTGGAAACGCTCACCGCCTGCTTGAGGTAACGGGTGAGTTCCTCCTCGTTGTAGACGATCTCCATGGCGCGGCCACCCAGCACATAGGAGGGTCGCACCACGATAGGGAAGCCGATCTCGCGCGCGCCCGCTATACCGGTGTCCGTGTCCACGGCCGTGGCGTTGGATGGCTGGAGCAGATTGAGCTTGGTAAGGAACGTCTGGAAGCGCTCACGATCTTCGGCGCGGTCGATGGCATCGGCGCTAGTGCCGATAATGGGGACGCCCTCGCGCTCCAGGTGCTCCACTAGCTTGAGCGGCGTCTGCCCGCCGAACTGCACGATCACCCCTTCCGGTTTCTCCACGTCCACGATTGCCAACACGTCTTCCAGGGTGATCGGCTCGAAATACAAGCGGTCCGAGGTATCGTAGTCGGTGGACACCGTTTCCGGGTTGCAGTTGACCATGATGGTTTCATAACCATCTTCACGCATGGCCAGCGCTGCGTGCACGCAGCAGTAGTCGAACTCAATCCCCTGACCGATCCGATTCGGCCCGCCGCCCAACACCATGATCTTGCGCCGGTCGGAGGGATCCGACTCACACTCCTCTTCGTAGGTGGAATACATATAGGCGGTGGCCGAGGGAAATTCCGCGGCACAGGTATCCACCCGGCGATATACCGGCCTGATGTCGAACTCATGGCGCCGCGCGCGGATGGTTTCCTCGGGCACGCCCAACAAGCCAGCCAACCGAGCGTCGGAGAACCCCTTGCGCTTGAGACGATACAGGCGATCGCGGTCGAGAGCGTCGAGTTCATCACGCAGCAGCTCGCCTTCCAGCGCCACCAACTCCTCGATCTCGGCCAGAAACCAGGGATCGATGCTGGTGAGATGGCCGACCTCTTCCATGCTCATGCCGAAACGAAACGCATCGGCCACATAGCGGATGCGATCCGGGCCCGGGGCGCTGAGCTCGCGCTCCAGCACCGTGCGGGAATCTTCACCGGGCGCATCGAGCACGCTGTCAAGCCCCACCATGCCCGTTTCCAGCCCTCGCAGCGCCTTCTGCAACGACTCCTGAAAAGTCCGCCCGATGGCCATCACCTCGCCCACGGACTTCATTTGAGTGGTCAGCCTGGGATCGGCCTGATCGAACTTTTCGAAGGTGAAGCGGGGGATCTTGGTCACCACGTAATCGATGCTGGGCTCGAACGAAGCCGGCGTGACATTGGTGATGTCGTTAATGAGTTCGTCGAGGGTGTAACCCACCGCCAGTTTGGCGGCGACCTTGGCAATGGGGAATCCAGTGGCCTTGGAGGCCAGCGCCGACGAGCGGGACACCCGCGGGTTCATCTCGATCACCACCATGCGGCCAGTGTCGGGATCAATGGCAAACTGCACGTTCGAGCCGCCGGTATCAACGCCGATCTCGCGCAACACCGCGATGGAGGCGTTGCGCATGATCTGATATTCCTTGTCCGTGAGCGTCTGCGCCGGAGCTACCGTGATGCTGTCTCCAGTATGCACGCCCATGGCGTCGAAGTTCTCGATGGAACAGATGATGATGCAGTTGTCCTCGCGGTCCCGCACCACCTCCATCTCGAATTCCTTCCAGCCCAGCAGACTTTCGTCAATGAGTAGTTCGCTGGTGGGAGACAGGTCCAGGCCGCGGCCGCAGATCTCGGCAAATTCCTCCTGATTGTAGGCCACCCCGCCGCCGCTGCCGCCCAGCGTGAAGGACGGACGGATGATGCACGGGAAGCCAAGCTGGCTTTGCACCTGCAGCGCCTCCTCCATGCTGTGGGCGATTCCGGAGCGCGGCGTTTCCAGACCGATGCGCTTCATGGCGCGGTCGAAGCGCTCCCGATCCTCGGCCTTGTCGATGGCATCTTGTCTCGCGCCGATCAGTTCCACCCCAAAGCGCTCCAGCACGCCCTCGCGCACCAGGTCGAGCGCGCAGTTCAGCGCCGTCTGGCCGCCCATGGTGGGCAGCAGGGCGTCGGGCTTTTCACGCTCGATGATGCGCGCCACGGTTTCCCACTCCACCGGCTCCACATAGGTGGCGTCCGCCATGGCGGGGTCGGTCATGATGGTGGCGGGATTGGAGTTCACTAGAATGACCCGATAGCCCTCGTCCTTGAGCGCCTTGCAGGCCTGGGCGCCAGAGTAGTCGAACTCGCACGCTTGACCGATGACGATGGGGCCCGCGCCGACGATGAGAACGGATTCGATGTCGGTGCGCCTAGGCATCACGCGCTTCCATCAGGGCGATGAACTCGTCGAACAGATACTGACAATCCTGCGGCCCCGGGCTCGCTTCCGGATGGCCCTGAAACCCGAAGGCCGGGCGGTCGTTGCGCCGAACTCCCTGAAGCGTGCCGTCGAAGAGGGATACGTGAGTCGTTTCCAGACAGCTGGGCAGGCTGTCCGCGTCTACGGCAAAGCCATGGTTCTGGCTGGTAATCACTACCTGACTGGTGCGCAGGTCTTTCACCGGATGATTGGCGCCGTGATGGCCATGGGGCATCTTCACGGTCTTGGCGCCACTGGCCAGAGAGAGCAGCTGGTGGCCCAAGCAGATACCGAACAGCGGCACGTTCGCGGACAGCAGCTCCGCAAGGGCTTCGATGGCATAGTCGCAAGGTTCCGGATCGCCCGGCCCATTCGACAGGAACACCCCATCGGGCTGGAGCTTGAGCACGTCGGCGGCCGGAGTGGTTGCGGGCACCACCGTTACCGCGCAGCCACGCTCGGTGAGCAACCGCAGGATGTTGCGCTTAATGCCGAAGTCATAGGCCACCACCTCAAATCGCGTCTTCGGCGGCTCGCCATAGCCGCCTTCCAGCGTCCATGCGGACTCCGTCCAGGGCCCTGCGCTGGAGCGGGTGACCTCACGCGCCAAATCCATGCCGGCCAGGCCGGGAAACCCGCGCGCCTGGGCGAGGGCGTCATCAAGGTCGATATCGTCCCCTGCAGCGATGCAGCCCGCCAACGCGCCTTTTTCCCGAATGAGCCGGGTCAGGCGGCGCGTGTCCACGTCTGCGATGGCCACCACCTGATATTCCGCAAGATATTCCTGCAGCGTGGCCCGCATGCGCCAGTTGCTGGGCTGTTTGGGTGTCTGCCGAATGACCATGCCGCTCGCCCACACACGATCCGATTCGACATCCTCCGGATTCACACCGGTATTGCCGATCTGCGGGTAGGTAAAGGTAATGATCTGACGGGCGTAGGAAGGGTCGGTGAGAATCTCCTGATAGCCGGTCATGGCAGTATTGAAAACCACCTCACCCACCGCCGTGCCAAGCACGCCGATGGACTCACCGTAAAACACACTCCCGTCCTCGAGAGCCAGCAACGCCGGAACCAACCCCTCTCCACTCCTTTGCCCGGGCCCTAGGCCACCGTGCGGAAGATCAGAACTTCCACCAGGCGATCAACTGCGTTTGTGCCCACATTCAAGATTACGCGACGCCAGGACCGAGCTGGGGAAAGGCCTGTATCGCGTTATATTGGGGCTCGTAGTCTACTGAAGTGCGCCCGACAAGCCCAGCACATCCTGCATATCGAACAGCCCTTCTTGGCGTTCGGCAACGAAGCGGACCGCACGCAGGGCCCCCTGGGCGAAATTCATGCGGCTCTGGGCCCGGTGGGTAATCTCGATACGCTCACCGCTACCGGCAAACAGCACCGTGTGCTCGCCAACGATGTCGCCGCCACGCACCGACTGAAAGCCAATGCTGCGGCGCTCGCGAGCGCCGGTGATGCCATGGCGACCATAGATGGCATCTTTGCCCAGATCTCGCTGCAGAGTCTGCGCCAGAATCTCGCCCATTCGCACCGCCGTGCCCGACGGGGCGTCGATCTTGTCCCGGTGGTGGGCTTCGTAGACTTCCACGTCCACCTCATCGCCGAGCACTCTAGCGGCCATCTCAATGAGCTTGAAGGTCACGTTGACACCCACGCTCATGTTGGGCGCCATCATGATGGGAATGTTCGCGGCGGCCCGACGAATGTCCGCCAACCCAGCCTCGGTGAATCCGGTGGTGCCGATCACCATGGGTTTGCCCGCTTCCGCACAAACTCGCACATTGCTCAGTGTGGCGTCCGGCACGCTGAAGTCTATGAGTACGTCGAACCCGCTCGTAGCCGCCGCCAGATCGTCGCCCAGGGTTACCCCTAGCGACCCAACACCCGCCAGGTCGCCAGCGTCGGCGCCAAGCAGGCTCAATCCCGCGCGCTCGAAGGCGCCCCCCAGATTCAGATCATCGGAGGCGTGAATGGCTTGCACCAGGGTTTTCCCCATACGGCCGGCAGCGCCGGTTACCGCTACACGAGTCATGATTGCGTTCCAGGCTTACGTGGGCGCCTATGGTAGCCGGGCAGGCGCCGCGACGTCAGGTTTTAAGGCCGTCGAAGAAGTCTTTAACACCCTGGAACCAGGAATCTTCTTTGGGCATGTGCTTGGTACCGCCGGCTTCCAGGCTGGCTTTGAGGTCTTTGAGCAGCTGCCGCTGAGCGTCGGAAAGCTTCACCGGCGTTTCCACGCTCACCCGACACAACAGGTCACCCACGGGGCCACCGCGCACCGGCTTGACGCCTTTGCCACGCAACCGGAAAAGCTTTCCGGTCTGCGTCTCCGCGGGGATCTTGAGCTTCACCCGACCGCCCAGGGTGGGCACCTCGAGCTCGCCACCCAACGCCGCATCCACGAAGCTGATAGGCACCTCGCAATAAAGATTGCCGCCATCGCGCACGAAAATCGGGTGTTCGCGCACCTCCACCTGCACGTAAAGATCGCCGGGCGGCCCACCATTGAGCCCTGCCTCTCCTTCGCCGGCCAATCGAATCCGGTCGCCGGTATCCACGCCTGGAGGTATGCGCACCGAGAGCGTCTTGCGCTTTTCGACGCGCCCCGCACCTCCGCAATTGCCGCAAGGATCCGTGATCACCTGGCCTGCGCCTCGGCAACGCGGACAGGTCTGCTGCAGGGAAAAGAAACCCTGGGCCACACGAATCTGGCCTGCGCCGCCACAGTCGGGGCAGGTGCTGGCATGGGTGCCCGGCCGGGCGCCGGAGCCATCACAAACCTCGCATTCGGCCAGCCTGGGCACCTTGATCTCGACGTTCTCACCGGCCACCGCCTGTTCCAGGTCCAGCTCCAGCGAATATCTCAGGTCTGCGCCACGCTGCACCGATGAGCGGCCGCGCCCACCCCGGCCGCCACCGAAGATGTCGCCGAACACGTCGCTGAACATGTCGCCGAAGCCGCCGCCGTCGAAGCCGCCCATGCCGCCCATGTTGGGGTCGACGCCGGCGTGCCCGAAACGGTCGTAAGCCTCTCGCTTCTCAGGGTCCGTGAGTACTTCGTAGGCTTCGGTGGCTTCCTTGAATTTCTCTTCGGCGGATGGGTCGTCGGAATTGCGGTCCGGGTGGAACTTCATGGCAAGCCGGCGATAGGCCTTTTTGACCTCACCCTCTTGCGCACCCCGTTCGATGCCGAGCACCTCGTAGTAGTCTCTTTTGGACATGGTCTCCATCACGCACACGCGAGCCTGCTCGCACAAACGGGGCCGGACTAAAACGCCAGAATAACCTACTCTGGCACCTTATCCCGAACCCCGCACGGTGGCGCCGGCAAAATTTGCCGACGCTACATTATTGCTAACGCGCCTTGTCGTCGGTGTCGTCGATCTCCTCGAACTCCGCATCCACGGTATCGCCATCGGAGTCAGGCTGTGCCGAGGCGCCATCAGCGCCATCCGCCGCTTGAGCAGCCTCAGCCTGCTCTGCGTACATCTTCTGGGCAAGGCCCGCTGACGCCTCCGACAATGCCTGAATCTTGGCTTCGATGGCCTCCTTGTCGTCGCCCTTGATAGCTTCTTCCAATTCACTCGCAGCCGCTTCGATGGCCTCCTTCTCAGCGTCTGTCGCCTTGTCACCCGCATCCACTACCGCTTTGCGGGCACCGTGAATCAGACCGTCGGCCTGATTGCGCAGGTTGACCATCTCTTCAAACTTGGCGTCCTCGGCGGAGTGCGCCTGCGCGTCACGAACCATCTGATCGATCTCGTCGTCCGACAGCCCGCTGGAGGCCTTAATCACGATGGACTGCTCTTTGCCGGTCGCCTTGTCCTTGGCTGACACGTTGAGAATACCGTTGGCATCGATGTCGAAGCTCACCTCGATCTGAGGCATACCTCGCGGTGCCGGCGGAATGTCGGTAAGGTCGAAGCGCCCCAGGGATTTGTTCTGGCCCGCCTGCTTGCGCTCACCCTGCAGCACGTGGATGGTCACCGCCGTCTGGTTGTCGTCGGCAGTGGAGAACACCTGCTGCTTCTTACTGGGGATGGTTGTGTTCTTCTCGATGAGCGCGCTCATGACCCCACCCAGGGTTTCTATACCCAGGGACAGGGGCGTTACGTCCAACAGCAGCACGTCTTTCACGTCACCTGACAGCACGGCCGCCTGAATGGCGGCACCCATGGCCACCGCTTCATCCGGGTTGACGTCCCGCCGGGCTTCCTTGGCAAAGAACTCCTTCACCTTTTCCTGCACCAGCGGCATGCGAGTCTGACCGCCCACGAGGATCACGTCGTCGATGTCCGATGCTTTCAGGCCGGCGTCTTCCAGCGCCGTGCGGCAGGGCCCGATGGTGCTCTCCACCAGATCCTCCACCAACGACTCGAGCTTGGCTCGAGTGAGCTTCAGCACCAGGTGCTTGGGACCGCTGGAATCCGCCGTGATGTATGGCAGATTCACTTCTGTCTGCTGGCTGGAGGAAAGCTCGATCTTGGCCTTTTCGGCAGCTTCCTTGAGCCGCTGCAACGCCAGCGGGTCGTTGTGCAGGTCTACACCGTTTTCCTTTTTGAACTCGTCGGCCAGGTAATCGATGATACGGAGATCGAAATCCTCACCACCGAGGAAGGTATCCCCGTTGGTGGACAGCACCTCGAACTGGTGCTCCCCGTCGATCTCCGCGATCTCGATGGCCGAGACGTCGAAGGTTCCACCGCCCAGGTCGTAAACCACGATCTTGGTGTCGCCCCGCTGCTTGTCCATACCGTAGGCCAGCGCCGCAGCCGTGGGCTCATTGATGATGCGCTTTACGTCGAGTCCCGCGATTCGGCCCGCATCCTTGGTGGCCTGACGCTGAGAGTCGTCGAAGTAAGCGGGCACCGTGATCACCGCCTCGGTGACCTCTTCGCCCAGGTACTCCTCGGCCGTCTTCTTCATTTTCTTCAGGGTTTCGGCCGATACCTGCGGGGGTGCAAGCTGCTCCCCTTTAACCTGAATCCAGGCATCGCCGTTATTCGCATCGACGATGTCGTAGGGCACCATCTTGATGTCCTTCTGAACGACGCCATCGGCGAACTTGCGCCCGATCAGGCGCTTGACCGCAAACAGGGTGTTGGTGGGGTTGGTGACCGCCTGACGTTTCGCGCTCTGGCCCACCAGAATCTCGCCGTCGGCAGTGTACGCCACGATTGACGGCGTCGTGCGATCACCTTCCGCGTTTTCGATGACCTTGGCGTCGTTACCCTCCAGCACGGCCACGCAGGAATTGGTGGTTCCCAAGTCGATGCCGATGATCTTGCCCATTTCTTCAGTTCTCCCGTTGTCCTTTGCAGCCCCTTTGGGGGCTCAATTGGCCTGCTCGAGGCCATTTGGTTGTCTATTAGCTATATTTGGCCAAAGCGCCAGACTTCAACCCCGAATGGCTCCCGACGGCAGCCTACGGTCAAGCTACTGGCCCTCTGGCGCCGCACTCACGATCACCATGGCGGCCCTCACCAGCCGGCCATTCAACGTATAACCCTTCTGCATCACTTCCATCACCGAATTCGGTTCCGCGTCCGGATTGGGCACCATGGCCATAGCTTCATGCACTTGAGGGTCGAAGGGCTCTCCCAGGGGATCCAGCTGAGCAATCCCGAACTTCTCCAAGGTGGTGAGGAACAGCTTCAACGAAAGCTCGACCCCCTCGGTATGCGCCTCGGCTTCGGACTCAGCTCCGGCTTCGACCGCTTTCTCAAGGCTGTCTATGACGGGAAGCAGGTCTCCAGTAAACCGCTCCAGCGCGAACTTGTGCGCGTTCTCCACGTCTCTGGCCGAGCGTCGACGCACGTTCTCCATCTCAGCTTGGGCGCGCAGGAGTTGATCCTGCAGCGCTTCAATCTGCTCGGTGGCCTCCCCCAACTCCCCGTCCGGCTCCGGCGGAGCCTCGACCTGCTCGCACGCATCTGCGGCTACCTGCTCAGACGCCTCTGCGCCATCCTCGGCTTCAGGATGCTTTTCTTCCGACATGATTCGCTCCGGATTTT
>CEUN01023875.1_pt1 | contig 12852 bp, 7 predicted proteins | sample 361501 | NCBI WGS metagenome assembly CEUN01 (sample SAMEA2622801, study PRJEB7988) | marine metagenome | biome: marine biome (ENVO:00000447); feature: marine epipelagic mixed layer (ENVO:xxxxxxxxx); material: "saline water (ENVO:00002010), including plankton (ENVO:xxxxxxxx)" | depth 120 m | reverse complement strand
GCATTCGAGGACGATTATTGTGACGAATGGGGATGTGGATGGTCGTGGTCACACTCAGAGGCCACATATGAGCACAAGGCATTCACCTACTGGGCGCCTGAACAACTTCTCGCAGTCCCACTGTCTACTTACAGGTACATCTACGAACAGATCGAGATTGACGACACCACCTACACATACTCTGGATACGAGTTTGTCTCGACACTTGAACTGGTCAATATTGATGCGGAGAATGGAACACTATCTACTCATGGAATGGTTAACCACTCCGAGTTCTACAATGATGACGGGCTATCTAGCTGGTGGAGTGGCTCAACCAGTATCCGCAGATCGATTTTCATGGGCGACTACATCTATGCCTTCTCTTCGGCAGGTGCCTCTGTTCACAGGACCGGTGACCTCACTTCCATGGTCGAACTTGAGATTCCTGGATACGAAAATCCAGCCATTTACTACTATGAGAAAGAGGGGGAATTGGAGTCAGAAGACTCAGCAAATCAAGATGATGACGATGGAGAGTCCCAATCCTCATCGGGAGATAGCGAGACTCATCCTTGTAACGAACCAGATGCCGAAAACTGCGATGATTAGTATAACTCCCTCAGGACTTGTCACTCAAACCTAAGAGCCCTTCCAACTGTTCCGGGCTGGGCGATTGGAACCCCACGTAGATCTCCTCCCACTTTCCTCTTATGTACAACCTTGCCATCGACGATGGTGTAAATTGGCCAACCAGTAATCTCCCTTCCTGCATAAGGCGTCCATCCTACCCTCGTCCATGTGTCTGAATCAGAGACTATCCTCCTTGTATCAAGATCTACAAGAGTCAAATCACCATCAAAACCCTCGATAAGTGAGCCCTTGTTTTTTATTCCGTAAACTCTAGCCGGGCCTTCGCACATCCATTTGACCACGTCAGAAACACTACATTGCTTATCCATGGCATGGGTAAGCATCATGGGAAGGGAGGTATCTACTCCAGGCATTCCTGCAGGAGCGTTTGGATAACCTACTGATTTAGATTCCAATGTGTGTGGCGCGTGATCGGTAACTACACAGTCGATCGTGCCATCCTTTAGCCTCCTCCACAGAGAATCCTTGTCATCAGTATACCTTATTGGAGGATTCATCAAGGCACGAACTCCAAGCTCTTCCACATCATCTTGATCGAAAGTAAGATGTTGGGTACAGACCTCTGTGGTTATGAGTTCGCCTTTGTTCAAGGACAACCAATCTGCTTCAGCACCACTAGTCAGGTGAACTATGTGTAGCCTATGATCATGATCTTTAGCCAGTGCAGAAGCTCTTTTCGTAGCAATTAGTGCACACTCCACATCCCTACATTCGGCATGGGCAGCAATATCTTCCCTATGTTTGAACTGTGGTATTCTAGACTGCAATCTATCTTCATCCTCTGCATGGGTGGCTATCACTCCTCCCGTGTTGGCAAAAATATCCTCAAGATGCTTCTGTTCATGAACAAGCAAATCACCAGTACTACTGCCCATGAAGACTTTGATACCACAAACACCGGTCATTCCCTCAACACTGCGCATCTCCTGAACATTGCTCGAAGTGGCCCCAATGAAAAAACCATGATTCGTAACAGTTTTCCTTGCTGCTAATTGAATCTTGAATTCTAGCTCTGCTCTACAAGTCGCATTAGGAACAGTATTGGGCATATCAAGAAACGATGTGATTCCCCCAGCAGCAGCAGCCCTGCTCCCACTTTCCAGATCCTCCTTCTCAGGATTTCCTGGATCTCGGAAGTGAACGTGTGGATCGATAGCTCCAGGGAGTATATAAAGTCCAGTAGCATCAATAATCAGTTCTCCAGGATGATGATCCAGCCCGCCGTTTGGAGCTATAGTTTTGATAATTCCAGATTTAATCCGGAGATCTCCCTCTGCAATACCACTTGGAAGAACCATTGTTGCATTCTGGATTAGTACGTCCCCGCCCATGGTACCACTGGTACTTGGCGTGTATTCTAGCACATCACCATTGCCGTAATATAGGGGCTGGGAATTGAGGTTGTGTTCATATATGGCAAATGCACCGGGCGCACAACGGGTTGGAGTAGTCAGGTTATCTCGTCGGGCTCATAACCCGGAGATCGGTGGTTCAAATCCACCACCCGTTACCAATAGTAAATCTAAACTGAAAGTGAAAAAACGTGTTACTGCATATAAATTTGACAAAATAATCACTTTCAAAATACAGATGCACCCCATCGTTTGTTCATATACCTCCGTGTACCGGATGGGCTCATACAAGGTGAGGAAATGGACGAGAAGACAGCAAGTGAGAAACTCGATGAGGAGGAAGTGGTGATTGATGTGGACGAGCCTCAGGCTACGATAGAGGACCTCCCAGGTGTGGGTCCAGCAACGGCTGAGAAGTTAAGGGATGCTGGATTTGACGATCTACTTGCCATAGCTGTGATGAGCCCCTCTGAATTGGGCGAGCAAGCTGAACTTGGAGAAGCAGTATCTGCGAAGATAATAGCTGGTGCAAAGAAATTAGCCAACATTGGAGGATTCATCAGCGGCGTAGCCCTCCTAGACAAGCGCAGTAAAGTCATGAAACTAACATCCTCGACAAGTGCATTGGATGAGCTACTCGGAGGCGGTTTCGAAACCCAATCGATAGTCGAAGTTTACGGGGAGTTCGGAAGTGGAAAAACCCAGGTCGGACATCAATTAGCTGTAAATTGTATACTTCCTGTTGAACAAGGTGGATTTGGTGGCGAGGTTTTCTACATCGATACTGAAGACACATTCAGGCCAGAAAGAATCACCCAAATGGCCGAGGGGATGGGGTTGGACGCATCCGAAGTTCTGGAGAGGATTCACGTCGCTAGGGCTTACAACTCAGCTCACCAAATGTTGCTGGTCGATGAAATACAGAGGATGGGGAGAAGCATTGATGTTAGACTGATCATCGTCGACTCACTTACAAGCCATTTCAGAGCTGAATTCCTTGGACGAGGGATGCTCGCCGCCAGGCAACAGAAGCTCAACAGACATCTCAAAGATCTGAAAAAGCTGGCCGATGTAAACAATGCACTTGTTTTGGTGACCAATCAAGTTCACTCCAAACCCGATGCAATGTGGGGGGACCCAACAAAGCCGATCGGTGGACACATCGTCGGGCACGCAAGCACATTCCGCCTGTACCTTAGGAAATCCAAGGGGGGCCGTAGAATTGCTCGCCTAGTGGACAGTCCGAACCTACCTGATGGGGAGGCGGTCTTCAACGTGACAAGCGAGGGTCTGCGGGATTGATCACCCGCGGACCCCGTGTCCGACTTAACTGAGTTCGGCCATCGCCATTCTGACTTCACTAATTAGTGAGTCCAGATGCTTCTCTCCAAATCCAAGCTCTATATCCGCAGCGGAGAACAGTTCTGGGAGGGTCTTTGTATTTCCCAAGGTCATTGCATTGGAGTAGTCAGAAAGGGCCTTTGCCGGATCATTCCTTTGAGTTCTCCATAATTGTAGGGCACCCAATTGTGCTATTCCATATTCCACATAGTAGAACGGAACCCCAAATAGATGGCCCTGCTGTTGCCAAGACGTATCCCTGTGTCCCTGATAGTCACCCCATTCCATATTGGACCCGAACCTGTCCCTTATCGAATTCCAAACGGCTTTCCTTTCATCCCTAGTGTGCCCTGGATTGGAGTATATCCAATGTTGGAAAGAGTCTATTGTCGCAATCCATGGTAGGAGGAAGATAACACCTTCAAGATGTCCTAATCTAGCCCTATTTGCCTCCTCATCATTATAGAATTCCCCCCATTCATTCTGAGTCATCAATTCCATAGACATTGATGCTACTTCGGCGAATTCTATTGGATAACTTCTCTCTCCAATCAACTCCAGATGACCACAGTATATTGAGTGGAATGCATGTCCCGCCTCATGAATCATCGTCTCCAAATCGCCTTGTAAGCCAGCCGCGTTCATGAATATGAATGGTACCCTACTCTTCTGTAAGTAATACTGGTAACCTCCGGGCGCTTTGCCCTTTCTTGTGTCAAGATCGAGAGTATCCATCTCCACTAACATGTCGAACTTCTCTCCTAAATCTGTAGACATTCTGTGAAATAATCTTGAAAGCTTGCTGACCATCTCATTCACATCGGCAAATGGCTTCAACGGAGCCCTCCCAACAAGGTCAGGTCCTACCCCAGTCTTCTCGTTCACATCCCATGGCCTCAAACTCCCAAGCTCGAGAGAATCTATTCTTCTAGAGTTAATCTCTCTCATCAAAGGGACGCAAACTGCTTCGATTGCATCATGGAATTCAAGACAGTCATTCTTGGTGTAATCAAACCTCTCCATTGCTCGGAACATATAATCGGTATATGTCTCAAACCCAGCGTTTATTGCTATCTCATTCCTTATCACAATAAGCTGATCAAATATCTCAGAGAGCCTCCCTTCGTCCTGTAGCCTCCGATCAGCAACTGCCTTCCAAGCTCCTTCTCTGACCGACCTTTCATTTGACTCAAGAAAAACTCGCATTTCTGGAATTGTATATTCTTCCCCCTCGTACTCCACGCTCATTGCACCATTTATTGTCTGAGCCTCGGTAACCAGTTTTGTCTGCTCCACGCTCAGTGGAATGTTCTCCTTCCTGAAAATCTCAACATCATTTTTCATTGACCTAATCATCAGATCATATCTTTCCGGCAAGTCCTCTATGGCTTCATGACTAACTATTCTACGATTAAGAGAGTCCGAGAACTCGGAAAGCTTGGGCCGAACATTCTCCACGAAATCTAGGAAGGCACCCTTCTTCTTTTCGTTCTCCGTGTCACAGGTCATACTAATGTACAACAAGGCACCTTTTTCGGAGATATGTTCGGATAACTCAGAAGCATCTCTGATAATGCCCTCTAAACATTTTGAACAAGAAATCTTCCTATTTAGAAGCTCTTCAGTATATGCTTCAACTTCTATCCAGCTACTTGGATCAAAGCCATCTTCGACATATGAACCAGAATTCTTCCCAGCACCAATATTCACCATATAGGTTCCACCGGGCATGCTAATATTACTCTGACTATCAGATATTCAGAAATCACTCATTGATGCGTGCAATAGGAATGATTGCTCTAGCATAATGTCTTCTATCGACTCCCCATCAACAGTATATCCTATTTTCATGAGACCTTCTCTAGAAGGACAAGGTCTCGTCGGTATCATTGAACCGTCCAGAAGCTCTATCATCTTCTCCGCTTCCTTTGAGTAAGTATTGTATTCCTCGACTGGGAGATTTGTATCACCAATTAATTCCCCCACATCTAATTCGGGAAGACGAAGTAGCCAAGCCTTGCAGTCCCCATTTGAGACTCCAGATCTATCTATAGCAGTACTAATCTGTCTAGTCCCAGAAACAATCCTTAGAAATTCTGCCCCTAAGTCCCTCGCGACCATGCTACCCCGATCTTCGTTGACTCTCGCCTTGTGCCATACTGACCATAAATGAACCTCACTGGCAATCACATCGAAGGAGACCATGAACCAGCGATCATCAGGCCTAAAATTATTGATTTTTGAGATCAGCGCGGGCACATCTTCTATCATCGATGGGAAACTGACCGCCCAGGCTGGAAACCAAGGAACGGTTCTCATCAACTCACGGGATGCCCGGAGTTCAATTGTACTTTCTCTTATCTCTTCGAACCTTCCGACCCGCTTCTCTTACAATATTTTCAACCAATTTATGACTCCATCCCCTTAGGTCAGAAAGCCTCTCTCGGTCTTTCTCTGTGAGCTCCGCAACGTCTGAAACCATACTCACTCCCAGTAGTTCGGACATTTCTCTAGCCCTTACTCTTCCTATTCCTTTGAGAGATACTAGTCCGAGAATATCAGATTTGCAACCATATCTTACTCTTCCATGGACCTCTGCTATTGATTCGACAAGTGCCTCGTGAGCGTCCTTGTTCATACTCGCAAGCTCGTCATCCTCAATTACAATCCTCCTTGACGCATACAGTAGCCACTCAGCTAGCTCTACCCTACTTCTGAGATCCCCTGGCTGGACCCCCCACTCCCTCTCAATATTCTTCATAGTTTCCTCATCCATCCATGATTGTAAAACCAGAGCTCCCTTCATTCGCCTATCTTCATCGTGATCCACCGCAGTACAGAGCATTTCCCTCTCATGAATGTGTAGAGACGATTGAATTTTTTCATAATCGGACTTTCTTAACCAGAGGGGCAAAAAGTCTGGAGTGCAAGAAACCAGATGCAACAGACTCATCGGAGAGTACTGCATAAATTCATCATGGCCTGAAATAATTGTCATTGCTTTTCCTAGGCCATCGCGAATAATTCTTCCAGATAATGGGTTCAAATATAGTCTAGAAATTCTAGAGCCTAGTGAGGTTGGAGAGTATGTCATAATTTGGGATTCTTGCAAGCCTACTTCCTCTTCACTTATTGAAATCGCTTTCTTGAATCCAAAAACTGCGGGACCGCTCCGTTTTTTTGCAAATACCCTCTCTTCACTTAATTCAGACAACTCGACCCCCAATACCGAGGCAGCTGAATCTGCCCACGATGGAATTTCATCAGACCAGTCTTCATCCTCTGTTGAAGAAACGGGATCCTCACGTACTTTGTCTGCAACAGCATCAGATTCCCCATCTCTGATTATCATCCCATTCTCAACCAGCCATCTGATGGTCTCGTCCAGTTTCCCACTCAGAGTGTCAGAACTCATCTGAGTAGCAAGGAAAGTACTTCTGAAGAATCCCCCGATGGAGTACCTGTCCCTGACTATTCCACTTGAGATGAGTGAAAGTACGTGAGTAAGTAGGGCCGGGTCTTCAACCGCACTCCTTGCCATTGGATTGGCTAATTTTGATGTGACTTTCTCAGGCTCGCCTCGCAAATATAGATCAACTAGCCTCTTTTCCTCTTCAAGGTCCTTGGAAAGGATCCAAGCATCGCCATAATCGTCATACTTAGGCCTCCCAGCTCTACCTAGCATTTGCCTCACTTCCATCACCGATAGAGGCATTGAGGCACTAGCCGAAGCACTCCATCTCCTGAAATCCCTGATTACGACCCTCCTTGCGGGGAGATTGACACCTTGAGCTAGTGTTGGTGTGGCAACTATGCATTTGATATCCCCGTTTTTGAAGGATCTCTCTATCGCCTTTCTCTGTCTGTTGGTAAGACCAGCATGATGAAATCCTACTCCTCCCTTTGCAGATTTAGCCAATGAGGACCCAGTCGAAGAGTCCTCTCCTCCCATGGAAATTTCCTTGGAAAGTGAATTCCACTTCTTGATATCCTCCTCAGAAAATACACTGCAATCGTCTTTCGCTAGCTTCAACATAAATTCTGAAAGAACTCGTGCTTCCTTGGCAGCCGACGCCCGTGATGAGACGAAAACAAGTAATTGGCCACCAACTGACAATGTATCTCTGAGAGCCGCCTGAAGCCTTCTATTTTTCATTCCAGATAAGGTTCGTGATTTTTGTAAATTATTCACATCAGATCCCTCAGTTCTGTGGATATTTACATCTAAATCAGTCATGATCCCATAATGCAGAGGAATTGGACGCCAATCCGACCTCACATGTTTTGCGCCCAGCCATTTAGCAAGCTCCCCAGAATTTCCAACGGTCGCTGAAAGGGCAATGATTTGAGCCTCTGGCCTGATGTGCATTATCCTTGAAATTGTGACTTCCAGAGTCGGTCCACGGGAATAGTCATTCAGAAGATGGAACTCGTCAGAGACTACTACACCCAGGTTCTCCAAAAAACCTGTTCTGGTTCTAAGTATGGAATCAAGTTTTTCGCTCGTACAGACTAAAATATCTGAGTCATCTACTCCATTCGACTCACTTACTCTATCGCCAATGGCCAAGCCAACAGTCAATCCAACTGCCCCGGCAATTTCTCTCAAGTCCTCAAATTTCTCACTTGCTAGAGCTTTCAGAGGGACAACATAGGCACCCCTCATTCCTTTCATATCTCCAATCAGACGATTGATCATGCCGATGTAGGCAACCAATGATTTGCCACTAGCAGTAGGAATGGTAAGCATGAGGCTCTTACCCTCAAGGACCACGGGCAAAGCCTCGAGCTGAGGCGGAAAAAAATCCTCAATACCCCATCTTTCCCTCAGGAATTCGGTAATCCTTGGGTCGATCCCCAAGTGCTCCGATCCATGATTCTCGGTCGCCATGATTATCCTTATGTTGGGCTGTTCTAAAGGATACCGTGGATATGAACCTAATTCCATCGGTGATATGCGGGATGGCCTTCCGTAACTGCGACGAATAATCCCTCACCAGTTGCGCACAGCTTGTCGTCGCAAGTCAGCCTCATTCTTATTTTTGCTCTGTCCGGAAGAAGCTCAATAACCTCTGAGTCTATTTTCAGTTTCTTATCATTGGGAGTCGGTCTTCTGAGACTGACGCTATAGGAGGCAGTGACAGTACAAGGGGGCTCAGTCGAACTTCCTCGATCCATCAATGCTATTGCCGCAGTCCAATTTCCATGACAGTCCAGTAGTGAACCGATTATTCCCCCATTCACCATTCCGGGAAAAGCCTGATGATGGTCCTCTGGGTTGAATTCCATTGTAAGCCCATTCCCCTTTCTGAAAGACCTTATCTTCAGCCCCTTTTCATTGGAGGGGCCACATCCAAAACATATGCTACTGGGCGCGTATTCTTCCTGTACAGAGAGGGGGACTCGGTCTTCCATGCACATTGGACGGGCTTGTAGGAATTGAATAATTCCCAAATTCATGCTAACGTATCCTATTTATGTCAAACCTACTGGGAGGTCCGTTGACCGATTCCACAAAGGGCTCAGACAATGAGCAAAGCTCCGAAAGGCCTGAGAGCCTACCTCCTAGGTCGAAGAGAAGAAGATTCACACCACTGAAGGTGGCGAATCAGATCCCAAAGAGGCGCAGAAAAGAAATCGAAAAGGCACTCGAGGGGAGCTCTGGTACGCCGAAGAAGTGGTCCCGTCAGAACGGTCCGAAAAATCACGCTTTTCTGAGGAAGAGAATCCCACCCGGTTCGATCAGAAGATTTGAATTCGATCTTCTTTCAGTGGACATTGGCGAATCCTGGCCAGTCCCAATCACGGTCGTTCATGGGGCTCGCCCGGGCCCAACAATTACTCTACTTGGAGCTGTTCATGGTAATGAACTGGTGGGGCCTTTAGCACTTACCTATTTGTCTGGCCCTAATTTTATCGGAAGTGGAAAGGCCATTGACCCAGATGTCTTATCGGGAACAATAAGGATTGTTCCTATTGTCAATATGCCGGGTTACAAGATGAAGAGTCGCTACATGCCGGACGGCAGAGATCTAAACAGATCATTCCCCGGAAAACCCGATAGTAACACTTCTTATCGTGTAGCGAACAGATTTTGGAAGGAGATTATTGCCGGAAGTGACTATGTTATCGACTTGCATACTGCAGCTGTGGGAAGGACAAACATGCCCCAGATTAGGGCAAATCTTGCTCATGCTTCCAGTAATAAAATAGCTAGATCATTCGGAATTGAAGCAATCTTGGACAATGTCGGCCCAAAGGGGTCTCTCAGAAGAGTTACCAATGATGCCGACATAGCATGCGTGACCTTCGAGGGAGGAGGTCCAGACGAACTAGACCCGGAATCGGTACAGGTCTCTTTGTACGGGATTCTAAATGTCCTGAGATCATTGAGAATGATTCCAGGTCATCCGAGCAGGCCTACCTTCAGGATACTCGCATCTGGGTCTCTGTGGATTAGGTCTGATCAGGGCGGTTTACTTGATGTGCTTGCGCCAGCTGGAAGCTTCGTAGATGAGGGGGAGGTCGTTGCTACGGTGACTAACCCGGAGAGGCCCTCAGAGTCTCATGACATTATATCTCCAACAAGGGGTCTAATAATTTGCTCTGCAACCAATCCTTTCGTTACTGCTGGAACTCCTGTGGGGCATATTCTGCCTGTCTCCAAAGGAGTCCAAACCATCAGGAAGAGACTCGATGAGGACGATTGTTTGGTGATAAGTGGTGCTGATGGTGATCCAGTTTGGAGAGATGACGACGAAGTTGAGGACATTACCGTTGGAGGGGAGTGGTCCGGTGGAAATGTAGACGCTGAGTGGTCAACGAACCCTCCAACAGATTCCGACGAAGAGGCCGCTGAATCAGACCCCTCTCAGTAACTACCTGGAGGTGGAGGAGGGGGAAAACCATCCTCATCCAATGCTTGTTGGGACGGTGAGGGGGAAGAAAAAGAGGACAGATCGGGAGCACGGGGTATAGCATACAATTCACTGTCATTCGAGGTGTAATCTCTGTCTGATTCTGAGCCAACTTCTCTCGGATTGATCTGGTAGAACTCGTAGGCCTCTTTCACCTTTCTTCTGTAGGAAATCTGAGATGTCAAAATATAGCTGGCACCTATGAGCAGGGACAGAGATACAACAAACGAAACTATTCCAAGCGGGGTTAGGATGTATGAAACCAATCTCTCAGACAGTGTGTCAGGCGTCTTTGAGATAATCACGTCAAAGCTCCAAGCAACCTCCGTTATCACTCCATTCTCGATTATTGAGGCAGATACTCTTTGCTCTCCACTGCCTCCCGAGCACAAATAAATCTCCAAATTCCCCACGGGGGAATCGCAATCAAGTTCAGGTATCGATATATTGTCTCCTGAGTAATTTTCATCTCCAGAAAATGAGAAGTCGCCAAATGTCCAAGAGACGCTATACTGCACTCCCTCTGGTATTGGCCCGATATCTAATTCAAGGGTCTGGTTTTTGCTGTACCATGTCTCGATATCCGAATCTGAAGGAGAGGAGGAAAGATACGACAGTCTTGAAACGTCATCATCAACTAAATCGTTGCAGTTGTCGTCAGCACCATTCCAAGTCTCTATTGCTCCCGGATAGGCCGACTCATCATTATCATCGCAATCCTCGAAATCTAGGTAGCCATCTTCGTCACTATCAAAATTGAATACTAGTGGGTCAGAACCGATGTCCAAGATTTCATCTCCATCAGAATAGCCATCGCCGTCAGTGTCGGATTGAGTTGCAGATGTCATGTAGAGGTGGAACTCATCATAATCCTTCAGAAAGTCTCCATCAGTATCGATGTCAACGAAGTCTTCGTCTACAGATTCGTCACAATCATTGTCCTTTCCATCAAGTGATTCGGACAGATAACCCGCTCTTTCGGAATCATTGTCATCACAGTCTTCGAACCAGTACTCGCCATCTCCGTCTTCATCGGGATCTGCCATGACCGGGTCAGTCTTCGTGACACTAATTTCGTACCCATCAGGTAAACCGTCCCCATCAGTATCCCCATCGTAGGGATTTGTCGAGATATTATGGTATTCTTCATAATCACTCAGCTGATCTCCATCAGTATCAATCAACTCGAAACCATCGTCCATGACTTCGTCGCAGTCATTGTCAATTCCATCAAGAACCTCGCTCAGACCAGGGGATCTGAAACTATCTTGGTCATCACAGTCTTGGAACCAATACCAACCATCTCCATCGTCATCAGAATCAGCGGAATTCGGGTCACTCCCAAAGGTTAGAACTTCGATTCCATCACTAAGTCCATCATCATCAGAATCACTGTCTAGATATTGTGTTTGATGTATGTGAAACTCCGGCCAATCCAGAAGACCATCCCCATCCGAATCGGTGAAATTGAAACCCTCATCTATTTGCGAGTCACAATTATCATCCACCCCATTCAGAGTTTCAGGTCTTCCCGGGTTTATCATCGGGTCCTGATCATCGCAATCATCGAAATGGTAGAAAAGATCTCCATCGTCATCTGGGTCGAACAATAACGGATCACTGCCCCAGAAGTTCACCTCCACTCCATCTGATAGCCCATCGTTGTCGGTGTCGCTCTGTAGTGGGTTAGTCCCGAATATCATTATCTCATCATAGTCGTTTATACCATCTAGATCAGAATCTGGAGACAATGGGTTGGTACTGTGGTTCATGACCTCTTCGTAGTCACTCAATCCATCATCATCTGTGTCGGGGTCATAGGGATCAGTTCCCCAAATCTCAGTCTCGTTCACATCCTCCAATCCGTCATCATCATGATCCAAATCCGCATCGGTCCCGTGGAATATAAGCGACCAATGATTCAAAGTACCATTATTTCCAGAGTCGCTATCTCTAATTCTGAGTTGCCACTCCCCGAGGGAGGACTCATCCCAATGATGAACTGTATTGAAGGTCCAATTGTCATAATCGTCTCCGCTGTCGCTTCTTTCTTCTGCCAACCAAGATTCCTTTCCAGAGGGAGAAACAAGAACAATCTCTAACTCTCCCCTGTAGTCATGCGAAATGTCAACAACCACGTCCACACTTTCGATTGCCAGGTCATCTGTGACTGTAATGTTGAAATCATCCCATCCAGATATCCCATCTCCCAGATCGAAATTTGGATTCATCGGGCCAATGCTGACGTTAACCTCGTCCTCCACAGTAGTCCAGTTGGAGGACATGGCAACCGCTGCACTAGCATCTACGGCACCAAATCCATATTTGTGAGATACATCGTGGCCAGCGCCGTTTATTTCCCAGGAAGAATCTGCAGGGTCATTGACCCTAGCGGTGTTGACCAGAATATGTTGCACATCCCTCCAGGTTAAATTTTGATTTGCCTCTAACATCAGGGCGATCACCCCTGAGACGAGTGGAGTTGCACTAGAGGTACCGCCAAACGTGTCTGTTACATTTCCAGATGAGTTATATCCACCCGAGCCGACAATGTCAGTGGTTGTTATGGCCTCTCCATCTCCGTTTGAATGAGCGGCAACTAGGATATT
>CEUN01162982.1_pt1 | contig 12855 bp, 10 predicted proteins | sample 361501 | NCBI WGS metagenome assembly CEUN01 (sample SAMEA2622801, study PRJEB7988) | marine metagenome | biome: marine biome (ENVO:00000447); feature: marine epipelagic mixed layer (ENVO:xxxxxxxxx); material: "saline water (ENVO:00002010), including plankton (ENVO:xxxxxxxx)" | depth 120 m | reverse complement strand
CTCGTCGAGGTGTTCGAGGTTGCCGCGAGCGAACTCGATTTCGACCAGGACGGGCTGCTCAACTCGGCTGATGCCGACGACGACAACGACGGGTTTCTGGACGGTGACGATCATCACCGCCTGGATGCCGCACGTGCCGGCGATCACGACATGGACGGTCTGGACAGCCTTGTCGACACGGACGACGACAATGACGGTATCCTCGATGTCGGTGACCTGACGCCACTCGACTACGTGCAGCCCGTGCCCGATGGCCACATCTCGGAGTCGGCGGGTCACCCGATGTTTGCAAGCCCGCACGTCAACCCGATTGCCGTCGCACAGGGCAACGTCTATGTCGTCAACACACCCGCCGATACGCTGGACGTGTTCTCCACGACGACACGTCTGCCGGTCGCACGCGTCAACGTGGGGATCGATCCGGTTACGGTGGCCGTCAGCCCGGACCGGCGCGAACTGTGGGTCTCGAACCACGTCTCCGACTCGATCAGCATCATCGACATCGACCCGGCGAGCGCAATGCGCCACCAGGTGGTGCACACGATTCAGTCCTTCGACGCGGAGATGGCGACCACCATTGACGAACCGACGGGCATCGCGTTCGCCAGCAACGACAAGGCATACGTGGCCCTCGGCCCCGCGAACCGCATCGCGGTCATCGAAGACCGTGATGTGGCCGGGTACATCGACGTCACTGCGCAGGACCCCCGGGCGATCGAAGTCCACGGGGACCGCTTGTACGTCCTGCCGTTCGAATCCAACAACCGCACTCAGCTCTCGGGCTGCAACCTGGGCGTCAATGCGATCGACGGTGACCTCTGTACGTACGACGCGGTCGAACACGCGTTCACCAACAACAACGTCCTGTCGCTCAACTACGACGCCGACATCATCAGGAATCCGAACCTTCCCGACCGCGACCTGTTCGTCTACGACACTGCCACCGACAGCCTCGTTCAGGTTGTGAACACGCTGGGCACACTGCTCTACGGCATGGCAATCGACAGCGAAGGGCGCGTGTTCGTCTCGCAGACCGATGCGCGCAACGACGAGAACGGCCGCGCGGGCACGCGCAAGGAAGGCCTCGCGGAGATGGAGAACCGCGCATTCCTCAACCAGATCACCCGGGTGAACTGTCTGCCATCGTGTACCACGCCAACCTTCCTGGACCTCGAGCCGCTGCCGCCATCCCATCCCGCACCCGGCATGGCCCTCGCGACACCGTTTGGCATCAAGGTGACGAGCGACGATGAGACGCTCGTGGTCACGGCGGCGGGTTCGGACAAGCTCTTCACGATGGACGCCGCGAGCGGCAGCGTCCTCGGGCGGGTGGACGTCGGCGCGGTGCCGAGAGGCGTCGCCCTCGACGGGCCACATGCGTACGTCATGAATGCGGTCGACAACAGCGTTTCAGTCGTCGATCTGAGCAGCCGTGCGGACCCGAGCCTCGTCGGCACGATCGTCATGGACGATCCGACACACCCGGTCGTGCGTCGCGGGCGTGCCGCCTTCAACGACGCCAACGCGTCTACGACAGGTACGTTCTCCTGCGAGAGCTGCCACCCGGACGGCGGCGCGGATCAGCTGCTGTGGATTCTCGACACGCCCATCTGCGACGTTGGTGGATGTACCCAGATTCCACCGCGCCTCACCATGCCCGTGAGGGGATTGCGCGACACGCAGCCGTACCACTGGGACGGAATCCCAGGCGACCCCTACGGAGGCAACAACACCGCGTCCATCAACGCCGCGACCGACCCCAACTGCTCGATCGACGATCCCGCGAGCTGCAGCCTGTTCCTGGTTGACGGTAGTCTCGAAACGACGATGTGCGATGTCAGCAACTGCCCAACCAACGACGCGGGCAAGCCCGGCGCGCTGAGCGCAAGTGAACGGGACGACATGGCAACGTTCCTGTTGTCGATTCCGTTCCCCCCCGCGCCGCGCAGGCCCGCGGACAATGAACTCACCCAACAGGCGCAGGACGGAATCTACGAGTTCAACTTCGTGAAAGACTGCGGCAACTGCCACAAGATGCCGTTTCTCGTGAGCTCGAACACGCCCGGCACGGGCATGGATGCGCCAACCTGGCGCGGTGCCTACGACCGGTGGATGATCCTGCCCCAGGGCCGCCTGAACGTCGTCGACCTGATGAACATCGTGCAGATGCCCAATCACTTCCCGGAAGACCGCATGTGGGAGCTCGCCGGCGCGACGCCCGAAATCTGGCAGATGGTCCTGCAGGGCAGCACGGGCTTCTCGGGTGCCTTCGGCCGGCAGGTGACGTTGCACAGCGGCTCCGCCGGTCTCGCGGCAACCAGTTCGCTCCTGGACGACCTGATCATGGTCGCCTCCGAGGAAGGCATTTTGCTGGAAGGCGAAGGTGTGCTCATCGACGAAGGCGGCCCGACGCCGGTTGCGCTCGAATACCGCAACGGGCGTTTCGAGAGCCGCACCGACGCCACAGGTTACTCGCGATCAGACCTCGTGGACCTCGCCGCGGGCGGCGACCTGCTGCTCACGCTGACGGGCCGCATCGGCCGGAACTCCGATGTCGACACTCCTCAGCCCGCGCTGTGGCAGGACGTCCCCATCCATCAGCAGACGAACAACGTGAACGTGCCGTGGATGAACCAGGACGGCGTCATTCGCTTCAAGGGACGACACATCCTCCCCGGCGCCAGCATCTTCCTGGGCGGAAGGCGGGTCGAAGGGTCGGTGGCCTGCGAGACGGGGACGCTTCCCGACTGCACGAACGAGTACATACTCATCACGGTCGACGATCTCCCTGAGGCCGGCGGCCGCTACCTGCTGCAGGTCCAGAACCAGGCTGGCCTCTTCAGCAACGACGCCATGATCTACTACGACCATGCACCTGTACCGCCGCGCCCGGGCAATCTGATCGCGAGTGGCGGCACCTTCGATGCGTGGGACGAGAGCTGGAATACACTGGAACTGAACGGCTCGATCACCCATCAGAATGCGCTGGAACGGCTGGTCATCCGCACGACGCAGCCCAATGCAAACGACCCGTGGCGAGTCCAGCTCTCGCACCGCGTCTGGTTCGTAGGGGGGCAGACCTACACGTTCTGCTTTCGCGCGCACGCAAGCGCGGCCCGCCCAATTGGCGTCTACACGGACATCGCCGAGCCACCCTGGACCGTCACCGGCCAGGGTTCGATCCGCGGCGGGCAATACCCGATCACACTGACGACGACGCCGACGCGCTATTCCCGCACGTTCACGATCGAGGAGACCGACACGTCCGGACGTATCGCATTCGACCTGGCGCAGAACAGCGCGACCGTGTATCTGGACGACGTCGGAGTGTACGAAGGCACAGGCTGCGGTACGCCGTAGGCGTGCCTGCGGCGCTGCGGGGTGGCTTTCAACAGCCTGGGCGTGACGTTCCGCTCCGCCGTGCAGACGGACGCAGCGGCCCTATCGGAACGGATTCCGAGACCCAGTTCGCGTTTTCGGTCGAGCAGTTCTCCGTCGGGGGAGAGACCCCGCTCCGCCCGATCTGCTCAGACGACGCAGCACCGCGCCACCTCGACCGCGGAGACATCGATTTCGTCGCGGAGCGGGCCAAGCGGCTGGTCAGGCTGCGTCGGACGGGCGCACTCCGATCGCATCCGAAACGCTCAAGCGCCCGTGCTTCCGGCCGCTAACCTCCTACAGGCACGCCCGGAAGCACCCGAGATGAAAGGAATCGTATTCTCGCTGCTCAGCGAAATGATCGAACAGAAGCTGGGATTCGAAGGCTGGGATGCGTTGATCGAGGCGACCGAACCCGAGTTGGTCGAATGCGGGCTGCTGCCCGGACTGTCGACTACGACGCTGCCGAAGCTGTAGAGATCACTGCGTCTGTACGCGAAGTTGTAGTCGTCCTTGCTCGCGTTGTAGGTCTCATACCCAGCCTGCCGCATCAGTTCGGGGACGGTCTTCACGTCTGCCGGCAGGTGAATCTGGTGCTCAGGCACCCGGCCCGAGCGCATGTCATGGGTCCCAAGCCTGATGGGGTACCCACCCGTCACTATCGCGGAGCGCGTCGGTGCGCAGACCGGCACCGGGGCATAGGCGCGCTCGAAGACCACCCCGTGACGGGCCAGTGCATCGATATTGGGCGTCGCGACGGTGTCATCGCCATAGACGCCATACCAGGGTGACTGATCGTCGATGTCCACCCAGAGGATGTTGGGCCGGTCGTCAGGCTAGGCGGGCACAGCCCACAGCACAAGCCCCATCGCCACCGCCACAACCGTCGCGCGTCCCGCCAGGGATGGCATCGCTCGTCCACCCATCCGGAGTGGCCAGCGTGTGCTCAGTCCGCTGGTGTCAGACGGCATCGATCAGCGCCTGGGCACGGCGAATCAGCGCGGGCACCTGAATCTCGAACGCCGCCGCGCCCGGATTGGAGGCTGTGCCGGTCCTGTAGTGCACGTACAGTCCTTCAAGGATGATCGCGAGCTTCCACAGCGCGAGCACGTGGTACCAGTCGAAGCGCGCCATCTGCCGGCCGGTCTTCTCCGCGTACCGCGCGGCAAGTTCATCCCGCGACGCAAAGCCTGCCTGCGCCGTCAATGGCAAGACCGCATCGTCAGGCACGTGCTCGGGCCGGCCCCAAGTGTGCATGAGCCAGCCGAGGTCGGCGAGCGGATCGCCGATAGTCGCCATCTCCCAGTCGAACACTCCGATCAGCCGCGTGGGCGACTCGGGCGCGAACATCACGTTGTCGAGTTTGAAATCTCCGTGCACCACCGTCGGCGCGCCGCTTTCGGGCTTCTCATGTGCAAGCCACTCGCCCACCGCAACAAGCTCCGGCAGTTCACGGACCTTGCCGACGGTCAGACCCGCCTGCGTGTTCCATCGCGCCAACTGCCGGTCGAGATATTCGGTGGCGCGACGGCTCGTCAGCCCCGCTGCCTGCCAGTCCACCGCGTGGATCTCCGCCAGCGCGTCGATCATCTCGAAGCCGATGCGCCGGCGGTCCGCCGGATTGTCCAGTACCGTCGGCATGTCGTGGCGAATCACGTGCCCGTGTTTGCGCTCCATCAGATAGAACGGCGCTCCGATCACGGAATCGTCTTCGCAGAGCAATGTCGGGCGCGGGACCCGCGCTGCCGTGTCGGCAAGCGCCGCCAGAAACCGATGTTCCCGCGCTACGTCGTGTGCCGTTGGGAGCAGCGGCCCGGCTGGTGGACGACGCAGAACGTACTCAACCCCGTTGCGGGTCACGAAGCAGGTCACGTTGGAGAACCCGGCCACATGGGCCTCGAGTTGCAGGTCCCCTTTCCCTCCAAGCTGCGCGTCAAGGTAGCGACCAAGCGCTTCAGGGTCGACGAGTTCTGTTATTGGTGTTTGCGCCATAGCGGCCCTCCGATGTGCTCAGCCAGACCGACAGTGTCAGCTTACGCTCGACCCGCCGTCCACAGGCAGTGCCACGCCGGTGATGAATCCGGCACGATCCGATGCGAGAAAAGCCGCCGCGTGCGCGACGTCCCAAGCTGTGCCCATCTTTCTGCCGAGCGGCACACGCTTGTCGCGTTCTGAAACAACGGTTTTACGCGGGGTGCCCGCCGCCACGCGCGACTCGATCGCCATCGGCGTGTTCATCAAACCGGGCAGGATCACGTTCGCGCGGATGTTGTAGCGCGCGTTGGTCTGCGCAAGCTGCTCGGTGAATGCCACCACGGCCGCCTTGGTGGCTTTGTAGGCAACGTAGGGATACGGGCGCCACGCGGCCATCGACGAGATGTTCACGATCGCGCCGGAACCCGCCTCACGCATGGCCGGCAGAAAATGTTTGCACGCGAGGACCATGCCGCGCAGATTGATGTCGACGATGCGATCGAACGCGTCGGTCGTGATGTCCTCCACCGCGGCATCACCTGCGGCAAGGCTCATGCCCACGTTGTTGTGCAGGACATCAACCTTGCCATAGCGGCGCAGCACCTCGCGGCTGAGTTCCTGCAGCGATGCCTCCTCCGTCACGTCGACATGGCATGCGGACGCACGACCACCTTCGTCCTCGATCATCACGACCGTTTCACCCGCTGACCCGAGATCCCGGTCGGCCACGAGCACTTCTGCGCCCTCACGGGCGAACTGCATTGCGGTCGCGCGGCCGTTGCCAATGGTGGCCCCAGGTGTCTGACCGCCGCCTACGACGACAGCGGTTTTGCCTTGAAGAATCATGCGTTGCTCCGGATTCATTGATGGCCAATATCCAACAGGGGCAGCGTGACCGTTCGCGTGCCTCCCGCCCAGAGTGGGAGGTGTGTCATCTTGATGCCAGGACCACCCGTCACGACCGGATGGATGTCACCGGGATGGATGTCACCGGGGTTCGCGGCGGGTTCTCCAGCCAACCTGTTCGAGTGATCGCCGCGCCCAAAAGGTTCCGCGGTTGCAAGGAACGACTGGATGTCGGCCAGGCTCCAGCCGCGCCCCGCAACGCCGGTTGCGAGTTCCGGCGGCAACAGAAACAGCTGCTCCCGCGGTTCGCGCTCACGCATACCGCCGGATGCCATTCGCGCAGCCCACATCGCGCCGACGAGGGGGCGCAGGATATCCTCCGGCGTATCCAGTCCGTTCGGAAGCACCTCCGCGGTCCCGGACACACCAAGCACTGTCACGGCGTCGACGTCCCGTCCCAGTCCCCGCCGCGCCGGGAGCGAAGGCAGCAGTCCTGCACGACTCTCAGCAAAACAGAAGCCGTACTTGCCTGGTTGCCCCATCGTCGCCATGTCCCCAACGCCGGGTACCGCCCCGCCGATGTTGCGCAACGCCAGGCTGACGGCACGTCCAATTGCCGCGTTGCCGGGCGTGCCGGGTCCAAGGCAGTTGGTGCCGCTGTTCAACCCGAGCCTGTCCGCGACGGGTCCGTGTACGATCACGGCAACCGCCGGCGTGCCCGTCGTGGTGGCAATACCGAGCAGATTGAACGAGTCCGTAAGACAGGCCACGAGCGCGGTCAGGACAACCGGGAGGTGCGCGGGCTCGCAGCCGGCCAGGACCGATTGATAGGCCACCGATGCCGGCGTCAGCTCACCGTACATCGGCATGAGCGACCCGTAGCTGCGCTCAGACTCGCGGACTCCGGCAAGCATCGCCTCGAGGCGTGCATGCGTCGGTGGCGCAAGGGGCAGCCCGTCGCCGAGCCCGCGCTGCCACAACTCCGCCTGCACGGCACCCCAGTCCGCATGGTCTTCGTAGACCGGCAGCAAGGTGTCGTCGCTCATGACAGGCTCCGGCCCGTCAGGGTAGCGGCACCTGCACCGACGACGCGGCTGTGCCGCCAAAAGAGGGGATGTAGGCCGAATGTTTGCCGGGGCCGCCCGCCACGACGATATGGATGTCCTCGGGACTCGGCGTCAGGTAGTAGTGCCCATCTTCGACGGGAATATCCTGGCCTTCATAGCTCGCCTGATTCTCCTTGGACACGCGTGCTGCCGGTACGCGCGAGCGCTCGTAGATTGCCTCCCGCATCGAATCGATCTGCCACCCGTCACGGGCGAGCGTCTGCGCGTGCTCGGGCCCGATGACCACAAAGTACGGCCCGTTGCGATAGATCGTATTTGCGCCGGGTTGCGAGATGGTCGCGCTCATCGTCGTCAGCAGCCCTTCGCCGGTGACGCTGCCATGATCGTTGATGTTGTGCGGCCCTTCGGCGGCCATCGTCGTGACCACCGTGTCGTTCACGTCGAAGCCGCGCCGCACGTGATACGGCTCCCAGGGACTCTCCTCCTCGTTCTCACCGAAACAGAACGCAAACTTCGCCGGCGAGCCCTGGGTGGATCGATCCATGTCACCGGGCCGCGCGCCGCCGACGTTGAGCATCACGAGCTGCACCGCCCTGCCGATGCTCGCGTTCGCCCGCCAGCCCTGGCCGAAACAGTTGCTGGAGCAGTTGATCCCAAGTGCTTCCCGGCTCGGGCCATTCACGAGAACCATCTGCGTGCACGGATGGGTCGTCGCAAGCACCCCGTGCAGGTTGTAGGCGGGGTCCAGCACAGCCCTCACCGCGCTCAGCACAACCGGGAAGTACTCCGGGCGGCAGCCCGCCATGACCGCATTGGCCGCAAGACTCCGGAGCGTGGGCACCACCTGACGAGGTGAGATTGGTGGAAAGGGCTCGTTCTCGCCCCGCGCCGCGGCGACGAACCGTTCCACCGCAGACTCCGTGGGCATGACGAGGGGCAGACCGTCGCTCCAGCCCTGCGCTTCCGCGTAATCGTTCCACTCGGCCGGGTCGAGGTCACCGAGTTCGATGACCTCCTGCTCCGCCGCGTCCGTTGTGTCTGCCATGCTCGCTCCGTCATCCGGGCGCCGCGTTGCCGGCGCCCTACGCTCCAATCGCCTCGATCAGGCCTTTCGAGGCCGCGTCGATCCGATCTTCGAGCTCAGCCGCGTTGAGCCCGCCAATGGGGTGGCTGACGACCAACAGTTTGGCCTCGACCTTCCTCGCCCTGGCCTGCGCGAGCACCAGTGGACTGAACGTGTCCGTCGCGATGACGAACGCCGCGACACCTCTTTTCTCGAGTTCGATACTGTCGTGGAAACTCCACGATGAGCACGACCCTCAATCGGCGATCGCGAGCAGCGCACCCTTGTATCGACTTGCCACCTCGTCATAGAGATGGGCCGGCGCCGGCTGGCTTGCGCTGTCCTTGTAGACGAACTCTACGTTGCCGACTGCGAGTCCAACCCTGTCCTGTACGCCCTCGAGCAATTCACGCGCGTTCGGCTTGGAATTCGAGAACAGAACGATCGGGTCCCGTTGCCAGTCAACTGAAGCGATGCCCACCTGCTCACCGCCTGCGGAGGCGGTGCCAAAGGTCGGGTTCACAATTCGCATGGCTTACTCCTGATGGGTTCAAGCGCTTCGAGAATAGGCGATTCATCCGTCCCGGGCCAGACTGGCGGCCCACGCGTCTGACGGTGGTAGTCTGCCCGCATCGATGTCACCGCCAGTGAGGCCCGAATGACACACCACACCATCCCGGTCGCCAGCGACCGAACTGTGTCGCTCGAAGACTACGGTGACGTGGGTCTCGACCCCGTGCTGCTGTGTCACGGCGGACCCGGCTCGAGAATCGCACCGGAACCGATGGTGGCGGGCTACAAGCGCGCCGGATTCAGACCCATCGGCATCGACCGGCCGGGGTATGGCGCGACCAGCGCGTGGCCCGGCCGCTCGATCGGTGACTGGACGAGCGACGGCCTTGCCGTGGCTGATTACCTCGAAGCGCCGAAGTTCTTCATCGTGGGGAGTTCAACCGGCGCGAGTTACGCCCTTGCGCTCGCTGCGGCTGCGCCCGAACGGGTGCCCGGCGTGGTCATCTGCTGCGGCATGTCCGATCAGAGTTGGGCGCACGACGTCGAGGAGGCCCGCATGGATCTCGCCGATGAGTACTGGTTTGCGGAAAGCCGGGACGCCGCCATTGCCGCTGCCGAGGCACAGTATGGTCCGCAAGGCGATCGACAACACGAGCAGGGGCCTGATGGCCGGGAAATCTGGAGTCCACCCGATCGCGCGATCCTCGATGCAGGCACGCGAGCAGCCGCGGACCCGGACAACACGCCTTTTGCCCAGGGGGTCGTCGGCTACGTCGACGATCGCATCGCCGACGGGCCCAAACACGGCTGGCACAGTTTCGACGTCACCGCCGTTCGCTGCCCGGTGATTCTGGTCCACGGCGAACAGGACTGGATCGTGCCGCTGGCACAGGCCCGCCACACGGCCAGTCTGCTCCGCGACACCGAACTGCGCACCTACCCGCAACACGGACACCTGAGCGTTGGCGCCGAAGCGCTGGCTGCACTGACTGACGTGCGCGGCCGCGGTGATGTCGCCGGCTAGCGTCAGCGCCTCGCCCCGTCACGCAGAAACACCGCGTCGGTCAGGCCAATTCGTACAACGCACGGATCGGGAACAGTTCACCGCTGATGCGCGCGGACGCATCGCCAGCCAGGAACGCCGCCAGGTCCGCCACATGCTCAGGGTCCGGCGGAAACTGGAGCGGCGGCACCGGTGAGCCGTCATCCTTCGTTCGGGGTGGAAGCCAGTCCGCGACACCCTCGGTCGCCGTCAGACCCGGCGCGATGCAGTTCACATTGATGTTGTGGGGTCCCCAACTCGAAGCGAGGCCTTTGGTCAGGTTGATGACGCCGGCCTTGGCAGCGCCGTAGTGAACGAACGCGGGCGACATGCGCATCCCGGCGACCGAAGACACGTTGATGATGCGGCCGCGGCCCTGTTCGATCATCACGTTGGATGCGGCCTGACTGCACAGGAACACGCTGGTCAGATTGAGGGCGATCGCGGCGTTCCACTGGTCAGGCGCAAGCTTCTCGGGAGGTGCGATGAACATGGCGCCTCCCGCATTGTTGACCAGAATATCGAGGCCGCCAAATGCCTCAACGGTACCCGATACCATGGCAGTGACTGCATCGGGCCGCGTCACGTCCGTTGGGATCGCAATGCACCGATACCCTTCGGCCGTCAGCTCCGCCGCCGCGGCTTCGAGCTTCTCCTTGCCGCGGCTTGCGATCACCACGGACGCGCCTTCCTCGCAGTACCGTCGCGCAATCCGCGAACCGATTCCGCCGGCGCCTCCCGTGACAATGGCCGTGCGGCCCTCGAGCATTCCAACCATGCGCGCTTCTCCGTGACTGAAGGCCGCCAACATACGCGAATCCCCTCCGCCACTAAAGCAACGCGCTGATGGCCCGGGCTTCGGTCCCCTTCGCGTCGCCGGATACCGGCCCTGTGGTACCGTCCGGCGAAACGTTCATGAGGACTCCCGATGAGTGACGCCGCCCACCGTCAGACGCGCTATGTCGCGGCCGACCCGCTGCCGGATCCCGTCGCCCTGCCGGTTCCCGCCCCGACCAGGGACATCGATCAGGCCCGTTCCGACCTGACGGAAACAGGCATGTGCATTCTCGCTGACGCCCTGAGTGGTGATCAGCTCAAACGCCTGCGGGACACCCTCGACGCCCAGGCGGAAGGCGAACGCGCACTCGGTGACCTGGCCCCACCGGGGGCGAACACCCACCGGCAACTCGTCTCGAACCTCGTCAACAAAGGCCAGGTGTTCCTGGACCTGATCGAACGTGAAGAGACCGACCTGCTCGCCGGATATCTGCTCGGCAAACACTTCCTCGTGTCCAGTATGACGGGTGGTACTTTCCACGGACCGACAGACGAGCCCCAGGCGCTGCACCGGGATCAGGGCCAGGTTCCGGCCACCGCGGACTTCCCCGCGGCGTGCAACCTGTTCTGGTGTCTCGACGACTTCACGCCTGAAGCCGGCAGCACGCACATCATTCCCGGGAGCCACCGCTGGGCACCTGAACACCTCATCAATCCGCCCGCCCGGGAGATGTCGGTGCAGGTCGAGATTCCCGCCGGCAGTGTGTTCTCCTGGGAAGGACGACTGTGGCACGGCGCCGGGGCTAACCGGGACGGCAGCCCACGACGTCACATCGCCAACTACTATTGCCTGCCGTGGATGCGCCAACAGGAGAACTGGGGCGTGACCTGCCTGCAGGACGTCATCGACAACGCGAGCCCCAGGTTGCGCGCGCGACTGGGGATGCGCACCTACGGCACGTTGGGAATGATGAGCGGCACGCGTGTCGACGCTGACTCGGTCAGCCTCGGCAATTACGACGTCGTCATGCCGGAGTACATCATTGGCGAAGGCGCCGCACTGCACAAAGTCCGTCGCCCCTCTCGTGAGGACCCGTCATGAGCGTGCGCTGGGGGCTCCTGGCCGCTGGCGTGATCGCCCATGCATTCGCCCGTGGCCTCGCCCAGACCAACTCGGGCCGCGCGGTCGCCGTGGCAGCACGCGCGGAGGACTCCGCCCGTGCCTTCGCCGACGCGTACGGCATCGAACGCGCCTATGGGCACTACCAGGCGTTGCTCGACGATCCGGAAGTCGACGCCGTCTACATTTCGACGCCGCACAACTTCCACTCCGAGTGGGCAATCAAGGCCGCGCAGGCGGGCAAGCACATCCTGTGCGAGAAACCGGTGACGGTGAACTGTGCCGAAGCCGTGCCGGTCATCGAGGCCGCACGTGCCGCCGGGGTGCTGTTCATGGAGGCGTTCATGTACCGCACGCACCCCCAGCTCGATGTCCTGCGCGACATGGTGGGGGCCGGACAGATCGGCGACATCCGCTTCATCGAGGCCAGGCACGGCTTCAACGCGGGGCCCGGCTACGCTCACCGGACCACCGACGCCGCGCTTGCGGGTGGCGGCATCCTCGACGTTGGCTGTTACGCGATGTCCTTTGCGCGACTTGCCGCGGGGCTTGCGATTGGCGAAGGGTTCGCGAACCCCACGGTCGTCAAGGGCGTGGGACACGTCTCTCACGGTATCGACGAATACGCCGCAGCCTCGCTTCAGTTCGAGTCAGGTGTTGCAGCGCAGATCGCCACCGCAGTGAAGGCGGGCCTCGAACAGACCGCTTTGGTCTATGGCTCCAAAGGCAGCATCAAGGTCCACTCTCCCTGGGGCGGCAACGGACGCGAGCCCGGCGACACCAAGCTGACGGTCGTTGAGGGGCGCAAGAAAGCCGAACGTATCGTCTCGCTCGACCGCGGCATCTACGCCCGGGAAGCGGACGTGTTTGCGCAGGCCATCGAAGCAGGCCAGACCGAATGCGCGGCGATGACGCCCGACGACACGCTGGGGAACATGCGTGCCCTCGACGCCTGGCGCGAGGAGATCGGGTTGCGCTACAAGTTCGAAGTCTGAGCGGGCTCAACCACCACTACGTAACTCTACGTAATTCACTAGGTGTGATCTGTCAGTAGGTTGTTCATCCGGGCCTCAAG
>CEUN01081095.1_pt1 | contig 12856 bp, 6 predicted proteins | sample 361501 | NCBI WGS metagenome assembly CEUN01 (sample SAMEA2622801, study PRJEB7988) | marine metagenome | biome: marine biome (ENVO:00000447); feature: marine epipelagic mixed layer (ENVO:xxxxxxxxx); material: "saline water (ENVO:00002010), including plankton (ENVO:xxxxxxxx)" | depth 120 m | reverse complement strand
GTTCAGAGCGTCGTGAGACAGCTCGGTCTCTATCCGCTGTGCGCGAAAGATATTTGAGGGGATCTGTTTCTAGTACGAGAGGACCGAAATGGACGAATCCCTGGTGTGCCGGTTGTGACGCCAGTTGCATTGCCGGGTAGCTACATTCGGAAGGGATAAACGCTGAAAGCATCTAAGTGTGAAGCCCACCCCAAGATAAGATATCTCATCTGTAAAAAGAGTAAGACCTCCGGTAGACCACCGGTTAGATAGGCCACGTGTGTAAGTGCAGCAATGCATTCAGCTAAGTGGTACTAATTGGTCGAGGGCTTGACTCACCTTAAGGAACGTTTACCTGTTCTCGGAGAATTGCGGAATCCATGGGCCACAATCAGGCCCTACCAACTTTTCAAAGTCGCCTTTAGCGCTTGTTTACGGTGCGGGGTGGAGCAGTGGCAGCTCGTCGGGCTCATAACCCGAAGGTCGTAGGTTCGAATCCTACCCCCGCTACCAAACTTTGCTCGTGCGACTCAAATATGTTTCCTGGTGGTAAGAGCATGGTGGCCCCACCCGTTCCCATCCCGAACACGGAAGTGAAACTCCATAGCGCTGACGATACTGCACCTGTGAGGGTGTGGGAAAATAGGTCACTGCCAGGTTTATTTAAAACTAAAACGCCTTGTCTCTCGATGAGGCGTTTTCGTTTTAAATAAACCTGACAGTGCTGATCACCACTAGCGAAACGTTTGTGGTTTATGACGCCATTACGCTAATTACTGCTACGATCATGGAGAGTAGTGTGGCCGAGGGTTGTTGATGCGATTCTTGTTGGTTTGTTGATAGGGGTGCTTGTAAAGACGTGTCGCATAAGGAGTATGCTCGAGCCAGCGAGCATTATGATTGGGAGTGTGACTCCGAGTGGGGATTGGACTGTGATTTAAATGGTCGGGGTTTAGTTTATTGGGGTAATGGGCTTGTGATTAACCCTTTTAGACAAGCTCTGGGCATGCTGTAAGTCCTTTGCTCTCAGGGAGTGATAAGCGACCCTTCTACGGGTTAAGAAAAGTACATATTGCCCCCGAAATTCGTGAGGGTTACAGTTGATATGGCTGACGAGCGCAGTTTGCGCGTTCTTTTCTATATCTTTACGGGACTATTTGTTTGAGCATGGTATTTCGCATACTTGAACCTTCTCTGGTGAATCGCGATGTCTGCCTGTCCATGGACCAGGATGCGAGGAGAGGTTCGTCTTCGGGCGGACATTCGTACTTGATTACGGTTTCTGTACCTCTGGGTGTCCCGTTCCAAATTTTGGAGAATGTCGGGCGAGTGTCGCCGATGAACACTAGAAATTTTTGTATAGTTTCGAGCGTGTGAGGTCGACCACTTGGTGGTCGACACCCGAGTTAATTGCCGAAGCTCTTCCGTCGGGAGTGATGAGGAGAGTTCCACCTGTTGTTGCGATTTCGCCGTTCACTAGGGCAGCTTCGCCTGAGATGAATGTCTGGATGGCTTTGCCCAGATTGGGATCGATAACGGTGATATCGGCATCGGCTCCTTCGCTAAAGTGTCCTTTGTTGCGGAGTCCGAACATGCGCGATGGGTTCCACGTTAGTTTCTTCGCCATTTCTAACGGAGAAAGCGCGCCAAACCGAACCAGCGCAATGGTCGATTCGATGTTGATGTTGCGAGGGTGCGAACCTCCGTCCGAAGCGACTGCATCGACGATAAATTCTCCATCTTTGTCTTTGGCTGTGGTTAGCAGCATTGCCGATTGTGGGAGATTGACCGGAAAACTTAGTGAGCAGTCGGTATTTAGTTCTTCGAAAATCGTAAGCGCCTCTTCTCCACCGGTGCGACTGATGATCCCGTCTTTCTCACGGATCACGGTGGCGTAACCGTCGTTAATCGCTTGCTTAACACCTTCAATAGTTGTTGGATATCCACGCAACTTCAAACAATTTTGTGCGACGTTCGCCATCACGTTTCCGTCACTATCGCAAAGTCCTGATGTACCATTCGGTACCGCCTGGTGAACCTCTGAATTGAGTTGGCCTTTCTTCGAGGTAAGAATCTCTAACGCTTCCTTTACCTCCTCGAGCGGCTCGAGTATCGAGCCACGTGTGTAAGCGTTGATATGCGCAACGTGGAGGCGTCCGTTTCCAACGAACTCAGGAACCTCCCGAAGTCCATCGAGGCGACTTCCCGTTTCTTTTGTGCCGACGTGAAAGCCTATGTAGGCGCGTTGTTCGTTACATGTCTCAATGATGTTCGCCGTGACATCGGGTGTGAACGGGTGGTAGCCACCGAGCATCTTTATTCCAAGCGCACCACGTTGCAGGGCGTCCGATACAAGGTCGCGCACTTCATGTGGTGGTGGATCGTCGTTTGGAATCGTGTCGCCGGGTCGTAAGGCGTAGAGTCCTCCGATATTGATGCCAGCACCTTTTCGGTGAAGCCCATCAATCAGCTGTTCAGGCGTTCCACCGAAGTCGATCGCAGTGGTGACGCCCGCAAGAGCGAGCATTTTGTGACCGAGTGCAGGATCCCAGGTAGTTCGACGACCTGCGACGTGAACGTGCCCGTCGATCATTCCCGGCATAACCCATTGACCGGTCGCGTCAACGACTTTGGCTGCGCTGTCATGATCAATTTCAGGTTCGACGCGGGCTATCCGACCATTTTCGACAGCGATGTCGAAAATATCGTTTCGATTGTTGGCGGGATCCAGGATAGTGCCGCTGGATATTAGTAAATCGTATTTGGGCATGGCGAGGATTTTAGAACGCTTCAGCGCATGGTGTGAAGGTGGTTTCGGGTTCGAGCGGGTAGATGGGTCGAGCGCAAATGGTGTGTCCCAGCGAGTGTAGATTGGCGCTGGTTGACCCCGGTGCGTCGACGTTGAAGTTGTGCTCTGACCAGTCGTCGAAGAAGCGCGGTTGGCAGTGAGGCGACTTCACAACGATAGAGTGGAAATTTTGTGGATTTTGTCCTGTTGCGAGAAACAGCGATCGGTCGAGCAGGCTTACAGGTTGACTGGTTGCAACCACGGTGAAATTACCACTCGTCAGAACCGCCGTTGGACCACCGTATTGGGGTGCTCCAGTGGACTCCAGCGGATAGTGTCCATCGGCGAGTAGTTTTACCGAGAACTCCATTTCGATAGGCGTGAATCGTGAGTCGAGCGATCCTCCGACTTCTGACGTGAAGGTTCCGCCAACCCCTGCTTTGATTGCCTTTTGAACCGCCACTGCGTCTGTGATCGGAAGGAGGACCGTATTCGGGTATTCGGTACGAATTAGTTCGGCGAGAATAGCGTTGGAGTCGCCGGGCGACCCAGACGAAGGAGCATCGGCCGCATCTGTGAAGATTATTGGGCCTTCCAGGGTCGATGCTTTTGCGACGGCTTCTTCAAGCGGTATTAGGTTCGATTGCATCTTGGTGCGGTTGTCCCAGAACTCGTATGTGAGTTTCAGGGCGATTTCTTCTGCTTTTGCTCGGTCGTTATCGGTGATGATGAAGGCTTGAGAACACAGCTCCGGAACGTCGGTGAAGGGGTTTCCGATGAAGAATCCGCCAGCGAGGATTTCCCCGGCGGTTTCAAGGTCTTTTATGTGGCGAATTTGGTTGCCGAAGCATCCAGATTCTGTCTTGAGCTCGTCGCCTCTAACAAGGGCAGGAACTCGTACTCGTGCAAGGGTTGGGTTTGCACCATGAAGGAGTTTCAGTAGGAGTTTGGCGGCGCGTCCTCCGGTGTCATAGAGGTCGATATGCGGGTACGTGTGAAACACGGTGAGGGCCGAGCCGTGTTCCAGCATTTTTCCGGTGAGAATTCCGTGGAGATCGAGCGAAAAGACGATCGGTATTTCAGTGCCGAATAGCTGTCGAGTTTGGTCGAGTACCCAGCCTTCTGGGTCCAACTCGGATTCGCCGCTCATGGCGCCGTGTAGCGAGAAGTAGATTGCGTCGACTTTGCCGACGTGAGGTCGGAGCGAATCGATGAATTCCGTGGAGAGTCGATCCCAGCAGGCTGCGGACATTGGTCCGGCGCTTACGGCCTTGGCTGCGTAAGTGGTGACGAATTCGATCTCGGAATGCGATTCGAATAGGTCAATTGCACCGGCTATTGAGGTGATGGTGCCTTTGTTGACGTCGTAGACCTCTTGCCCGCGCTGGATAGAGAAGAGTTCGAACTGGGTTGGCACAGGGTTGAATGACGAGATTTCCTGAGCGATTCCGGCGATGAGTATTCGTGGCAAGTGGCTGGCTCCGAAGTTTGGTTGTTTCGCGGGTGGGATTTACTGGGTTGAGTGAGGCTTCAGGGGGGTTGGGATGGGCAGTGATTGAGGATCAGTTTGTTGTGTAGGTGCGATTGCCGTGCACTGCCCAGCCGAAGATCGTTCCCGCAAGGTCGGGACATACAAGATTAGTAAGTTGGTTGGGAAGTTGGTCGATTTGACATACCGAGGTGACGATGGACCTGGTGGTGTTGTGTCGCGGTTTGCTGGGTGATTTTCTGAGTTTAGTTGTGGGGGATCGTTTGGCGGTTGTGTTTTAGGGTGGATTGCCACGTTGCCCTTTTGTGCGCCTCGCAATGACAGTGATGGTGGGGTCCCGGCCGAGGGGGCGCGGGAGAACCACCTTAAAGATCACTCGATTATGACTTGAGGGCGGCGTTTTCGGGGAGCCCTAGCATGATATTCATGTTTTGGACGGCTGCGCCTGATGCACCTTTTCCGAGGTTATCGATCTGAATTATGATCATAACATGTCCTAACTTGTTGGGCATGATCGATATGTCGCAGCGGTTGGTGTCGTTGGCAGCGCGGGGATCAAAGGCAGGGTCGGCGTAGGCGAGTGAGTCTTCGATTTTGTTGACCTTGATGAACTGTTCGTTGGCGTAGCGCGTATCGAGAACTTCCCAAATGTCGTTCGCTGTTACGGCTTCGGGGAACACAGCTTTATGGAGCGGTATTTCGAGCCGCATACCGGTTGGGAAGGGTCCGACCGAGGGCATGAATTGTGGTTCGAATGTTAGGCCGGTGTACTTGTGCATTTCTGGCACGTGCTTGTGCTTGGTGTGCAGTGCGTAGGGTGATTCGAACGGTAGGTTTACCAGGTCGGGGCGTTCGTATTCCCACCTGGCGATGAGCTTTTTGCCGCCACCGGTGTAGCCAGAGAGAGCGTGAATGGTGATTGGCGCATCTTTGCCTATGAGTCCGTTTTCGACGAGCGGGCGGATGCTTAGGATCATGCCGGTGGGGTAGCAACCAGGGTTTGAAACGTTCTGCGCGTTCTGGATTTTTTCGCGCTGGGTTGGAGTCATTTCGGGTAATCCGAAAACCCAATCGTCGTTGACGCGGTGTGCTGTTGAGGCGTCGATCACTTTGGTGCCGGCGCCGTTTGCCCATGCAGCGGCTTCTATTGCAGCGTCGTCAGGAAGGCAGAGGATTGTGAGGTCGGCGGTTTCGGTCGCTTCACGCCTTAGTTTGGGGTCGCGACGGTCTCCCTCAGAAAGGATTTTAACTTCGAGATCGGTTCGGTCGGCGAGGCGTTCCTGGATGCGGAGTCCGGTGGTGCCTGCTGAGCCGTCTATGTAGACCTTTGGTGTTGGCATTGGGGTGGTGTGTTTGGGATGTTTCTGGTTCGAGGTGATAATTATGAGGTTGGGAAGGGTGATTTGCTAGGTCGGGAGTGTTGAGTGTCATCCTGAATTAATTTTCAGGGTCTTGGGATGGGGTTTCAGTCCATCTGTTTGGGTGTTGTTTGTCCTTAGTGCCCGATGCACCCCTCCGCCGAAGGTTACTCCAGAAGGATTAGGACGTTGTTATTGAGGTGACTTGGCACACTTTCGGCACACCTTTTTACTACTGGGTGCACACACTTAATGAGTTGTGTGACTTCAGTGGAGGGGTGGGGGTGTGGAGATGGATGATGAGCGTGTTTGAGGTTTGGAAGGCTACTCAGTTCTCGAATTTTCTACTTTGAAGAGAACTAGGACTGCTGCGGAGTTACAGGCCGTCCGGACTCTTCGACGGAGCCCAGGATGATGTGGTCGATGCGGTTCATGATGAAGGTGGTCTTTCGAACCTTGAAGCGTGACGGTGGGTTTGGCGACTTTTAGGTACCTGTTGCAAGGTATTTAACTTCGTGAAATTGCTTTGTGGTTTAGAGGTGTTGTTCCTATAATGGAGAATCCGGCTTGAAAAGAAGCGGGAAGATATTTTTCAACGAGGAATTCGTATTGGCGACAGCAGACACCCCAGATAGTCAGGTAGAAGCTCCGAAAGAGGAGACGCCTGTGGAACAGAATAACGAGACGACCGAAGCAGAAGCTCCCAAGGCTGAAGCAGAGGTGGCTGAAGCTTCGGCAGCAGCCGAGACCACAACCGAAGAAGCTCCTGCTGAAGCAGAAGTGGCAGTTGCGGTTGCGGATAAGCCTGACAGCGAACTAACGATGGAGGATCTCTTGGATGAGTATCTTCCATCCAAGGTTCTTCGCCGCGGTGAAATCATCGACGGCAGAGTAATGAGTCGCAAGCCGGAAGGCATGCTGGTTGACATTGGCTACAAGTCGGAAGGTTTCGTGCCAACCAAGGAGATGCGTTCACTTGGTGAGGCTGCAGACGGACTGAGTCTTGGCGACGAGATTATTGCTTACGTCGTTAACCCGGAGGGCAACGAAGGCTCTTCGATTCTGTCTATCGACCGTGCTCGTGGTGAACAGGGTTGGCGTGTGCTTGAGAAGGCCATGGACAACAACGAGACCTGCAAGGGTGTAATTACCGGTGCGAACCGGGGTGGTGCTGTTGTTGAGTCTGAGGGTGTTCAGGGCTTCGTCCCACTTTCGCAGCTGGTTGGTCCGGCTCGAGAGCTTTATGTGCCTGGCGGCGAGCCGCCTAAGGAAGGCTTCATTGGCATGGAAGTTGAGTTCAAAATTATTGAGCTCAACCGACGCCGAAACCGAGCGATCTTCTCAGAACGAGCTGCTTTGCAGGCCTGGAAGCAGATTCAGAAGATGCGGTTGGTTCAGGAACTCACTGAAGGTGAGATTCGAAAGGGTCGCGTGGCAGGAGTCTCAAACTTCGGTGCATTCGTCGACCTTGGTGGAGCCGACGGTCTTATCCACATTTCAGAACTGTCGTGGGAGCCGGTAAAGAGCCCGGACGAAGTAGTAACGGTCGGCGAAGAGATCGATGTCTACGTGCTTCGCGTAGACCGGGAAAACCTCAAGATTGCGTTGAGCTTGCGACGGCTGCAGCCTGAGCCGTGGGATGAGATCGAGGCTAAGTTTTCGGTTGGTCAGACGGTTGCTGGAACGGTGACGAAGCTTGCAAATTTCGGTGCGTTTGCACGCATTGACCGTGGAATTGAGGGGCTCATACATATAAGTGAACTTGCCCATCAGGTGATCAAGCACCCTCGGGATGTGGTCAACGAAGGCGACGAGCTAGAGTTGAAGATCATCAGGATCGAGCCAGAACGAAGGCGTTTGGGTCTGAGCTTGAAGCAGACTCTGGAGGGTACGGAAGACCTAGCTATATCGGAAGATTCAGGTGCGGATGATATGGGCGACTTCGGAGACATATTCGAAGACGACGACTAACACTCAGGACTGAAGTTTTGTAGCGACCTGAGGGGGGGAGCTATATGCCGAGCAGGTTTGAAAAATTCTCGGAAAGGGCCCGCAGGGTTCTTTCACTTGCGCAGGAAGAAGCACAGCGCTTCAACCACAACTACATCGGTACCGAGCACATTTTGCTCGGGCTCGTTCGAGAGACCGAGGGAGTAGCAGCACGAGTCCTTTCAAATCTAAACGTCGAACTAGTTAAAGTTCGTTCTGCGGTCGAATTTATTATCGGTCGCGGCGAACGCCCAACCCCGGGCGACATTGGTCTGACTCCCAGAGCCAAGAAGGTCATCGAGCTTGCAGTAGACGAGGCTCGAAGGCTGAACCACAGCTACATCGGCACTGAGCACCTGCTTATCGGTCTCATGCGTGAGGGTGAAGGCGTCGCTGCTGGTGTGTTGGAGAGTCTTGGAGTGAGCCTTGAGAAGGCTCGTGAAGAAACGAACAGCATCATCAAGGAACAGGCTTCGAACCTGTCTTTGAGCGGCAGTAGTTCACAAGGTGCTTCTCGAGGCAGTCGTACACCTACCCTCGATGAGCTCGGTGTAGATTTAACGCAGCGTGCACGTGAAGGTGATCTTGATCCGGTCGTGGGTCGCGAGAGCGAGATTCAGCGTGTAGTTCAGATCCTGAGCCGTCGTACGAAAAACAATCCGGTTCTGATTGGCGAACCCGGTGTTGGTAAGACTGCAATAGTTGAAAAGCTTGCCCACATGGTGGTTGATGGCGATGTGCCAGAAACCCTGATTGGTAAGCGCGTAGTGACTCTCGATATGGGAGCACTTGTCGCTGGTACCAAGTACCGCGGTGAATTTGAAGAGCGCCTCAAAAAGGTGATCGCCGAGCTGAAACAGGCTGGCAACTGCGTGTTGTTCATCGACGAGATGCATACGATGGTTGGTGCTGGTGCTGCTGAAGGCGCGGTCGACGCTGCAAACATTTTGAAGCCAAGTTTGGCTCGTGGTGAGCTGCAGGTCGTCGGTGCTACAACGCAGGACGACTACCGCAAATATGTTGAACGCGACCCTGCGCTTGAGCGTAGGTTCCAGCCGGTTGCCGTTGATGCTCCGGATGCTCTGACAACGGTTGAGATTCTCCGCGGTGTGAAGGGCATGTACGAGAAGCACCACGATCTCGAAATCACCGATGAAGCGTTGGAGACGGCTGCGACTCTGGCAGATCGATACATTGCGGACAGACAGTTGCCTGACAAGGCGATCGACCTTATTGACGAGGCGGCTTCTCGGGTGCGGATCAAATACTCGACGGTTCCAAAGGAACTACGTGGTGCCCAGAAGGAGCTAGAAGCTGTTCGTCGTGAAAAGGACGAGGTTATTTCGGCTCAGAAGTACGAAACTGCTGCTGAGCTGCGAGACCGCGAGCTGAAGCTGGTTACAAAGATTGAGCAGCTTGAAGCGGAGTGGAAGAAAGAGAACCCTGGCGTTGGCGAGCCAAAGGTCGGATCAGACGACATTGCCGAAGTTGTTGCCATGTGGACTCGAATTCCGGTGATGCGATTGGATGTCGAAGAGAAAGAGCGCCTGATCAAGATGGAGGACGCACTGCGTCTGAACGTCGTAGGTCAGGACGAGGCACTGAGCGTGATTTCAAAGGCGGTTCGCCGGTCACGCGCTGGTTTGAAGGATCCTAAGCGTCCGATTGGAGCATTCCTGTTCCTTGGTCCTACAGGTGTTGGTAAGACTCACAGTGTTAAGAAGCTTGCTGAGTACCTTTTCGGTGAAGAGGACGCCATGATTCGTCTCGATATGAGCGAATTCATGGAGAAGCACAGCGTCGCACGGTTGGTTGGTGCGCCTCCTGGCTATGTTGGATTTGATGAGGGCGGGCAGCTTACTGAGGCTGTGCGCCGTCGTTCATACTCGGTGATTCTGCTCGATGAAGTTGAGAAAGCTCACCCTGATGTTTTCAATATCCTGTTGCAGGTGTTTGAAGACGGTCACCTGACTGACTCAAAGGGTCGCAAGGTTGACTTCAAGAACACCGTGATCGTGATGACGTCGAACCTAGGTTCGAGCTTGATTCAGAGCAGTGGTGGTCTTGGATTTGCAATTGGCAAGTCGAAGGCTCAAGAGCTTGATTACGATCGAGTGAAGGCTCGAGTGCTTGAGGCAGTTCAGGATCCTCGTAACGGATTCAAGCCAGAGTTCCTCAACCGTATCGACGCTACCGTGGTTTTCCACCCTCTTGAGCGAGCTCACATCCTTGAGATTGTGGACATCATGATGAAAGAAGTGGAAGGTCGTGTGCTTGAGCACGGTCTGGTGATGTCGGTTACTGATGCTACTCGTGACCATCTTGCAGAGTATGGTTTCGATCCAAAAATGGGTGCACGTCCGCTTCGCAGATTGATCCAGGACGAGATTGAAGATCAGCTTTCAGAGAACCTTCTGAGAGGTAAGTTCGGTCCGGGTGAAACTGTTGAGCTTGATGTTGAGGGTGGTGGTATTGTTGTGCGCATTCCGAAAAAGAAGTCGAGTAAATCCAAGGCTAAACTGAAGGCGAGGGCTTTGAGATCAGGTGATGCGGACGACAAGGAGCCGGTAGGCAGCGCTTAAGGTTTGACCGGTGATCAGAAAAATATTTGGGAGGGCTATTCGGCTCTCCCTTTTTTTGTGGAATTGACCTAGCTTCTAGCTCAATATATTGAAGGTAGTGAGGGAATCCAATTACCGTTCCCCGCCCAAAATTTCTCCGGCGAGGTTGAGACTTGTCTAGATTATTTAGTCAGGGTGTTTTTTATGGTTTGCAGGGCGGTTTGAGCGAAGGTTTGCATGTTGGCTCCGCGGTCGGATTCACCTGTTTCTAGCGTGATTTCAATGGCTGTGTTTGCGCCGCATAGTGCGATGCATGTGTGTCCTGCAGCGTCGCCATAAGCGTTGCCGGTTGGTCCGGCCGCTCCTGTTTCGGAAAGTCCCCAGGTGGTTTCGAGTTTTTCTCTCGAAGTTTTTGCGAGTAAGGCGGCGTATGGCTCACTCGCTGATCGTATTCCTGGATAGTCGTCAAAATTGATTCCGAGGAACAGCTCGCGCGCCGGAGCGGTGTATACAACTGATCCGCCCATGAAGTAAGCCGATGCTCCGGGTACGGCGAGGAGCGCGGCGGAGATGAGTCCTCCCGATGATGATTCGGTAATGGCGATGGTTTCACCACGATCTCTTAGCATTGCGCCAACTTCGTTTGCGAGTTGTTGCAGGGCAGTTGGGGGCATATTTTTTTCCTTGTGATTGGGAGGCTATGGGCTATGGCGTGATGGTACTTGTAGATTTTTTGGATTGCCATGGGGTGGGCGAAAATAGTTTCTCCGATGGAGTGGTGGATTATGGGTCTTGGGATATTTGACCCAACCTCTAGCTGCCTCGCTTGGAGGGAGGATGCCCCCAAACACCTCTCCCTGCAGGAGTTCCCTCCAGCAGTGTCGGGACATGCGTTGGCTTGATATCCGGAGGTGCCGAGGGATCTGGTGTAGCTGGGTTGGGGTTAGTGTTGTTGTTGATGTGTTAATCAGGATGACCCTTCGACGGGGATCAGAATAATGATGGAGGGACGGGGCGTTCGGTCTGGAGTGAGGAGGTTTGGCGAGCGTTCGAATCTTTAGCGGAGAGTGTGTCAGGGTGTGTTGCTGGTGATAGCGTGAAGCGGCATACTCCCGTACATGGCAAAAAGTTCTTCGAAAACCCAGTTTCAATGTGGCGGTTGTGGTCGAGTGACGGCCAAGTGGGTCGGCAAGTGTTCACAGTGCGGCGAGTGGAATACTGTCGTGCAGACGGTTGCGCGGGCTGCGGATACGAGCACGACAGCGAGCGCACTGGATCGAGTGAGTCGTGCTGTTGAGAGTTTTGCATCAGAACGCGCGCACGAGTCTCCTGGTCGGGTTGGAGTTTCGACACCGGATGTAGCTACGTCCTCAGCTGCAACTTATCCAACTCCTGATTTACCAAAGTCTGAGGTAGAGGACAGGAATTCCGCGGTTGAGTTAGTGCGTATATCGACCGAGGGCACGTCGTATATGTCGTCCGGGATCGAGGAATTAGATCGAGTACTGGGTGGCGGTCTCGTTGCTGGTTCGACAACTTTGCTGGCAGGGGACCCTGGAATTGGAAAATCTACCCTGTTGCTACAATCTGCAGCGGCGATCGCAAACACAGGCAAAACCGTACTCTACGCGACTGGAGAAGAGGCGCTCGAGCAAATTCGGATCAGGGCGACACGTCTAGGTCTGAAGGGTGACCGAGTTTTCATGCTCGGATCGGGCGATGCGCTTACGATAGTTGATCGTGTTGCGGAGCTTCGACCAGCCGTTACTATTGTCGATTCGATCCAAACTGCAACGCATCCGGACCTTGATTCGCCAGCAGGGACGATTTCGCAAATCAGAGAGTGTGCGTCGTTCTTGAGTCAGATTGCTCGGGCGGCTCACACTGCGCTGATGTTGAGTGGGCATGTAACGAAAGACGGAAATATTGCTGGCCCACGGGTGCTGGAGCATCAGGTTGACGCTGTTTTGCAAATGAGCGGCGACAAGGTCGGGATGTTGCGGATGCTCCATGGGGTGAAGAACCGGTTTGGTCCGACGGACGAGATTGGTGTATTCGAAATGCGCGGCGAGGGACTGGTAGGTATTTCCGATCCGTCAAGCGTCTTTATTCAGCAGCGTGAATCGGGCTCGGGCTTGCTATCTGGTTCAGCAGTGGCACTGGTTGTCGAAGGTACAAGATCGCTAGCGGTTGAGGTCCAGGCGTTAGCAACGCCGTCGTCGCTGGCTTCACCGAGACGGGTGGCGAACGGCGTCGAGATATCTCGAGTTCACATGATTACCGCGGTGTTGGCGAAGCATATGAGGTTGCCGGTTTCGAATCACGATTTGGTCATCAGTGTGACTGGCGGTTTGGATGTGAAGGAGCCGGCGGCTGATCTTGCGATTGCGTTGGCTATTGCTAGTTCTTTATTGGATCTCCCGGTGAAAGACACAATTGCCATGGCGGGTGAGATAGGGCTTTCCGGTGAGTTGAGATCGGTGACTCGGGTGGATCGTAGGGTTGCTGAAGCGGCGCGGTTAGGGTTCGGTTCTTGCGTGGTTCCAAAGACTGCCGGGGAAGCCGGCTATTTGGGGAAGGTTGAGGTACTACGTCCCGCTAATATTGCTGAGGCTGTAAGATTTGCGTTGATGTCCCCTGAAAGTGAAGGCGATTCGGTTGGTGGTCGAGCTTCAGGTGTGGAGGTTCGGGG
>CEUN01038496.1_pt1 | contig 12860 bp, 10 predicted proteins | sample 361501 | NCBI WGS metagenome assembly CEUN01 (sample SAMEA2622801, study PRJEB7988) | marine metagenome | biome: marine biome (ENVO:00000447); feature: marine epipelagic mixed layer (ENVO:xxxxxxxxx); material: "saline water (ENVO:00002010), including plankton (ENVO:xxxxxxxx)" | depth 120 m | reverse complement strand
CTGAAGGACAGCGACCTTTCGGCCCACGTTTGGCGATTCCTGTATGACGTTGCCCGCCAATATCGCGAAAGCATCGATGTTTACGGTAGCAAGAAAAGCTTTGAATGGACCTTGGTCGAGGGAGAACCCAGTATAGTGCACGTGGCCAAGAGGCCTGAGCATGAGATACCCGAGAAAGTGGATATTCCCGACTATGCTCACCTCTTGCCTGAGCCCATCCAGAAGTTCACCCAAAGCATCGAGGACGCCGATCACCTGTCCTTTGTCCAAGGTGGGGGACATGGTGGATCCCATCCTCATATGGTGAACGAATTTGCTACTGCACTTGTCGATGATCGCGATCCTTGGCCCAATGCCGTAACTTCGGCCAACTGGACCTGTGTGGGCATTTGCGCGCACCAATCCGCCGAGCAAGGCGGTCAACGTATAAATCTTCCGGAGTTTACCCTATAAAAGCAGGCTGCAATTGGCGTCCATACTCATGGCTGTCGATGAGCTCCTTCCCATTCCAACTCAAGTTGGGTTCGCGGTGGTAAATCAAGGCTTTTGCCAGGGAATCTTACCTGCCCGCTGAAGGTGGTCCATCAGGGCGCGTGTTAGTTCGTTGGCGATTTTTCCATTTGGTGGCGTTGGTTTCGCTTCCTTTGGATCCTTTGCCAAGTTGACGAGCTGCATGGGTTCAAACGCTGTGTTCTGCAGAAGTTTCCAGTCACCCCGACGAATGGCATAGTAGGGTCGTCCCTGGTATCTACGGTTTCCCTCGCGTCGCACCCAGATGAGAGTGCGATTCGGGTCACCTTTGGCTCCCTTTAACCAGATGGGCACAAGGCTTTTGCCATCTATTTCGTGTTCCACTTCCACCCCTGCAATTTCACAAAAGGTTGGCAATAAATCCATGGTGATGCCGAGTTCGTTGCTGCGGCCAGGTGAAATCACTCCTGGCCAGACGGCGCAGGTGGGAACCCTTATGCCACCTTCCCAATGATCCTGTTTTCCTCCGCGAAGTTCACCGTTCAAGGCTCCATGAGGGAGTGAACCTCCGTTGTCGGAAGTAAAGACAATGAGGGTGTCCTTAGCGATACCAATGTCCTTCACAGCATCCAGGAACTTGCCGATCTCGTGATCCATGTGTTCTACGAATGCAACGTTGGTAGCCCGCTTCTTGTTGAGTTGTGGTTCGCGCGCCGTGACTTTTTCCAACCAGTCCTTGGGTGGTTGGATCGGGAAATGCGGGGCGTTGTAAGCGAGGTAAAGGAAGAACGGTTTCTTTTTGTCGGCGGCCTGTTTCTTGACGTAGTCGATGGCCCATCGGGTAAAGACCTCGGTGGCATGACCCTTGGGCTTGATCGTATCCTTGTTGTGCCGCATCCAGTTAACCCCTCCGCGCAGGTGGGTCCAATAATCGTCCATCATGTCGGCCAGAAAGCCATGAAAGAAATCGAAACCGCGGTCATTCGGTATGTTGGGCGATTCAAAACCTAGATGCCACTTGCCCACCATCCCCGTGTGGTACCCTGCTTTCTTCATCATGTCAGGTAGAGTAGGCCCTGAAGGCTTGAAATATCCCCAACTGTCTGAGGGTCTTTGACGAATGACTCCAGGAGCGCCGACTATGTCGGGATAACGCCCCGTCAAGAGGGAGGCTCGGGTTGGGGTGCAGACGGTACAATTGGCATAAAACTGATCGAGTCTCAGCCCAGCCTTCATGAGGCTATCGATTGCAGGCGTGCGAATATCCGTGCCCCCGAAGGAAGATAAGTCGCTGTACCCTAAGTCATCGACCAGGATGCATATTAGGTTGGGTTTCTTGGCGGCTCCAAGAAAAGCCCACGAGATTAGTAGGAGAAAGGAAAGACAAAGGGTTCTTTGCATTAACTCAAGAAAGCGGACTAGTCTTCTCAGGCAAGCAAAAGCATCACCGTTAACCGGCGAGGCTTTACTTAAATAAAGCTAGGCAATTTTTATTTAACACAAGCGTCCAGGCCGTTTTCGTGGAGAGCCTTGGTGAAAGCCTGAACATTTAAATTTCCTTTTGCCGCAATGGTTTCACTTCCCTTTTTGGCTGTGTGTTGCGTCGCCTTCAGTCGCGTCGACAGCCTTAGAGACGGTATCTTGCTCGGCTGATTGCCACAATTCCTTGCCTAGCGGCGCAGTTTGCCATGTCCTCGCTTTTTTCGCCGGTTTGAAAATAGAAACACCCATGGTTTTAGGGACAAGTCTTTACGTCCGCTTTCTTTTACCCCCAAACCTTGTTTTGTTTCCTTGCACCAGTATCGACTTATGAAACCCGTGGTCCAAATATCCCTCGACGTCATCAAATTGGACGAAGCCCTCGAAACTGCTGAAATGGCTTTGCGGGCGGGCGTTGATTGGTTAGAAGCTGGTACCCCTCTTATTTTGGCGGAAGGCATGCATGCGGTTCGTGCATTGCGGGAGCGTTTTCCCGAAACTCCGATTGTAGCCGACCTGAAGACGATGGACGGCGGTTGGTTGGAGGCGGAGGTCATGGCCAAGGCGGGTGCCTCCTACGTCGTGGTCATGGCGAGAGCTCATGAGGAAACGATCAAGGAGGTAGTGAAAGCCGGAATGGACTTTGGTGTGGGTGTTATGGGAGATAACCTTGGTTGTCCCGACATGGTCGCCGGAGCCAAGATGATGGCTGATTTGGGCTGTGGTTTCGTTGTCCATCACGTGGGCTATGACGAGCGCCGTGGCATTGCTGCCCGAGGAGAACAGCCTCCCAATCCCTTGGATGAATTGAAAGAAGTGGTTGCTGCCGTGAACGTTCCCGTGCAGGCAGTGGGCGGCCTATCGATCGAGCAAGCTGTTAAAACTCCGGAATGCGGAGCTCCGCTTGTGGTTTTGGGTGCTCCTTTGGTCATTGATGGTGATTCCTTTCGGACAGCCGACGGAAATATAGAGGATTCACTTCGTCTCATTTGCGAGACAGTCCATGCCTACGGCGAGGTTGCAGTGGGTCCGAAGGGGTGTAACATATGAAAGCCGTAGTCAATTTCTCCCCGGAACCCGATAGCGTCGAACTTCGCGAACTGTCCGAACCGCAAGCAGGTTCGGGCGAGGTCATTATGGAGGTAGATACCGTCAGCGTGTGTGGGTCGGACCTTCATCAATGGACAGGTGGACATAGTTGGCCCGTTAATTATCCAGTTGTCTTGGGTCATGAATTTGCGGGGCAGGTAGCCCAGATTGGTCCTGAAGTTGAGGGGTTTTCGGCGGGGGATCGAGTGACTAGCGAGACTGCCGCCGTGATAGATCCGGAAAGTCCGCTAACAAAAGAGGGTAACTATCATTTGGATCCCAATCGCAAGGGTTTCGGGTACGGGGTAGATGGAGCCATGACCCGTTACGTCAAGGTGCCTGCTCGTTGTTTGCACAAAGTGCCAGATCAATTACCTCTTGAAATTGCTGCCTTAACCGAGCCTTGTTGCGTGGCCTATAATGCCGTGGTGGCCAACGGAAAAATCGCAGAGGGTGAGAGAGTGCTTGTTCTCGGGCCTGGACCAATAGGCATTCTTTGTGGTCTGGTGGCTAAAGTGATGGGCGCTGGAGCAGTGGCCATTGCCGGTCTTGAAAGAGATGCCAAGCGCCTGAAAGTGGCAGAATCACTCGATCTGGAGCCATTGACTGGAGATGTTGCGGGATGGGCCAGACAAGATGATGACCTTGGGGTTGATATGGTTGTGGATGCCGCCGGAGTTTCAGTTTCCTTGCAGTCGGCTCTTGAAATAGTACGCCCCAAGGGTCGTATCGTCAAAGTGGGGTGGGGACCTCAACCACTTGGCTTTTCCCTTGATCCCCTTGTGCAAAAAAACGTGGCGTTGCTTGGTAGCTTCAGTCACAACCGCCCTATTTGGCAAGCTGTCTTGAAACTATTGACATCCGGTTCGTTGAACCCATCTGCGATTGTTGGCGGAACATGGCCTCTCGCTGAATGGTTGCCTGCTTTCGAAGGCATGCATACCGGAGAAATTGTTAAGGCTCAGCTAAAGTTAATTTGATATTTTAATATAATTAAAATTAAATATAATATGAACCTTGCAGGTAAAACGGTTCTCATCACTGGTAGTGCAACGGGAATTGGCGAAGCCATGGCTCGTTTGTGTCATGCGGAGGGAGCCAATGTCGTTATTCATGGAAAGGAGGAAAAGGAGGTTGAAAGGATATCCGATGACCTGAGCGAACGAGTCCTCCGACGCACAGATGATCTTTCCGATCCCGCTAGCCCGAATTGCTTGGTGGAAGCGACCATTAATGCCTTCGGAGGACTGGATGCATTGGTCAACAACGCCGCCATGATTTCACGCAAGGACTTGGATGCTTCGGACACGGTTTTGTTTGATTATGATTTTGCTGTGAACACACGGGCACCCCTTTTCTTGATCAAGGCTGCTTTACCCCATCTTTCGGAATCCAAGGGTAACATCCTTAACATTGGCTCCATCAATTCCTATTGTGGGGAACGAAACCTCTTGGTTTACAGCATGACAAAAGGGGCGCTACTAACCATGACACGTAATTTGGGTGATACCCTGCATCGCGAAAACGGGGTGTGCGTAAATCAATTCAACTTGGGTTGGGTGCTCAGCCCCAATGAGATTACGGCGAAGATTGCGGAAGGTTTGCCGGAAGATTGGCCCGAGCGCATACCACCAAACCTCGCTCCCTGCGGACGCATCATGTTGCCGGAGGAAATTGCCCGCATCGCCCTCCCCTGGATTTCCGGTGAAACGAGGCCCGTCAGTGGCTCTGTCATAGACGTGGAACAATATCCCGTTATAGGACGCAACCCCGTAAAGGAGTGAACCCTCTTCCAAAGTTGGCAGTCTTCCCCAAGGCCTACATGGAACCTCTGTGTAAAACGGGTGACATGAAGCTTTCCGAATGGATTGATCTGGCGAGCCAATTGCCTATTGATGGATTGGAATTCTACTGTGGTATCCTTGATCTTGCCGCTGCTCGCGAATGGCCCGCGTATCGCAGGATGGTCGAGGACAAAGGCCTCACCATTCCCATGATGTGCTGTTCTCCTGATTTCACGCATCCTGATCCGAGTTTTCGCCGAGAACAGGTGGAGCGTGAGAAAAACTGGATTAAGATGACAGCTGAACTGGGCGGTAGCTATTGTCGCGTGCTTTCCGGGCAACGGCGACCCGAGCTATCCGAGAACGAGGGCATTCGATTGGCTGCTGCTTGCATAGAGGATTGTTTGCCATTGGCGAAGGAATATGGCGTGACCCTGATACTCGAGAATCACTACAAGGATGATTTCTGGACCTATCCCGAATTTGCTCAAAAAATGGATTGTTTCCAGAAACTTGTCGCGGCAGTCCAGGATCCATCCTTCGGTGTAAACTACGATCCATCCAATGCCTTTCTTGCTGGTGATGACCCCATTGCCTTGCTTGATTCCGTGTTAGATCGGGTGGTTACCATGCACGCCAGCGACCGTTACCTGGCCGAGGGCACACTCGAGGATCTTCGTGCCGAGGAAAACGTAGAGGGCTACGCGACTCGCCTTCGTCATGGAGAAATAGGCCAAGGCCTCAATGACTATGATGCGATTTTCTCGCGATTGGCGAACCGAGGCTTCTCCGGTTGGATCAGCGTGGAGGATGGTGTGGACGGAATGGATCAGTTGGCCCGAAGCGTCGACTTCCTGCTAGAGAAAATCAACCAGCACTGGGCTTAACTGATCAATCACTCTTTTTTCTGAGCCTTTTTCACCTTGTCTAGCTTAGGCCGAATAACAAAGGCGCAGTACCTTGCATTGGGGTTTCGTCGATAATAGTCTTGGTGTCCTGCCTCCGCAGGATAGAAGAAAGGAGCTTTCACGATTTCGGTCACAATGGGATCGGCGAACTCCTTGGCCACTTCCTTTTTCCATTTTTCTGCCTCCGCTTTCTGTTGCTCGTCATGGTACATGATGACGGAGCGATATTGCGTTCCGACGTCGGCTCCTTGTTGGTTAAGGGTGGTCGGATCATGGGAAATACCAAAAGTTTCAAGTAGTTTGGGGTAACTCACCTTTGCGGGATCGTAGGTTATCTTAATTACTTCGGCATGACCTGTTTGTCCTGTGCAGATATCTTCGTAGGTAGGATTTTGCGTTGTTCCTCCGGCGTATCCGGAAACAACGTCCTCCACTCCTTCGATCAACTCGAATACTGCTTCGGTACACCAAAAGCAGCCGCCTCCAAAGGTGGCTACCTTTTTACTTTCCATTGAATCATCTTTGATTGTTTTGTTTTCCACTGCTTGATGGGAATTGCTACCCACACAGCCAACCAAGGCAACCAAAGTCATGCAAAACATACTTATTGAAGGAATTCTTCTCATGTTTTCAGGACTATAAGGGGGTCTCGTTTTTTCGCAAATCTCAATCGATCTTTCAATTGAAATATCCTTTGGAACCCATAATATATATTGCTTAAATTCCCTTAACTTCCTTACTTTCAATACATTCCTTTATGATGGTTGGGAATCCGAGATGCTGACGATTCAAGACAGAATGCTCAATCAAACCTGCGCGGGTTTTGGACGTCGGGAGTTTCTCAAGGCGGGAGCCCTTGGTTTGGCCGGATTTACTTTACCCGACTTACTCAAAGTCCAAGCGGCTGGTTTGGCCCAAGGAAAACCGTTTAAAAATAAGTCAGTGGTCCTGCTTTTTCTTCAAGGTGGTCCACCGCACATCGAATTTTTCGATCCCAAGATGACGGCCCCTGCCGAGTATCGTAGTATAACTGGGGAAATACCGACAAAGATCCCAGGCGTTACCTTTGGATCCACTTTCCCTAAACTGGCCAAGATGACCGACAAATTGGCGGTCGTGCGTTCCTATCAATCCCGTAACGCCGGTCACACCTACTTGTCCGTTAGCAGTGGTGGAAACCCGATGAAAGCGGCCATGGGTGCGGTCTGTTCCCGAATTCTAGGCCCCAATGATCCGAAAACGGCCATTCCCAACAACACACTGATCCTTCCAGAAGCCGTTGATGCAAATCTCAAGCTTGGCAGCAATTTCGAAACTGGTGCCATTCCCACCTTAATCGATCCGGGTAGCTTGGGTTCCACCTATTCCGCTTTCAACCCCGCTGGTGGCGGGAAGGCTCAAGAGAACATGAAGCTAAATGTTTCTCCAGAGCGTTTGGCTGATAGAAAAGGTCTCCTTGTCGGTCTTGATTCAATCAAGAGAAACATTGACGCCGATGGATCATTGGAAGGCGCGGATCACTTCGGGCAACAGGCTTTTGATGTTGTAACCAAGGGCGTAGGCGCCTCATTCGATCTATCAAAGGAGGATCCCAAGACTTTTGCGAGGTATGATACTCGGTCTCTTTTCGATGCTCGGGAATTGCAGCGCTGGGGGGACATGAAGCGCGTCACCAATTTGCTTGGCATGCAAATGCTGATGGCCCGGCGATTGTGTGAGTCCGGTTGCTCCTTCGTCACGGTTTCCGATTGTGGTTGGGACTATCATGCCAACAACAACAGCCCAAAAGGAATGACTGGAATTTATCCTATGGGTCACCAAGTGGATCATGCTGTCGCTGCGTTTGTGCAAGATCTTCACGACCGTGGAATGTCTGAAGACGTTTTGTTGCTCGTCACCGGCGAAATGGGACGTAGCCCCAAGCTAAATGCAAATGGAGGACGCGATCATTATGGTGAGGCAACTTCTCTACTAGTCGCCGGAGGTGGACTCAACATGGGTCAAGTGATCGGCGAAAGTGATGCTTTGGCCGCTCGTCCCGCCACCCGTCCCTATGGACCCGAAAATTTGGCTGCCACTATTCTTCACTATCTTTTCGACCTAGGACAATTGCGCTTGGTCGATGGCTTGCCGAGCGAGATACTAGCCATGTCGAATGGCACTCCGATCGAGGAATTGTTTTAGGCTCTCTTAGCCTTCCTTTACTCCAAGTACTTTGTCAGGCCAAGTGTAACTGCCTGGTTTAACGGTTACTCTAAAGTCACTTTTCGAGACCAGCGTGACTACACCAGGATCCCATTCGTGTAGTACGACGAACCGTCGTTCTCCCAATAGTTCTAGCGTAGCGGCTGCTGTTTCGCCCCCTTCCAGGCAAATATGTGGAGAGGTTCCTTCATGTAATTCCAAGACCTTTTGGGTTAATGAAGCTATTGTTTTGGTTAGTTCCTTCGGCGAATCATTGGATTCCAGAGGATGTCTGAGCACGGTGACTTGATGTTGGTTGAGACTTTGGGCAATGAGTCTGGGCAATTTCTCCATCGAAAAATCGGATGTCTCGAAAACAGGTCTTCCGTATGCTCTCAAAGATTCGGTTAGTTTCCGCGCGCTGTCGGATTGAGTGCCGCAAACTAGAAAAATCTTCCTTTGACGCATATCTTTTGGCTCTTTCCGAACAAGCGTTTGCTTGCCTTGGGCCCTGAGGAGCGCTCCCAAGAAAGGAGAGGCACCCGCGGGAAGTGTGTCTGGTGTCGCTTTTTCAGCCCAATGATCTAGATCTCCTTCGACGACAGCATCTCCTATGAACAAGCCCGATTTAGGCAAGCTGCAGTCAAGCGAAAGTGAGGTGGCTCCCCTCACCAATTCAGTCACGAACGAAGAGGAAATTGGAAAGGTCGGATCACGGGCAAACTCAGTTTCAACCAAAGGAGTGTCCTTTATTCGGTATATGCCTTTGACAATGGTTCGGTTGCGGGCCGGATTTGCTGGAATCAATAGACAAGTTTCTCGTCCGGTTGCAGTTAGCATGGCGGATAATTCAACTTTCAAGTGTCCTCTCAGAACTGAATCCGTTTTTTTGTAGAGCAAGGTAGTAGAAAGTTTGGCGGCCAACTTTCCGTATTCTCTGACCGTCGCTTCGGCTTCCAGTTCGGTCATTGAGCGCGTTGCCATGTCCATGGCCACGAAATCGCGGCATTCGGGGATTTCAAAACCACTTGCTATACCTGTTTCAAGCCCATGTCGATAGGCTACTCCTGCCACCTCCGCGGCTCCACTAAAGTCATCTGCAAAAGCGAGTATCATTTTGATTGAAATAACGGTTTAGAGTGGAATTCGGTTTGCTTCGTCAACAATTGACGAAAGAATATTGATTTTACCATTTTGCCGAAAATACGGAAGTGAAGATCATGAGAAATACAACATGCATTGGTTTGACCGCAGCTTTGGTTATTGCGGCAACAAATCTTTATGCGGCCAATTATTGGCCGGACTATCGGGGTCCTACCCACGATGGACGTAGTGAAGCCGAAGGCTTGCCACTGCATTGGAGTGACAAAAAGAACGTTGTCTGGAAGACGGCTGTCCATGGTCGCGGGTGGTCTTCTCCGGTTGTTGCAAATGATGAAGTGTGGCTGACAACTGCTACCCCGGACGGCAAAAAACTTTCCGGTTTGTGCGTGGATGCGAAGACCGGCAAAATAATTTGGGACAAGGAATTGTTTTCTATTCCCGAGCCGCAATTTGCTCATCGTTTCAATTCCTATGCTTCACCCTCCCCATTGATTGAAGGTGAAAAAGTCTATCTCAGTTGGGGATCTCCGGGCACAGCATGCGTGGATCGCAAGACAAAGAAAATCGTATGGAAGCGTGGCGACTTGGTTTGCGATCACTTCCGTGGGGCGGGTTCTTCTCCATTGATCTATGAAAACCTCTTGATTCTCACCATGGATGGAGCCGATTTTCAATACCTCATCGCTCTGGACAAGGCGACTGGCAAGACCGTTTGGAGGAAGGATCGGTCCACGGATTTCAAGGATCTCGATCCCAATGGAAAACCCAAACGGGGTGGCGACATGCGCAAAAGCTATGCAACCCCCATCCTGATCGAGGTAGCGGGCAAACCTCAATTACTCAGCCCAGGAGCAAAGTCGGCCTTTGCTTATGAGCCACGCACTGGTAAGGAAATATGGGCCGTGCGCTATGCAAATCATTCCAGTGCCTCCCGCACAGTATATGGCAATGGTCTTGCTTTCATTAACACGGGCTACGCCAAGGCCGAGCTTTTGGCTGTTAAGCCTACTGGTAAAGGAGACGTCACCGATAGCCACGTTGTCTGGCGCATGATCAAGGGAGTGCCTAACAAGCCGTCCCCCTTGTTGGTGGGTGAGCATCTTTACTTGGTAACTGATGGAGGCGTGGCCTCCTGCGTTGCCAGCAAGACAGGCAAGGTTTTGTGGCAAGCTCGAGTGGGCGGTGAGTATTCATCGGCCCCCGTTTGCGTAGGTGACCGCATCTATGCATTCAGCCAAGAAGGCAAGGCTGTGGTGTTTAGAGCCAGCCCTGAAAAATTCGAATCATTGGCTGAAAACCAGTTGGGCGATGGTTTCATGGCATCCCCGGCAATTGCCGGGAAAGCCTTCTTTCTTCGGAGTAAGTCGCATCTCTACCGAATCGAAAACAAATAGAAATGGATGCTTTTGTGGAGCTCGCGATCAGTTAACCTTCAGGTCAACCTCTGCTTTGCGTACGATTTCACCCACTAGGTCTCGAATTTCCATCTTCACTTGAGGTGAGGGTCCGGACCAGTCAATCTTGAGCAAACCGAAGTTTTCCTTGAAATATCGATCACCTATGCGATTGGGGTTTTCTTCGTTGTTTGGTCGCATGCTTTGATTCATGGCACTGGCTGTGACGTCGAATAAAGGGTAGGGGAGAACGCCTTCCAGTTTGGAGATCTCGGCCGAATGGCGATCGCCACTAATAATGATTACACCATTTGCTTTTGTTTTCTTCAATAACCCAAAGAGGCGTTCTCGCTCCTTTGGGAAATTACCCCATGTTTCCCAACCATGGGTTGTTGAAATGACCTGTATGCTGGATGCAAGCACCCGAACCTCTGCGGGTTCGCGAAGTGTTTTCTCCAACCACTTCCATTGAGATTTGCCCAGTATTTCCGCTTTGTCCGATTCATTCGGGCCGTAGGGACCTTTGCCTTTTTGCCGGTTGGGAGTGCGTTTCAGGGCGGTGCGGAAATAGCGAGTATCGAGCAGAATGAACTGCACTCTTCTTCCTTTGGGACCAATGGTCACTGCATCATATATGCCTGGTGAGTTACGGCGGGAGGTGTTCTTGGGCTCGTTTAGGAAATCAAGAAAGATCTGCTGGGATTCCACCTTTTTGGGATACTCTATGCCGGCATCGTTCTCACCGTAGTCATGGTCATCCCAAATGGCGAGAATTCGACAAGTTTCACGCAATTTTCGAAAGCCTGGTTTTTCTGAAAAAACAGACCATTTCTTTTGCAGAACGGACATGTCTCGAGTATCCCCGTAGATATTGTCCCCGAGCAGGACAAAAGCGTCAGGCTTGGTTCTTAGCACGCCTTCCCATATTGGCTGAGGGCGTGTTTCCTTCAGGCATGAACCGAAGGCGATGGTCTGGATTGCCTTCTTTTCTTTGCAGACTAGAGGAATCCCTCCCAAGCAGGCCAAGACAACGGGAAAGAAATGGATGAGGCGAGGCATGAGAGATTGGCTTCGATAATTACTTCAAGTGTTTGTCGGCGAAGTCCAGATACTGCTTCCAGTCATATTCCGTGACATCGTGCTTGCCGGTACGGACATGGTAACCGATCCGCCCATGAACTGGTTTGTTGACTGGCGGTTGTTTCTTGGCTCCGAATTCATAGCCGAACAACTGGTAGACCGGTTCGGCTCCAAGAGCAGACAAAAATTCACCATTGGGGTCAGCCCACTTGTCTTCTTCGGCGGATGCGACGTAAACCGGGCGTGGAGCGGACAGGGCGATCAGCATATGCTGATCCACCGGACAGTCTCCCTCCTTGTCGTTGTATTTCTTGTAGTTGTCACAAAACCAGTGCGGAAAGGAGGTGTTGATGCGTTTGACCGTTTCACCGTATGCGCGTCTGCTCAAGGCCGCTCCTCCGCATCCCGAGTTGTTGGAGATGACTAGAGCGAAACGTTCATCCGAAGCACCTGCCCACAAGGAAGTTTTGCCGAGGCGCGAGTGTCCCATTACGGCGATGCGCTTGGCATCGACTTGGGCATCGGTTTCAAGGTAATCCAAGCACCGGCTAAGTCCCCACGCCCAACCGGCGATGGATGCCCAGTCGGTTGGTTTGCGCTTCTTCGGATTTTTTGGAGAGAAAAGTGGATGGATGCCGTTTTCGTAGCCGTCGTGAAAATCCGGATCTATATCTCCATAGTAAACGGTCGCAAAGGCATACCCTCGGTCTACTATGGCATCGATTGCCCATCGGGATGCTCTGTCACCGCGACCCGCCTCCGTCGCTTTATTGTCCTTGGTTCCATTGCTATTTCTCACCCAAGAGGTTGGAATTCGTATGGCTGGATCTGAGTTAGTGGTGTGATTGCCCATGAAATTCACCGTGAGAAATCCAGGAACGGGATCCTTGGTCTTTTTGGGCAAGTAGAGTAACAAATTGACGGCGAGGGATTTTTCGCCCTTGCCCAAATGAATGACAATTTGCTTGCGTGTTGCTTTGCCGCCCAAGGCGTCCTCCCCCTTCTCCACTTCTTCGAAGCGTATTGCCTTTGGCTTTCCCGGGGAGCGTCCGTACACCTCTTCCTCGAAAAGGCGTAGTACTTCGGGACGCCTTTTCGTTCGCCAAGTGTCGGCATCTTTCACTTTTGAGCCGTCAAGACACACTAGCGGATCGGGCAACTTGTATTTAGGAACTTTTGATTCCTCGTAGTTGTAACCTCGAGGCGGAGCTTTGACTTCGTCGAGAATAGTCATGGAAACTAATGTCACGGAGGCTATCTTGAAGATACTTCCTGAATATTTGAATTTCATGCCTTGAAGTTGTGACACTACCATCTCGGCGGCAAGCCCAACTCGTTTTTGGATTGGCTCATTTTCAACGAGAGAA
>CEUN01182023.1_pt1 | contig 12862 bp, 10 predicted proteins | sample 361501 | NCBI WGS metagenome assembly CEUN01 (sample SAMEA2622801, study PRJEB7988) | marine metagenome | biome: marine biome (ENVO:00000447); feature: marine epipelagic mixed layer (ENVO:xxxxxxxxx); material: "saline water (ENVO:00002010), including plankton (ENVO:xxxxxxxx)" | depth 120 m | reverse complement strand
AAAAGTATAAAGTATATTTTGGCCTGCGGCGATAGCATTTAATTACTGAATGAAAATGTTTGGGTTTGGATTTAATTTTTAATTTTTAGTTAGACAAAAAAGTAAATAATTTTTCTATGAGAAATTCGTTTTTTGCCCATAGTTTTGTCTCATTATTTATTTTTTGTTTTGAATGTATTTCGTTGCCATTGGGAAATAAATTTTAATTAGTGAATAGTGTGACAAGGGATAGGGCGCATCAGTAATGACAAATAAATTGAAGCGTAACTGGAACACTACCGCTGCTGGTTGGAAGAAATGGCACGCCATATCGGAAAGGGCTGCTCGTACGGCCACAGAGACAATGTTGGAAATGGCGGGTGTGTCGAAAGGAGACCGAGTTGTTGATTTTGCTACAGGCCTCGGCGACGCTGCAGCTGCGTGTGGTAAAAAAGTCGGGCCGTCAGGCTATGTCCTAGCTACCGATGGGGCAAAAGTAATGCTTGATTTTGCAGAAGAATTTATTGCCAGCCAAAACCTCTCTAATATTGAGTTCCAAATAGCAGACTTTGATAATTTGAAGTTGGATTTGAAAGGTTTCGATGCAGGGCTTTGCCGTTGGGGGTTAATGTTTGCAAAGAATTTGGATGTGACTTTGTCATCAATACGCAAAGTCCTGCGGCCTGGTGGAAGGTTTGGCGCTATCGTATGGGGCCCTCCAGAGCGAGCGGAAGTTCAAAGTTTAACAAACGAGGTCCTGATGGAGTCCCTAGGGCTCCCCCCTGTCGATACAGGAAAAGGAACGCCTTTTGCTTTATCCGATCAGAACGAACTAGAGAAAAGTTTTGGAAAAGCTGGTTTTACGAATATCGAAAGTCAAGTTGTCAGCGTCGTTTATGATTTCAGTTCCGCCGATGAATACGTCCAATATCGGCGCGATCGTTCCTCTTTAGAAAAACAAATTGCCCATTGCCCTGAGGCCTCTCGGGAACGTGCTTGGGCCGCTGTCGCGACGGAGGCTCGAAAGCGCGCGCGGCCAGACGGCTCTGTTAGGCTTGTCAGTGAGACAATTGTGATCGCAGGGCAAAACGCTGTTCAACAATATTTCTAGTAGCTGCCGAGCTATTCGACAGCGGTCGTTTCCCGGTATTTATTCTTCGGTACAAATCCCGAATTTTCAGCTTCACGGGGATTGTTGACCCAAATAACACGGTCTGAATGCATTCCCGCCCCATAAACAGCGGAAACAGCGGAGCGCCGCATGCGATTTAGTAGGCGGGTGTCGGCCTTTCCAACGGATGGGTGCATGCCATCATTGGCATCGGCGATTTTTTGCCAAGCCGCCATCCTTGATTCAAAAGTCGCTGAATCTTCCAATGGAGTACAGTTCAGCTCATTTATATTGAGGTCAACGACGATCTCATCTCCAGTCTCGACGAGAGCGATGGGTCCACCGAGCGCGGCTTCGGGTCCTACATGACCGATAACAAGACCGACGGAACCGCCCGAAAAGCGGGCGTCTGTCATAAGGCCGACAGTAATATTTCGCTCTCTACACAGGGTCGTAATGCGAGATGTGGGGTCTAACATTTCTGGCATTCCTGGTGCGCCGCTTGGGCCTTCATAACGAACAATAATCATATCGTTATTTTTGAAGTCGTCTGGTGTATTCTCAAGTGTATTAAGTAACTCATGCTCTGAATCAAACACATTAGCTTTCCCGCAGAACACATTGTTTTCTAATCCACCTTCGACACCAGCGAGTTTTAAAACTGCACTGAATTCTGGAGATAAATTACCCCCAAGAACTCGTAATCCGCCCGTTGGTTTGTAAGGCTTTTGAACGGTATAGATTACTGTGCCGTCCGGAGTTGGTGGATCTAATCTCACAATTTGCTCAGCAAGAGTTTCGCCCGTACATGTCATTGTATCGCCGTTTAAAAGGCCTGCATCTAAAAGCTCTTTGACAATAACCTGTATTCCACCTTTTTCATCGATATCTACCATCGAATAGTTACCGAAGGGGCGTGCGTCGATCAAAACGGGAACTACATGCTCTGAAAGATAATTGAACTCTTCAGGTGACATGATGTCTTCCCCAAAATTCTTGTATCCAGCAGCACGTGCGATTTCGGGTGCATGTAACATCACATTTGTAGATCCACCGACGGCCATTGAGACGATCATAGCGTTTCGAATAGAATCACGCGATACAATATCTCTGGGTTTGAGGTCGATCTCATTTAATTTACAAAGAATATCTACTAATTGGTCCGGAAATTCGTTCAAACGGCGAGAATCTTCAGAAGCCGGTGAGACCATATGTAACGGCTGCAAACCGACAACAGCGATAAAAGTCTGCATGGTGTTATAGGTAAACATACCACCGCAACTTCCATATCCCGGACAAGCGGCACACGCAATCCGTGCCTTCATCTCCTCGTCGTCACTACCTGCAACCTGAAAGCCGGAGATTATGTCGATAGGCTCCTGCGCAACTTCATCGAAGCCGGGGCGAATAGGGCCGTCAGACATGATAACAGATGGTCGATTGTGTTCGAGAATTGCCGCTAAAGTTCCAACCGGCGGTTTGTCGCAGGCGACGACCGCAATCGTGCCTTCGAGACCGCTCGCACTCAGGTGCTCACAGACCGTATCATGAGTTACTTCGCGACCGATGAGTGAGTATCGCATTTCTTTTGTGCCGTTGCGCATGCCGTCTGATGTTGCCACAGTGTATTCTGGCTGAACGAGGCGCATTTTTAGCTTACCTGGCTCTTGACCTATGCGTTCCTTGAGACGGTCGTGTATGATTTCAACCTTGCGTTGGACGCCGAGATAACACTGTGAATCACCCTTGTTGCCTATAACGCCGACAGAAGGTTCATGAATGAGTTCAATGTCAGTACCAAGTTCACGCGCTATTCCAACCGTTTGCGCGCTTCGGCCCGGGTTATTATCGATCAACACCGTCCTCGAATTTTTCATGTTTTTATACTCCCTAGTCTCGTCGGTAATCTTTTGTGTCCGGCATCGGTATATGTACATATTTGGCTCGAATAGCAAAGACGCTATCATCTAGATTTCACTATGGGTTTCGGCTAATTGTAATACTGCCAATTGTATGGCCGGGCAGGGGGCATACCTCGTTATCGCTAAGTGTGAGTTTTTTGACGGTTCCATCAAGCTGTCAGTTACTTTCCAACACTAGGTCTAATTTGCCGCTTTTGTGGAGTTAGAACGCGTTGGCGGATTTTTTACCAAGATAATACGCGAGATCCGGTTACGGCGCGGTATGCCTGTTATAAATTATTCCTTGAACGGTCATATGCGGCGGGTATTGATAGGGTTTGCGGTCGTATCTTTTAGAGCGAAATACTCAAGCGTGCGAGGATGCGATTGCCGCTTGTCCGCCTACCCAGGTGCTCTCAATTTTGTTGATCGGTTCTGGTAAGGGGACGTTGCTTCTTTGCTTATCTCTGGAGTGCTGCAGAAGCCATTACAAGATGCGGCCGTTCGGAGCGGCTTAATCGATCGATTTGTCAACGTTTTCGGCTCACCAACAAAGAAGACAATATACTATCTAGAAATACTTAGTGAGAGATAGATTAGTCCAGATGCCTAATTAGTGTTGCGCAAATGCGACGACAATAAGATAGCTTCAGAGGGAATTAGAGGCTACTGTGTGTGCTTATCGGATGGGACAGGGCAACCAATAACGTTTGTTTTGTGGATGCCTAAATAAAAATTTCCATTTTTCCTGCTTTGTTATCTCCAACATTTAATCTCTTATTTCGCACCATACTGGCGTATGATCCGACGCTTTTTCTTTACCACGTGGCCCACTATCGATTTCGCATGTATTCAATCGATCAGCGGCTTGCGGTGAGAGTAGAAAATGATCGATCCGCACGCCTTCGTCGCGCTGCCAACGTCCAGCCTGATAGTCCCAATAGCTATATGCGCCCACTTCTCGGTGTAAACTACGCCAAGCCTCCGTAAGGCCTAAATTTATTAATGTTCTAAATCGAGCTCTCGATTCCGGACGGCAAAGTGCATCGTCAACAAACGCGACAGGGTCGTATACGTCGTTATCGGAGGGGCAAACGTTATAGTCACCGCCAAGCACAAATGGAATTTCTTTCGGCAACAATGTATCGCCGACATGGACAATAAGACGGTCCATCCACGCGAGCTTGTAGTCAAATTTTTCTCCGGGAGTTGGGTTGCCATTCGGCAGATAAATCGATGCTACACGTAAACCGTTCACGGTACCTTCAATGTAGCGTGCTTGTTCGTCAGCGGGGTCGCCAGGTAAGCCGCGTGAGACATCCTCGATTGGTGGCTTCGCTAGGATTGCAACCCCGTTATAGGATTTCTGACCGTGAACCTCGACGTTGTAACCCTTGTCCTCAATTTCCATGCGCGGGAAATTCTCATCAACTGTCTTTAATTCCTGCAGTAATGCGATGTCGGGAGATGCTTCATCCAACCATTCTAAGACCCTTGGAAGCCTTGCTTTGATGGAATTCACGTTGAATGTCGCTATTTTCAAATCAAAGTACTCCAGAAAGACAAAAGGCCCCCTAAATGCGAGCCTTTATTATCACGGTTTTCTGGTTGACTACATTGAAAAAGAAGCGCCGCAACCGCAGCCTGAAGTTGCATTGGGATTGTTCACTTGGAAAGCAGAACCTACCATTTCAGTTACAAAATCAATTTCTGAGCCAGCTAGATAATTTAAGGAAATTTCGTCAATAACAACTTTTATTCCGTCTCTTTCGAAGATTGAATCATCCGGATTCTTGCTTTCGGCAAAATCGAAACCGTATTGAAAACCGGAACATCCTCCGCCTGAGACGGTCACCCGCAGCATCATTTCTGGGTTTCCTTCAGAGGTGAAGATTTCATTTAGTCGTTTCGCGGCATTAGCACTGATGGTGATCGCACGGTCTTCAGAAGTCACGGTTTCGGTTGCGAATACATCCATGTTATAAACCTCAAGATAAAGAGCTCTTCTAGCTTAACATTTTTTATCTGGATTTCATCTGAAAATTCAAACTAAATCTAGTATTGATATTTACTTGAAGGCGCAGATATTGTGCGGACATGACAAAAACTTTAGCTTCTTTTGCGACACAGGCAGCGGATACGCGTGGTCGGCTTTACCCCGAGCCGCCAAGTCGACACCGTAATTGCTTTCAAAGGGATAGAGATCGCATTATCCATTCAACCGCTTTTCGTCGCCTTAAACATAAAACACAAGTCTTCATATCTCCTAATGGGGATCATTTTCGAACGCGCCTAACACATAGTATTGAAGTGGCACAAATTGCTCGGGCCATGGCGCGCGAACTCAATGTTGACGAAGATCTAACGGAGGCCCTTGCGCTTGCGCACGATTTTGGGCATCCCCCATTTGGACATGCAGGAGAATCAGCGCTTAATGAGATGATGTTGCCCTTTGGAGGTTTTGATCACAATGAGCAAACGCTCCGAATTTTGGTCACACTTGAGCAACGCTATGCTGAGTTTGACGGGTTGAATTTGTCCTGGGAGACGCTAGAAGGGGTCGTAAAACATAATGGACCGTTACAGGATCGTTACGACGAAAATAAAAAAGTTCCTGCCAGTATTCTAACATATTGTAAAAAACAAGACCTCGAAATTGGGACATTTGCAGGCCCAGAGGCACAGATAGCTGCAATCGCCGACGATATTGCATACGATAATCACGATATTGATGACGGCCTTCGCGCGGGGGCTTTTAAGATGTCAGATTTAAACGAAGTCCCTCATGTCGCGGAGACGTTTAAGTTAGTGCGGTCAAAATATCCGGCTATTGAAGAACGCCGGATAGTTTTTGAAGCCGTCCGCAGATTAATCGGCGATATGGTTGAAGACGTCATGTTAGAGACAAAACGGCGTGCTGCACGTAACGCTCCAGATTGCGCTGTCGATGTTCGCAAGATGGGTGAGCCGCTTGTCGCATTTTCCGAAGAAATGGCGTTAAAAAACCGTGACTTGAAAGACTTTTTATTTCGGCATATGTACCGCCACCGTGATGTCATACGTGAAGTAGATAAGGCACAACGAGTTGTTCGTGACCTCTTTGCTCATCTCATGAGCAATGCAGTAGATCTGCCGGACCAATGGCAACCAATATTTGGAGACAATGAAGAATACTCAAATGCAAGAATGGTTGCTGATTATATAGCCGGTATGACGGATAATTACGCCCTGCAGTGCCATGATAGGATTTATAAAGTGGATGCCCCAGTTTAATGAATATTTATGCCGAATATAGGGAAAGCATAATTGGTGCATTGCTTTCTCTCGCGGAGGAGGGGCTTTTACCAAAAAACCTCGATTACTCTAAGATGACCGTAGAGCCGCCCAGAGAAATTGCTCACGGTGACCTGGCAACTAATGCGGCTATGGTTCTTGCAAAACAGGCCGGCATTAATCCACGTGATTTGGCCAACCATTTACTTGAGAAACTGCGTGTTTTAGACGGTGTAATTCACGTAGAGGTGGCAGGACCAGGATTTATTAATCTGCGCCTTTCTCTCAATTGTTGGCGCAATGTTTTGCAGGCCGTATTGCGTTCTGGGAATGCGTTCGGAACGTCGGAGATGGGATCGGGAATAAAGGTAAATGTTGAATATGTCTCGGCTAATCCTACTGGCCCTCTACATATTGGCCACGCCAGGGGAACAGTCTTTGGCGATGCGCTGGCTTCGTTACTTGAAAAGGTGGGGTACGAAGTATGTCGTGAATACTATATTAACGATGCTGGAGCCCAGGTCGACGCTCTGGGGCGTTCTGTTCATTTGCGATATCGGGAAATTTTAGGGGAAGACATCGGTGAAATTCCCGAAGGATTGTACCCTGGGGATTATCTAAAGCCTGTTGCGCAGTCTTTGGCGCAGCGGGATGGTGAGAAGTGGTTGAATAGCAAAGAAAGTTCTTGGTTGCCGACAGTTCGCCAATTTGCGATCGATGCGATGATGGATTTGATTCGATCTGATCTTGAATTGCTTGGTGTAAAGCATGAGGTCTTTACGTCCGAGAGAGAACTTGTGGTAGCTGGGCGTGTGGAAGAAATTTTAGACAATTTGGACAATCGTGGATTGATTTACACAGGTGTCCTAGAACCCCCCAAAGGCAAAAAACCAGATGATTGGGAGCCTCGACCACAAACATTGTTTCGCGCAACTAATTTTAAGGACGATGTCGACCGCCCTCTAAAAAAGTCGAATGAGAGTTGGACATATTTCGCATCGGACATTGCGTATCACCATGACAAATTTCAACGCGGATTTTCAAATTTGATCAATGTTTGGGGCGCAGATCATGGCGGTTATGTAAAGCGTATGGTCGCGGCAACCGATGCTATAACAGAAGGTGGTGCGCAACTCGACGTAAAGATTTGTCAGATTGTGAGATTACTGGAGGGTGGCCAACAAGTCAGGATGTCTAAACGCTCTGGAAATTTTGTTACACTGCGTGATTTAGTTAACGAGGTTGGGGCAAACGTCGTCCGGTTCATAATGTTAACTCGAAAAAACGATGCACCACTTGATTTTGATCTCTCTTTGGTAAAGGAACAAAGCCGAGAAAACCCTGTTTTTTATGTTCAATACGCGCATGCACGATGTCACTCACTTATGCGGATGGCGAGCGAAGCCCTGCCAAATTTAGATATATCCAAAAAAGCACTAGAAGAGGCTGACTTTTCCCTTTTGCGGGATGATACAGAAATCAATCTGATCAAAGAGATTGCTGCTTGGCCGCGGATTTTAGAAAACGCGGCGGACGCTCATGAACCGCATCGCCTTGCATTTTATCTTTACGAACTCGCATCTGCTTTCCACGCGCTTTGGACAAAGGGCAGCCGCGAAAATCCTTTACTTCGTATAGTCCGTGAAGACGATCCGGATATTACAATTGCACGTTTGGCATTGGCGCAGGGGACGCGAACCGTTATTGCATCTGGTCTTAACATATTTGGCGTCGAAGCAGTTAAGGAAATGCGTTAATGGCACGTCGTGCCGATAAGTTACGCGAAGAGCTGGCGACTTTTGACCAAGAGGTCGGTTCTCGACAGTTGCCCAGTCGTCAAATCCATAAAGTGCTTCCTGTTACAGTTGCATTCGTTGCGCTTTTCTGTTTTGGCGGTTTGACGTGGTATGCTTACAACCAAGGTATTCTGGAAGGTAGTGAAGAAGCCGCGCCATACTTAAGGCCCAACGGCCCCCTAAAAACCGCTCCCTCAAATCCTGGTGGTGTTGAGATCCCGAATAGAGATAAATTTGTTTATAACCGTTTAGAAAATCGATCAGATGATGAAAAGGTAGAAAGGTTACTTCCACCACCCGAACAGCCTAGGCCACTGCCGGCAACACAATCGGAAGGTGGTAGTCAAACGTCTGGTGCTCTTTCAGATACAAAAACCCTTGGAGGATCAAGCAAGAATCTTCAGGGCGCTTCAGTGACTTCGGCGGAAGATAGTCAGTCTATCATAAAGCCGCAGCCGAGTAATGCTAATGAAGTGCTTCGACGCGCGATAGAACGTGCAGATAAAGGAGGGCCGCCAGCACTAAAAGCCCCGGCAGCAACAACGAAACCTGTCCCATCGGACCTAAACGTAAAAGACACTTCGTTAAATCCATCCGCGAGGATCAACCGACAAGTAAATTCAGAAGTCGCTCAAACTGATACTACAAAAAAGCCCATACGTTTAACTCCCGGTGGTCGGTCCGCTAACAAAAAGGCAACTTCCGTTACTTCAGAAACAGCAATGCCCAAGAAACCTGAGCGGCAGCTTGCTTCTAAATCCAACACTGCAATTCCTACGGAGGCCGCCATTAGGAAGGGATATTTTATTCAATTGGGAGCTTTACGCTCTCGCGCTGCTGCAGAACGGGCTTGGCAAAAGGCGCGAGGCAAAAATCCAAATCTTCTTGGTTCGCGCCGATTAACAGTTGAGCAAGCTAATATACCTAAGAAGGGCCTATATTTTCGAGTTCTGTCGGGACCATTGGCAACCGCAAATGCTGCCAAGAAGTTATGTGATGCGCTGAAAAGGCGTAAACAAGGATGTTTCGTCGCAATTCGGAGATAATTATGCCAACAGCAACGATTTTTACCTGTTCTAGTCTTGAATTATCAGCAGACGAAAAGGCCTTTTTTAAAGACGTCGACCCGTTTGGATTTATTTTGTTTGCTAACAATATCGAATCACCGGATCAAGTCCGTAGGCTTACAGAATCCATGCGCTCATGTGTCAAACGTGAAGATGCGCCAGTCCTAATTGATCAAGAAGGGGGAAGGGTCGCACGTTTGCAACCGCCACAATGGCGCGAAACGCTGCCCGCAAAAAGTTATGGGGATTTGGCTCTTAAAGATAAATCCGCTGCTCTTCGCGCTGTTTGGATAAACGGTCGACTATTGGCTTCGGAACTTTACGAACTTGGCATAAACGTGGATTGCGCGCCGGTATTGGACCTATCTATTCCAGGAGCCCACGATGTTATCGGCGATAGGTCGTTTGGCTCCGATCCTTCCTTAGTAATTGATTTGGCCCGATCTTTTTCTGAGGGTCTCATGTCAGGCGGTGTTTTGGCTATGATTAAACACGTGCCAGGTCATGGTCGAGCCATGACGGATAGTCACAAAGAACTGCCAACAGTTGACCTGCCAAAAGAAGAATTGAAACGGACGGACTTTGCACCTTTTAAGGGCCTTAGTGATGTTCCTTTGGCGATGACGGCGCATATACTTTTCCCCCAAATCGATCCGGATCGTCCGGCAACTACGTCGCCGATTGTGATCAACGAAATTGTAAGAGGCTATATTGGCTATCGAGGGCTTATCGTAAGCGATGATGTAACAATGGCAGCTTTGTCGGGATCGGATCGAGAACGTGCAGAAAGAACCCGGGCTGCTGGCTGTGATATTGTACTCCATTGCTACGCTGAACTGGAGCAAATGAAGGAAATTGCAAAGGGTAGTTGTGAGATGGAGGAACATTCTGTTGCGCGCTGGGCAACGGCACAGGAGAAAGTCAAAAATACTCCAGTCGCCGCTGATTTGAATGCCTTACTGCGTGAACACTCTGAACTGATGAAAAGTGCTAAATCGTAAACGCGTAAATTGTAGTGTTCATCTGTTCGGGCTCTATTGGGGGGGGCTAAATGATCTATAGGTTACCCGGGAAACAGTCTTAAGTAGTTATATAATAGGCATGTCGAACAGAGTATCAGTATTTGGTTTAAACAAGGTTTTGTTCCGAGTGACAGGATATCGATGAGCGAAGAAAATTTAATGGTAGCTGCCGCCGCGAATAAATTCGATTCCTTTGAGGATGAATATCCACCCTCCAGGGGGTCGTCCGATCAGCTTGTCCTAGACATCGGAGGATATGAAGGGCCAATCGATATACTGTTAACACTCGCGCGCGATCAAAAAGTTGATTTGACGAAAATTTCTATTCTCGAATTAGCAGAGCAGTATCTAAATTTCATTTCAGAAGCGCGCAGATTGCGAATTGAATTAGCAGCGGATTATCTTGTTATGGCGGCTTGGCTCGCTTATTTGAAATCGCGTTTGCTTTTACCCCTGGAAAATGAGGAAGATGAGCCAAACGCAGCCGAAATGGCGGCACGGCTTGCTTTTCAATTGCAGCGTCTCGAAGCAATGCGAAATGCAGCTGAGAAACTTTTCGAACGTTGTCAATTAAATAAAGATTTCTATCGGCGCGGCGACCCAGAAAGAATGACTGTCATTCGAACTTCTATTTTTGAGTTGTCGCTATATGAATTGCTTTCCGTGTATGGTGCACACAGCCAACGCCAAGCAGCTAGCACGCTGCAATTTGCGCAGTTGGAAGAGATTTTTTCTATTGATGATGCTTTGAATCGCTTACGTGAGCTTGTTGGTGAGGTGCCAGAATGGACCGTCTTGACTAAATTTCTGCCGCAAGGGTTGCGGTCGACCCTGACCTATAAGTCTGCTATTGCGACGACCTTTGTTGCGACCTTGGAGCTAGCGCGAACAAGAAATATTAGTATTCGGCAATCAGGTACGTTTGAACCCATTTATATTAAGACATTTGAGACAGATGGATAGATTTCAGCAAATACGTCTACTCGAAGCAATCGTGTTCGCGTCTGCCGAGCCGGTTAGCAAACGTTTACTGGCCAATCGATTGCCGGAAGGTGCCGACGTGGGTGAACTTTTGGACGAGCTGCGAGACATGTACAACAATCGAGGCGTGAATCTCGTAAACGTGGAAAATGCAGTAGCGTTCCGGACCGCTTCGGATTTAGCTTCGTTAATGAAGATCGAGCGTGAGACCGTTCGAAAATTGAGTAGGGCGGCTGTCGAAACGCTGTCCATCATTGCCTACCATCAGCCTATTACGAGGGCGGAAATAGAGGAAGTAAGAGGCGTAACACTCAGTAAGGGTACAATTGATATCCTGCTTGAATCGGGGTGGGTCAAGCCAAAGGGGCGTCGAAGGGTGCCAGGCCGGCCTGTAACATGGGGCACAACAGACGATTTTCTTGATCATTTTGGTTTAGAAGGACTAGATGCTTTACCGGGAATAGAAGAACTAAAAGCAGCAGGTCTGTTAGACCGTCGTCAGGGTTTTGGGCCTCTGGCAGAGCGACTTGGAATAAATGAAGAAACAATCCTGGATTCCTCCGAGGAGATAGAAAACGAAGACGAGTTTGATTTGAGCGAAGTCGATCGAATTTTGGAACCGACTGCGACTAATGGCGTGTCAAAATAGTATCTTGCGTGCGCAGACGTTCTGTTATTCGCCTCAATAATTCCCACTTTTTTCAAAACAACTGAAAAACCAAACCAAAATGGCAGAAAATATTGCACTTCAGCTCAAGAATGTACGCCATGTTTTTGGTGAGACGGTCGCTGTTGAAGACTTTAATATAGATGTTCTTTTTGGCGAAGTGGTTTGTTTATTGGGCCCTTCCGGTTGCGGCAAGACGACCGCATTGCGGTTGGCCTCAGGGCTAGAAGAACTCCAGTATGGCGAGGTTAATGTTAACGGCAAAGTGTTAGCGAATTCCATGAAAAATTCGCTGCCAGAACGTCGTGGAATCGGTTTAGTGTTTCAAGACTACGCGCTTTTCCCTCATTTAAGCGTGCGGCAGAACGTAGAGTTTGGCTTGGAAAAATTAAAATCCGAGGATCGTAAAATTCGTGCTATTGAAATTCTCGACCAAGTCGGCATGGAATGGGCAGCATCCCGATATCCGCACACACTATCAGGAGGACAACAGCAACGTGTGGCTTTGGCACGTGCACTCGCTCCGAAACCACCCGTTATTCTATTTGACGAACCATTTTCCGGCCTTGATACAAGACTGCGCGACAAGGTTAGGGACCAAACCTTGCACATTCTTAAAGATAGTGGCACTGCAGCACTCCTTGTCACGCATGATGCAGAGGAAGCAATGTTTATGGCCGATCGAATTGGCATAATGCATAAAGGGCGACTTGTGCAATTTGGCAAGCCGGAAGATTTATATTTTAAGCCAAAGAATAAATTTGTTGCAGAATTTTTCGGGGAAACGAATAAGATTTCCGGCGTTGTAGAATCTGGTGTTATAGACACGCCTTTGGGTGACTTTAATGCAAATGGATTAGATAACGGGAAAACAGTGGAGATACTAATTCGTCCCGAACTACTGAATTTGAAAAAAAGTACGGAAAAATCTGAATTGAAAGGCCGGGTCGTTGCTTCACGAATGCTTGGCCGAACAAGTTTGATACACCTGAGTGTGTGTAAAAATGGCAGGGAGTTGCATCTGCATTCCCGTATGCCGGGTCGTCATCTACTGGATGAAGAAGA
>CEUN01028883.1_pt1 | contig 12865 bp, 21 predicted proteins | sample 361501 | NCBI WGS metagenome assembly CEUN01 (sample SAMEA2622801, study PRJEB7988) | marine metagenome | biome: marine biome (ENVO:00000447); feature: marine epipelagic mixed layer (ENVO:xxxxxxxxx); material: "saline water (ENVO:00002010), including plankton (ENVO:xxxxxxxx)" | depth 120 m | reverse complement strand
CCAGGGTTGGTGATCAGCTGGCCGATCACTTCGGAGGCGTTGGGGTTGCGACCCCGACTGACGAGCATGTCCGGAAGAAAGTGAAGTTGGGCGAAAAGCCAAGAAGCCGCCCGTGGATCGAAATCCAGCGGACGGCTCAGACCCTAGGGCTGACTTGGGGACGAGCCCTTGATTAGTCGAGGATTTCGCAGGTTCCGCCTGCGGCTTCGATCTTGGTGCGGGCGGAAGTGGTGAAGGCCGCGGCTTGCACCGTCAGCTTTTTGGCTGTCAGATCACCGTTGCCAAGCATCTTCAGAGGATGCTTGGGGCTGGTCACGATGCCGTCCTTGACCAGGGAATCCAAGTTGACGGTGCTGCCGTCCTTCACATCGTTCAACGCCGAGACGTTGAGCACAGTGAAGTGCTTGGGATTCACCAGAGGGAAGTGCTTCAGCTTCGGCACCCGGCGGTACAGAGGCATTTGGCCACCCTCGAAACCGGGGCGCGTAGGGCGACCCGAGCGGGATTTCTGGCCGCGCATGCCGAAGCCGCAGCTAGCACCCTGACCGGCGGCGATGCCGCGGCCCTTGCGAAGTTTGCGGCGACGAGCGCCCTTGTTGGATTTGAGGGAATCGAGTCGGAGAGTCATCGCGAATCAGGAATAGATCTGTTCGAGGGAGATTCCCCGTTCCTTGGCCGTCTCCTTGTGGGTGCGGAGAAGCGACAGAGCCACCATGGCAGCCCGTGCATTGTTCAGGGGGGTCTTGCTGCCCAGGCGCTTGGCCAGGACATTCTTGATGCCGGCGAGTTCGAGCACTGTGCGGATGGAACCGCCAGCGATCACACCGGTACCAGGGGCTGCAGGGCGAATGAGCACGCTGGCAGCACCATCACGACCGTTGGAGAGAGTCGGGATGGAGTTGTGACGGGTCAATGGCACCTTGACGAGGTGCTTCTTGCCATCGGCAACACCCTTGCGGACGGCACCGATCACATCACCGGCTTTGCCGACACCAACGCCGACCTGGCCTTTCTCGTTGCCGACGACGACGATGGCCCGGAAGCTCATCTTCTTACCGCCTTTCACGGTCTTGGAGACGCGGCGGATCTGAACCACGCGCTCTTGCCATTCGGAATCGCGTTCCTGGCCGCGACGGCCACCACGCCGGTCGCCGCGACGACCTTCACGGTCACCTCGACCGCGGCGCTGCTCCTGCTGCTGACCTTCGGCTGCTGCGGGAACGTCGGCCGCGCCTGGCACGGCGTTGGGATTGGATTGGGGGGAGGAATCTGTCATGGGTTAAGCAGGAATCAGAATTGAAGGCCCGCTTCCCGGGCGGCGTCGGCTAGGGCTTTGACCCGGCCGTGGTACAGATTGCCGCCACGGTCGAACACCACCTGCTGGATGCCTTTAGCGATGGCGCGCTTGGCGACCAGTTCGCCAACGGCGACGGAGGCGTCGCAGCCTCCGGCAGGAGACTTCAGACCGGTACGCAGCTCTTTATCGACGGTGGACGCAGAGCAAAGGGTGCTCTGAGCCGCGTCGTCGATGACTTGGGCGTAGATGTGGTTGTTGGAGCGGAACACGGCCAGACGCGGACGGTCCGAGGTTCCGATGATGTGACGACGCAAGCGCCGGTGGCGTTTCTGCGTCTGTTGTTTGCGGGACAGTTGGGACATGGTGGATGAAGGGAAGGAACGTCAGGACAAGGCTTATTTCTTGCCGGACTTGCCCGCCTTGCGCAGGATCCACTCGCCTTCGTAGCGGATGCCTTTGCCTTTGTATGGCTCAGGGGGACGAATGGCGCGGACCTTGGCGGCTTCGTTGCCCACCAGCTCCTTGTCGATGCCGGAGACGATCACCTTGGTGTTGTTCTCCACCTTGAAGGTGATGCCGTCGGGGGCTTCCATCTCAACAGGGTGGCTGTAGCCAGCATTCACCACGAGAGTTTTGCCTTTGACCTGGGCACGGGAGCCAACGCCAATGATCTCGAGACTCTTGCTGTAACCATTGCTGACCCCCTCAATCATGTTGGCAACCAGGGCACGGCAGAGGCCGTGGCGCTCGCGAGAGATGCGCTTGGTGCTCGTGGGGGAAACCACGATGGTGTTGTTGTCCTGGCTGACGCTGACGCCATCAGGAAGGGTGCGCTCTAGCTCGCCTTTGGGCCCTTTCACCTTGACGGTGAGGCCGTCGAGGGAAACGGTGACCTTTTCAGGGACGGGAACGGGGTTTTTGCCGATTCGTGACATGGTTCAGCTCCGGATCAGTAGACGTAACAGAGCACTTCGCCACCGACGCCCTCACGGCGGGCGTCGCGGTCGCTCATCACACCCTTGGAGGTGGAGATGATCGCCACGCCCAGTCCGCCGAGGACTTTGGGCAGGCCGCGGGTGTTCTTGTAGATGCGGAGACCTGGCTTGCTGACCCGCTGCATGGAGCGAATGGTGGGCAGCCTGTGCTTACCGCTGTACTTGAGGGCGAGCACCAGTTCGGTGCGAACGCCTTCACCCTGCTCGCTGATCTCGGAGATGAAGCCCTCCTGTTGCAGCACCTTGGCGATGCTGCGGGTCATCCGCGAAGCGGGGATCTTGGTGGTTTCGTGACGTTTCTCACTCGCATTGCGAATGCGGGTGAGCATGTCGGAAATGGGGTCGTGGTTGGCCATAGGTGTCGACGGGGAGGGCTCAGTTGCTCTGGAACGGCATTCCCATCTCGCGGAGGAGGGCCCGGCCCTCTTCGTCCGAACGGGCAGTGGTCACGATGGTGATGTCCATGCCCCGGATCGCATCGATCTTGTCGAAGGAGATCTCAGGGAAAATGATCTGTTCGCGCACCCCAAGGGTGTAGTTGCCGCGGCCATCGAAACTCTTGGGGCTGACCCCGCGGAAGTCGCGGATGCGGGGCAGCGCCAGGTTGATCAGGCGCTCGAGGAAGGCATACATCCGATCGCCACGGAGGGTGACGGCACAGCCGATCGGCATGCCCTGCCGAATCTTGAAGCCGGCGATGGCTTTTTTGGCACGGGTCACAACGACCTTCTGGCCGGTGATCTGTGCCAGCTCATTCACCGAAGCCTCGAGGGACTTGGCATTGGCGGCGGCTTCGCCGAGACCCCGGTTGACGGTGACTTTCACCACCTTGGGGACTTCATGGATGTTGGTGAGGGAGAGATCCTTCTGCAGCTTGGGCTGGATGGTCTCCCGGTAGCGCTTCTTGAGTGACATAACGGGTTGGGGTGCTTCTGGGCGTGGTCAGAAGTCGGGATCAGTCGAGGACTTCACCGGTTTTTTTCAGCCGGCGCTTCTTGGTGCCGTCCTTCTCGACGACGATTTCAACGCGGCTGGCCACCTTTTTGTCGGTGGAATACAGCATCACGTTGGAGGCATGCAGGGAAGCTTCCTCCGTCACGATGCGGCCGGTCTCGCCCTCCTGGGTGGGCTTTTCGTGGCGGGTGCGCATGTTCACGCCCTCCACGACGACACGGTTTTCGTTGGGCAGGGTGCGCAGAACAGCACCGGTTTTGCCCTTGTCCTTGCCGGCGATCACCTGAACGGTGTCGCCCTTGCGGATGCGCATCTTGATGCGCTCGGTGGCCTTGGCCTTGGTGGTTGCAGTCGCCATGGTCAGATCACCTCCGGAGCGAGGGACACGATTTTGGTGAAGCTGCGGTCACGCAGCTCACGGGCCACCGGTCCGAAGACGCGGGTGCCTTTCGGGTTTTTGTCGTCGTTGATGATGACGGCGGCGTTGTCGTCGAAACGGATCGAGTTTCCGGTTTCACGACGCATGGTGGCTTTGGTGCGCACCACAACGGCCTTCACCACGTCGGACTTTTTGACGCCCATGTTGGGGGCGGCATCCTTCACGGCGGCAACGATCACGTCGCCCACGTGGGCATAGCGACGGTTGGTGCCGAGGACGCGAATGCACTGAATGCGCTTGGCGCCGCTGTTGTCGGCAACGGTGAGATAGGACTCCTGCTGGATCACTGCTTCACCTCCTGAGCTTCAGCCTTGTTGGCTTCCTCAGCTGCAGCTTTCGGGCTGTGGCTGAGAACCTCGGCGATGGCCCACCGCTTTTGGCGGCTCATCGGACGGGTTTCAGTGATGCGAACGCGGTCACCGACGCGACAGGTGTTGTCTGCGTCGTGAGCCTTGTAACGGGTGGTACGGCTGACCGTCTTTTGATAGATGGGGTGTGGGAAGCGGCTTTCCACCGCGACCACCACCGTTTTTTCCATCTTGTCGCTGACGACGGTGCCGATCCTTTCCTTGACTGCCATGGTTACGGAGTGGGGGATCAGGAGGCGGTGGAGCGCTGGCGCTCCGACTGCACCGTCAGCAGCTGGGCCAGCTTGATGCGGACCTCTTTGAAACGGTGCGTGTTAGCGAGCTGGCGCGTGGCCTGCTGGAAACGGAGTTGGAACAGCTCGCGGCGCAGGCCGTCGATCTGTTCGTTGATGTCCGAATCGGACAGGCTGCGCACATCGGCGGCGTTGGGACGGGCCATGGTCAGGACTCCACGGTGACGGCTTCAGAAGCTGCCGGAGCCTTGGCACCAGCTGACTTCTCCTGCTCATCCAGTTGGATGAACTTGGTCTTCACGGGAAGCTTGTATTGCGCGAGGCGCATGGCTTCCTTGGCGATTTCGGGGGTGATTTCATCACCGCCCATCTCGAACAGGATCCGGCCGGGCTTGATCACCGCCACCCAGAATTCTGGGTTGCCTTTACCGGAACCCATCCGGGTTTCGGCAGCGCGCATGGTGACCGGCTTGTCGGGGAAGATCCGGATCCAGATTTTCCCGCCACGCTTGACGTAGCGGGTCATGGCACGACGGCTGGCCTCGATCTGGCGCGAGGTGATCCAGCCACATTCCTGTGCCTGCAGCGCGAATTGTCCGAAGGCAATGGTGTTGCCCCGGGTGGCGACGCCGCGCATGCGGCCTCGCTGCTGCTTACGGAATTTGACGCGTTTTGGACTCAGCATGGTTCAGGCCTCCTGTTCAACCCTCGTTTGAGCGGTCTTCGAACTGTTGGGGCCGACGGCTGGCCCGGCGCCGGGGGGCAGCACCCACCGGCATGGGCTGAGCCTGTTCGCTCAGCACTTCGCCCTTGAACACCCAAACCTTGATGCCGAGCACGCCGTAGGTCGTGCTGGCCACCTTGGTGGCGTAGTCGATGTCGGCACGCAGGGTGTGCAGGGGCACCCGACCCTCGCGGGTCCATTCCGTCCGGGCGATCTCAGCACCGTTCAGGCGACCGGAGACCTGGATCTTCAGACCCAGAACGCCGGCACGCTGAGCGCGCTGCACAGCCATGCGGATGGTGCGGCGGAAGGCCACACGCTTCTCCAGCTGCTGGGCGATGTACTCGGCAAGGAGGAAGGCATCACCGTCGACGCGTTCGACCTCGACAACATTGATCCGCACCTGACGACTGGAGTCGCCGATGGTCTTCTGAATGCCGGAGCGAAGCTCTTCGATGCCGCTGCCTTGACGGCCGACCAGCACGCCGGGGCGTGCGGTCTTGAGTTCAACTTCCAGTTGATCGGCCTTGCGGGCGATCAGCACATCACTGATGCCGGCGGAGCCGTACTTCTTGTGGATGAACTTCCGAATCCGGTCGTCCTCCTGGAGGAGGGCCGGATAGTTCTTGCTGGAGGCGTACCAGCGTGACCGGTGTTCCTGGGTGATCCCCAGGCGCAGACCGGTTGGGTTGATTTTGTGTCCCATTGGGTCAGAGTCCTCGGGGGTCAGGAATCGGTCTGAGCCGCCACAGCAATGCTGATGTGGCAGGTCTGTTTCTTGATCTGGTAAGCCCGGCCCTGGGCGCGGGGGCGATAGCGCTTCATGGAGGGGCCCATGTCAGCGGTCGCGCTCGAGATCACCAGAGATGAGGGGTCGAGACCGAGGTTGTGCTCAGCGTTGGCCACCGCAGACCGGAGCACCTTGGTGATCGGGCCAGTGGAGCGGTAGGGCATGAACTCGAGCATGATCAGCGCGTCGCGATAGGTGCGGCCACGGATTTGGTCGAGCACACGGCGCACCTTCGACACGGAGCCTCGGATGAAGCGACCGTGAGCCTGGGCGGTGGGTGCCGTTTGGGTTGACGATGTCATGGTTTAGCGGCCTCCTTTCTTGTCTCTGATGTGGCCCTTGAAGGTGCGGGTGGGAGCGAACTCTCCCAGCTTGTGGCCCACCATCTGCTCGGTGATGAACACCGGCACATGGGTGCGGCCGTTGTGAACCGCGATCGTGTGGCCGATCATCATCGGCAGGATCGTGGAGGCCCGTGACCAGGTCTTGATCACAGACTTGTCGTCGTTGTCGTTCTGCTTTTCAACCTTGCGAAGCAGGCTGTCGGCAATAAACGGACCTTTTTTGAGTGAACGTCCCATAACGGTTTAAGCAAGCGGATAAGTGATGGTTTGCATCAGGAATCGCGTCCGCCACGGCTCCGCTTGGAGGTCTTGCGACGCTTCCGGAGCACGTATTGGTTGCTGGGTTTGTTCCGCTTGCGGGTCTTGAGACCGAGGGCGGGTTTGCCCCAGGGGGTCACCGGGCCGGAACGGCCGATCGGTGCACGACCCTCACCACCACCGTGGGGGTGATCGCAGGGGTTCATCACACTGCCTCGAACCTGAGGACGGCGACCGAGCCAGCGGCGACGACCGGCCTTACCCAGGCTGGTGTTGCGCATCTCGGAGTTACCGACCTCGCCGAGGGTGGCGTAGCACTCGCGGCGAACCAGGCGAACCTCGGTGGAGGGCAGCTTCAGAGCGACGTAGTCGCCTTCTTTCGCCATCACCTGGGCACTGGCACCGGCGGTTCGGACCATCTGGCCACCACGACCGGCGTAGAGCTCAACGCAGTGAACCGCCGAACCGAGGGGCACCGAGGACAACGGCATTGCGTTGCCGTTTTCGATCGGGGCATCAGGGCCGGAGACCACGGTCTGGCCCACCTGAACTCCTGCAGGAGCAAGGATGTAGCGCTTCTCGCCATCGGCGTAGAAGAGCAGTGCCAGACGCGCGTTGCGGTGCGGGTCGTAGTGAATCGCGGCCACCTTGGCGGGGACACCGTGCTTGTTGCGACGGAAATCCACCACGCGATAGAGGCGCTTGTGGCCACCACCGCGGTGGCGGCAGGTGATCACACCGCGGTTGTTGCGGCCCTTGCGGCGGTGTTTGGCCACCACCAGGGTCCGCTCCGGCTTGCGGCTGGTGATCTCACTGAAATCAGTGACCACCCGGGTGCGGGTACCGGGGGTGTAGGGGCGGAAATTACGGATTGCCATGACGATTCAGACCCCTCAGGACTCAGGGAAGAGTTGGATCGAGTTGCCCTCCGCCAGGCGCACCACGGCTTTCTTCACCTGGGCACGTTTGCCGGCGAAGCGACCCATGCGACGGGAGCGTCGCGGGGGATTCATGGTGCTGATGCCGGTGACCTTCACATCGAAGAGCTGCTCAATGGCGGCCTTGATGTCGGGCTTTGCGGCGCGGTGGTCCACCTCGAAGGTGTACTGGTTGATTTCGAGGGCGCGGGTGGCCTTCTCGGTGATCAGGGGACGGCGGATCACATCCGCCAGGCGTCCTTGGAAACGTTCAGTCATCGCCGTAGACCTCCTGGATGGTTGCGAGAGCTTCCTCGCCCAGCACCAGAGCATTGGCGTGGAGCAGGTCGAAGACGTTCAGCTGATCTGCGGAGATCAACTTGACTTTCTCCAGGTTGCGCACGGAACGGCGCACAACATCGGAGGGGTTCGTCAGAACGATGAGCACCTTGGAGCCGGCAGCAACACCGAGGCGACCCAGAGCATCTGTGATCTCACGGGTCTTGGGGGCCTCCAGCGAAGCACCGAAGTCCTTCACGACGGTCACATCGTCAATGCGGGCCATCAGCGCGGTGCGCAGGGCCAGACGACGCTCCTTGCGGTTCATCGCAAGGTTGTACGTGCGGGGCTTGGGTCCAAAGATGATGCCGCCGCCGGGTTTCAGAGGAGTGCGGATCGATCCCTGACGGGCCCGACCAGTTCCTTTCTGCTTGTAGGGCTTGCGACCACCACCGCGCACTTCTGAGCGGGTGAGGGTGCTGGCGGTTCCTTGGCGTGCATGGGCCTGCTGACGCAGAACGGCCCGATGCATCAGGTCAACGGCGGTGGTCTCTTTGGCCACCTTCAGGTCCAGGGTTGCCTTGCCGGCTTCCTTGCCCTGCCAATCACGAACGACACAACTGGCCATCACTTACCTCCTTTGGCGGGCTTGGCGCCCACGCGCAAGGCCGGGCGGATGTTGAGCAGCGCACCAGGCTTGCCGGGCACGGATCCCTTCACCACCAGCAGGTTGTGCTCGCTGTCCACCTTGAGGATGGTCAGGCCGCGGGTGGTGATTTTCTTGCCGCCGTAGCGACCGGCCATCCGCTTTCCGGGATAGATGCGGCCAGGGGTCGTACCGGCACCGGTCGAACCGGGCTCGCGGTGGTTCTTCGAACCGTGGGTCATCGGACCCCGGCTGAAGCCGTGGCGCTTCTGGTAGCCAGCGAAGCCGCGGCCGACGGTGTCACCGCTGACGTCCACCTTCTGGCCGGCTTCGAAATCGCCGACGGTGATGGCGCCACCGAGTTCGAGACCTTCAACGCTGTCGACGCGGTATTCGCGCAGATGACGCAGAAGGCCCTCACCGGATTTGTTGAGGTGACCCTGGGCGGGCTTGTTGATCAGCTTCTCGCGGGTTTCGCCAAAGCCGATCTGCACTGCGGAATAACCGTCAGTGTCGTCGTTTTTGAGTTGGGTGATGCGGCAGGGGCCGGCTTCGATCAAGGTGACCGGAACAGCTCTGCCCTGCTCGTCGAAGAACTGGGACATACCCAGCTTCTTCCCGAGGATGCCGATGGACATGGATGGGGAGGAAGCGCCAGCGTGGACAACCACCAGGCGGAGAACCGCATGGGGTCAGGTGCTGATCGATTGGACGCAGACGTGGTTCGAAGCGGAACTCCCGAAGGAGTGGATTCGAATGGGCTAGCGAACGATTCAGCGAGGCTGGGACTTGCATCTGCACGATGTGCTGTTGCAGTTTCCCGACGGAGATCTCCGAAGAAAGCTTCCGTACTGGCCTGGGGATTCGACGCAATCGTCGAATCTGTTCTGCCGACTGGAGGCCCGGCTAGCGGACGGGCACAGAAACACAGAACAAACAACGAACCTACAACACCGACCTTCCCTCTCCCCTGATCCCTCTGCCTGCTGCCAGAATCTCCTCCAATCCCTGTAGCTGCCATGCCTCTGCTTCTCACCGGTCAGGCATTTCGCCGTGATCTCGAAGCCAATGGCTGCCTGGCGGTGCAGGCTCCGCTTGAAGGCGGTGCAGAAACCCGTCTATTAAGACGTCTGCGCGGCGCCGGTTACAGCACCCGCATGACATCGGCCCGTGGTCTTGGTGATCCGGAGGTTTTTCTCACCCAGAAGCACGGCATCCGTCCGCCCCATCTCGGCCATCAAAGTGTTGGTCGTGGAGCTGCTGTGGGAGAAGTGCAGGAGGTGGCTCCTCAGCTCGGCGACCTGTTTGAAGGTGATGCTCCCGTGGCTCTCTGGCTGCTGGAAGGCCAGGTGCTCTCGCGCTCTGAACTTCTTTCTCTCTGCGATCTGTGCAAGCGCGAACCGCGTTTACGCATCATCGTGGAGATGGGTGGTGCTCGCAGCCTGAAGTGGGAACCGATGACCACATATCTGAAGGCCTGACGCCTGACGACGCCCTCGTTCAGGGGCGCTGGGTCAAGCTGATCTGTGGGGCAAGCAACCAGGATCTGCCGGCCATTGCTGACCTGACCGCAGTCTTTGCGGCTGTTGGTGTTCATTGCGTTGATGTGGCGGCCGATCCAGCGGTTGCCCTGGCAGCGCGTCGCGGCCTGGACTGGGCTGAGGCGCAAACAGGGCGTCGCCCTTGGCTGATGGTGAGCCTCAGCGATGGCACCGATGCTCACTTCCGCAAGGCCTGGTTCGATCCTGGCCGCTGTCCGGTGGACTGTCCTCGGCCCTGCGAAAGGATTTGTCCGGCGGCAGCGATTCCGCCCGCTGCTGGCATCGACCAACAGCGTTGCTATGGCTGCGGCCGCTGCCTGCCGGCTTGCCCCCATGGCTTGATCGAGGAGCGCGACCACCGTTTGGCCCCTGAGCAGGTGATCTCCCTGCTCCAATCGATTCAGCCCGATGCTGTGGAGATTCACACTGCATCTGGGCATGACGAGGGCTTCGCAACGCTGATCCAAAGCCTTCAGCAGCACAAGGTTCCCTTGCGGCGCTTGGCTGTGAGCTCCGGCTTGGAGGGCCACGGCGTGAAGGCCGATCAGTTGGCTGATTTGCTCTGGCGTCGCTACTCCCGCGTGCGGCAAGCCGGTTACAGACCCCTCTGGCAGCTGGATGGGCGTCCGATGAGCGGTGATGTGGGGGCTGGCACCGCGCGGGCTGCAGTTCAGCTCTGGCGTGCCATGCGGAGTCTGGCCCCGCCGGGCCCGCTGCAGCTGGCCGGTGGTACCAACGCCGCAACGCTGGAGTTCTTGCGTCCGACGGAGCGGCCGGCTGGCATCGCCTTTGGTGGTGTGGCCCGTCGCTTGCTGATGCCTGTGCTGGATGAGGCGCAAACCCGTGGTCTTGCCCTGTGGCAATGGCCCGAGGGTTGGAAGCGTGCCCTCTCCCTCGCGCGTCCATTGGTTGCGCCATGGCTGCAGCGCTCTTGCTAGAAGGCTGAAACGCGCAGATCCCATGGGCACGCAACGGGTTACCGACGATCTGGATCGCCTTCTCGAGCTCCTGCCGGATGCCGTGCAGGAGCAGTTGCGGCCGGAAGACGCGCGAGAGCAGTTGCTTGAGGTGGTGCTCGATCTGGGTCGAGTTCCAGAAGCCCGTTATCCAGGCCGTGCCCTGGCGTTGGGTTCCACGCCTTTGTCCCGCGAGGATCTAACGGCTGTGGTGGCCAGGCTCGGTCAGTTCGGTGGCGACAACCGGGCGGGAATCGAACGAACGCTTCACCGGATCAGCGCGATCCGCAACCGTCAGGGTGAGGTGGTCGGTTTGACCTGCCGGGTGGGCCGAGCCGTGTTCGGCACCGTTGCCATGGTGCGGGACCTCCTGGATGGAGGGCAGTCCTTGTTGTTGATGGGGCGCCCGGGTGTGGGCAAGACAACGGCGTTGCGCGAGATCGCCAGGGTGCTTGCCGATGAGCTGGAGCGGCGCGTTGTTGTGATCGATACGAGCAATGAGATCGCCGGTGATGGCGACATCCCCCACCCCGCGATTGGTCGGGCCCGCCGCATGCAGGTGGCCAGGCCTGAGCTGCAGCACCAAACCATGATCGAGGCGGTGGAAAACCACATGCCCGAAGTCATCGTGATCGATGAGATCGGCACGGAGCTGGAGGCGCAGGCCGCGCGCACCATCGCTGAACGTGGTGTGGTTCTCGTCGCCACAGCCCACGGCAATGCTTTGGCCAACCTGATCAAGAACCCCACCCTCAGCGATCTGGTGGGGGGCATTCAGGCGGTCACCCTCGGGGATGAGGAGGCCCGGCGGCGGCGCAGTCAGAAAACGGTGTTGGAGCGCGCCGCCGAACCAACGTTTTCGGTGGCGGTTGAAATGCACAGCAGGCAGCGCTGGGCCGTTCACACCGACGTTGCCGCCACCGTGGATCAACTGCTCCGGGGCCTGAAGCCAAGGGTTCAGGAGCGCGAGCTGACGCCTGAGGGGGGCGTTCAGTTGGTGGACCCGCCGCAGGCTTCCGGTTTGCTGCGGCCTCCGTCTCAACGGTCGTTTGCGGATCAGCCGGTCTCCGCTCCCGTGCCCATGCCTGCAGCCAGTGCCCAAGGGGCCAGTGCGGCAGAGGAACCACCTCCGCAGGAGACCAGCTCCGAGCATCTGCAGGTTCTCTGTTGCGGGGTTCCACCTCGTGTTGTGGAAGAGGCCATCCGTTCCCACGGTTGGAAGGCGCGGGTGGTGGAGGACTTGAGTGAGGCTGATGTGGTGTTGAGCGTTCGGCTGGGCCTCAGTCGTCAACCATCACTGCGCCGTCAGGTCAGGGATCTGGGGATCCCGATCCTGGTGATCAAGTCCGACACCCTGCCCCAGGTGACCCGTGCCATGGCCCGCCTTCTGCGCCGTCAGGCCACCGAAACAGCCGCAGAGGTCACTCCGCCGGATCGGGCGTCTCAGGACGATGAATTGGCTGCTCTCGAGGAATGCCGGCTTGCGGTGGAACAGGTGGTGATGCCGCAAGGCAGGCCGGTGGAGTTGCTGCCCCGCAGTGAGCGTGTTCTTCGGATGCAGGCTGACCTTGTGCGCCGTTACCGATTGCGCAGTGATGTCTTCGGTGAGGCTGAAATGTCACGCCTGAGGGTTTTCCCCCGCTGATCGGCCGTCGGTTGGTTCGCCCGGTGGATTGACGAAGGGTTGGCTGCTGTGGGTAACTATGTGTACTCCGGTGATCCGCAGGTCGCGGTTCAAACGGATCAATGGGCCGTCGCCAAGTGGTAAGGCAGCGGGTTTTGGTCCCGCCATTCCTAGGTTCGAATCCTAGCGGCCCAGTTTTCGTCCATGAATGATCGCCCCCTCCTGGTCTTCGACTTCGACGGGGTCATCGTTGATGGCATGGCGGAGTACTGGTGGAGTGCCTGGCATGCCTGTCGTCGTCTTGAGGCTGCTCCAGAGGGCTTGACGCCTGATCAGGTGCCTGACGCCTTCCGACAGCTGCGGCCGTGGGTGCATCACGGTTGGGAGATGGTTCTTCTGGCCGCAGAGCTGCCGATGCTGAACCTTCAGGTTTGGCTGGAGTCCTATGGGGACGCGCAGGCCTCGGCACTGCAACGGCGTGGATGGCGGCCGGAGCAGTT
>CEUN01175408.1_pt1 | contig 12870 bp, 5 predicted proteins | sample 361501 | NCBI WGS metagenome assembly CEUN01 (sample SAMEA2622801, study PRJEB7988) | marine metagenome | biome: marine biome (ENVO:00000447); feature: marine epipelagic mixed layer (ENVO:xxxxxxxxx); material: "saline water (ENVO:00002010), including plankton (ENVO:xxxxxxxx)" | depth 120 m | reverse complement strand
GATGCTGCGATCGCACGCTTTGTGGCGGCGCATCGCAACCCGGGCGTGGTTTTCATTCTGAGCGACATGTTGGGGGACAGCACGCCGGTTGCATGCCTCAAGCAACTGCGCGCGTTGAGACACGAGGTCGCACTGCTACAGATCCTCGCCGAAGAAGACATTGCCCCTCCCTTGGACGGAGACTTCCGTCTGGTCGACAGCGAGGACGGTAGTGCCGTGCGGATACGGGTTGAGCAGAGTCTGCGCGACGATTATCAGGCGCGTTTAATCGCACGGTTGGAGCAGTTGCAACTCGACTGTACGCAGGCGGGTCTTGGTTATGTGCGCACGTCCACCGCGATCGACTTCGCCGACTTTGTGCTGCGTTACCTGCGCGAAGGAGCACTGGTTCGATGATCGAGTGGCTGGCACCCGCAGGTCTGGTGGCACTCGTTGCCGTACCATTAATCGCCTATTTGTATACGCTCAAGCCACGTCGCCAGACCGTGTCAGTCTCGTCCAACGAACTTTGGCTCGAGGTATTAAAGGCACGCCAACACGGGCTTGGCCTGCGTCGGCTGTTGCGTAACCTGAGCCTGTTGCTGCTGTTACTCACAGCTGCCCTGCTGGCGATCGCTGCTGGCATCCCCCAATGGCTAAGCACTGGATATTCACACAGTGACACCGTTTTTGTGCTGGACACATCAGCCAGCATGCAGGCGCGCAGCGGAAGCAACTCACGGATAGAAATTGCCAGACAGCTGTTGCGCGAACGACTTGGTCAGATGCCTGCCAACGCACGCGCAATGTTGGTGACCAGCGCGCGTGACGCCACAGTCCGGACTGCATTCGAGACTAATCTCGATGTCGTGCGTCGCGCTCTGGCCGACGTTCAGGTGACCGATGAGAGTGGCCACCCAGGCCGGGCGCTAGCACTCGCCAATACCGTGGCGGCAGGCGCCACAGCCGTAAAGATCGTCTGGCTCACAGACCAGGCGGGCAACGTTAGCGACCTGCCTGTCATGGACAACGTGGAAGTGGTCCCGGTCGGCGATAGCGCGCGCAATGTCGCCATTACCCAGTTTGCAGTTCGCCTGGAAATTGGCACTGACGACCGATATCAGGCGCTGGTTGCGCTGACCAATTACAACGACACGCCCACGACAGCGCGCCTGAATATCAAACTGGCCGCTGCGAGTGTGTTCGACCGGAAGGTCACGCTGGCGCCAAGGGCCACTGACACCTTGGTCGTCCCCTTCGTCAGCGTGGTTGCCGGCGACGTGGAGGCGGAATTAGTCATCGACGATGATTTCTCAGCTGATAATCACGCGTATGCGGTGTTGGGCGCTGAACGGGCTTCCAGAGTGGCGCTCGTTACCCAAGGCAACTTCTTCCTGAACGCCGCGTTGGACGCACTTCCGCAACTCGGCGTGATCGAGTTGGCCGACACCAGCCGCATGCGCGAGGCGGACGTCGTCATACTGGACAACGTTACACCACCAAAACTCGTGCCTGGAAACTACTTCGCGCTGGGTGCTGCGGCGGCTGCCGTGCCGGTTAAGCTCGGCCCGGCCTCTGTGTCTGGAGAACTGCGTGCAGTCACCGACAGTGCATTGATGGCGGGCCTTGATCTCGGCAATTTGTATGTACGTGACGCGCGTGCTTTGACTCTGCGCCCGGACCTGACTACTGATGCACAGCTGCGGCCTCTCATCGTGGTTGATGGGCAGGTCGTGGCTGGTGCGCTCATCGCACCCAACTGGCGGGTGGTCGTATTTGGCTTTGACCCGACCGCGACGCGTCTACCACTACGTGCGGCCTGGCCTCTACTGTTAGGTCGCGGCGTGACCTGGCTGGCCGGGCATCATCCCAAAGCTGGAGAGCGCAACGTCCCCGCTGGTGTAGATTATCAATTTGACGTCCCGCGGCAGACGCGAACGGTTCGCGCGGTTGCACCTGACGGCGTATCCTCGGATGTGCGTGTGGACGACGGCGTCGCACTCTTTTCGGCTACCCGGAAGGTTGGGCTGTACCGTTTTGAAGCCGGCGGACAGTTTCATTCCATCGCAGTCAATTTGCTGGACCGGCAGGAGTCTGACCTGGCACGGAGGGCGCTGCCCGAGACCGGGCCGAGTGCTCAACTCGCCATAGACGAAGATGCTGTGGCCTGGCCAATGTGGCCGTGGCTGGCGCTGGCCGCCCTGCTGGCGCTCTTGTCGGAGTGGTCATTGCGCGCGTGGCGAAGGGGATACGCGTCGTGAGCCTCGAGTTTCATGAACCGATGTGGCTGTGGGCACTACTGGCACTACCCAGCCTTTGGTGGCTGCGGACCCGCGCCGAGGCCAGCCTGACGGCGATTCGCCACGTCGCCGCGAGTCTGTTGCGTGCAGCGGCCTGCGGCGCGCTAATCATCGCCCTGGCAGGCCCCCTAACCGATACCGCCAATCAACACACCGACGTTGTGTTTGCGGTGGATACCTCACGCAGCGTCAACACCAGTACGCTGGAGCAAGCCCGCGCCGTTGTGAATGAAGCCATAGCCAACAAACATCCAGAACAGCGTCTCGGTGTCGTCAGTTTTGGTGGCGACGCGGCCGTGGAGGTATCGTTACGCGCGGACATCAGTCCACTCACGGAACTCAGCATCGCGGTCGACAGGGAAGCAACCCACATTCAGCGCGCCCTGGAACTCGGCATCAGTCGCTTCGACACAACACGGGCGCGCCGACTTGTGTTGATGACTGATGGCCACGAGACGGAAGGTCGGGCAACCTCAGCGGCGCGCGCCGCGGCCGAGGCTGGAGTCGAGGTGGTGACCATTGCGCTGGCCGCTGCGACCACGGACACGGTTGCCGCCCAGTCCTTGTCCGCTCCGAATGCCGTGCCGGAACGCGAGCCATTTACCATCCATGCCAATATCCGCGCCGCAACGACGCAGGATGCCCAGATATTGTTGTTGCGGAATGGCGAAATCATCGCGTCCAGAGAGCAGCGGCTGACGCCGGGCGTCCATGTAGTCACCTTTGCAGATGAACTTCGGGGCGCCGGGCTCTATGAGTACGAGGTGGTCGTCAACTCCACCGAAGACGGCGTGCCGCAGAACAACGCGTTGCAGCGCTTCATCACGGTGGCTGGGCCTCCGCGTGTTCTCCACGCGTACTCAAACGCGGACGAGTCGCGCGCCCTCACAGCCGCGTTGACCGCCCAGGGTATCGACGTTGTCGCCATGAACGCGACAGCCATGCCTGGCTTCTTGCACCGGTTGACGGAGTTCAGTCTTATCATCCTGAACAACGTACCCGCGTTCGAGCTATCACTCGCCAAAATGGCGTTATTGGAAGGATTTGTACGCACGAGCGGTGGCGGCGTGCTTACCATCGGTGGTGACCGCAGCTATAGCGCGGGCGGCTACCAGGGCACACCGCTTGAGAAACTGTTGCCGGTGACCATGGATATACCGGCGGAAATCAAGATTCCGAGCCTTGTCGTCACGGTCCTCATCGACCGCTCCGGCAGCATGTCAGCAACGGCACAAGGTCAGGAGAAATTGACTATCGCCAAAAACGCAGCGTTTGCAGCGATTGAAGTGCTGAACCCACTCGACCGTCTCGGTGTGTTGGCTTTCGACAATGGCCACGAGTGGATCGTACCGCCGACCGAGGCCAGCCATAAGCAGGCCATTGCGACGCGTCTTCGACAGCTGAACGCTGGCGGCGGGACAAACTTGCTGGCGGCTCTGCGCGAGGCTGGGAACGTCATGCGCGAGCAGCCAGCCAAGCTCAAACATCTGATCGTGTTAAGTGACGGATTGAGCGACAGTGAAGGCGACTCGCCTGAGGCGTTCGATGCGCAGATTCGTGAGTTGGCCCGTGATCGCATCACGGTATCGACCGTAGCGTTTGGCGGCGATGCCAACCAGCCTCTCATGGCTCGCCTGGCCCACCTGGGTAAGGGCCGGTTCTATTTCACGGACGACCCCAACAACGTACCGCGCATTTTTACCAGCGAAACCGTGGTGGCGTCGCGCGGTCTGGTGGTAGAAAAAGCCGCTCAGGCTAAGGTTGCCGCGCCCGGCGAGATGCTGGCCGGCCTCGACTCCACCGCCCTACCGACGTTGCATGGATACCTGCGTGTTTACGGGAAACCAACCGCCGAAATGGTCATGGTCGGGCCAGACGACGATCCATTGCTGGCAGCATGGCAATACGGGTCCGGGCGTGCCGTCGCGTATACCTCGGACTTTTCCAATCGTTGGGGGCGCGAATGGATCGAGTGGCAGCAGTTTCCAACGTTTGCCGCGCAACTGGCGCGTTGGACGATGAAATCGCAGTCCAAGGCAACTCTGCAGCCACGCCTCAAACAGACGGCGGGAATCCGTCGCTTCGAATTGGATGTGTGGGATCGTGACGAGAAGTTTATCAATGGGCTTGACCTTATCGCGCACCTGCAGGGCCCCAAAGGCATGGCCAGTGCCCACGTGATGCAACAGAGCGCGCCGGGCCGTTACGCGTTGGAGCTACCCAACGTCGCGGCTGGGCGCTATTACGTTAGCGTTTCTCGAGCCGGCTCCGCCGAAGCCACCGCAGGTGCATCAGCGGATTCATCCGCAGCTGACGAAGTGTTGGCACAAGCGCGAACGTTTGGCCTGTCTATCCCGTACTCGCGTGAGTTTCTCCACCGCGGCACAGATCACGGCACGTTGCGAGCCATCGCAGGCGCGGCGGGTGGTCCTGCTCTGGCGCTTGAGGATATCGACGTAAGAATACTGCTGGCAGCCGCCGACGAGGCCAGCTATCGCGTGCACACCCTCTGGTGGCCATTGGTCATCGCTGCGCTGGTCCTGTTGGTCATCGAAACCGCTGTGCGTAGAGTCCCTCTGCCGGAACACTGGCAACAAACGGAGCGTGCGCCGGCTGCAAGTGCGGAGACGGCCGCCGCACAATACGGACGATTGCAACAAGATCTGGAACGCGCACGCCGCCAGCATCTGCGTGCGTTGAACGAGGCGTCCAACTACCGCCCAGAAGACCTCTCGGCCCGTGCCCGTTTGTACACGCCGAAGCGAAACCCGGCGCGCCAGGCCAGCGCATAAAGCGCCGTCAACGCGACGCTGTGCCGCGGTAAGCAAGTACCATCGCGCACAAGACCGATGCTTCGATAGACAGCCAGAACGCCGCTTCAATCGAAGTCAGCACCGTCGCGAGCCATGCAAACACGATGCAGAAGCTCGCGTACGAGGGCAACGTACGCTGTACCGACAGCAACATCGCCACCGTGAATTGCGGACCATATTGACGGTAAACCAGCCAGATACTGACTGTGAGCGTAAGTGGGAACGTGACCAGAATTCCGGTAATGCGCGGTCCCAGAGTTGCCCCAAACGACGAGACCAGCGCAACCGCAAATCCGGCCACCAGCGCGCGCGCAACCAGCGACGACCATGATGCGGGACCGGCAGGCGGTCGCGCGTGCAGATTGGCCGAACGGCGGGTGAGTACAACTACGACTACACCGGCCAGGCACCATCCAAACGCGACCGCGACGGTCAGATTGAAGCCCTGCATGGGAATAGCCAGGACGCTCCAAAACGCGACTCCAATGGCGATACCAGACCAGAGCCCAAACCGTTCGGTGCTCACGATCACCCCTGCAGTGAACGCCAGCACCGCACCTGTGCCGGCAAAAGCGTACAGGGAGCTCGCCGCCAGAAACTCGGGCGGCACTTCGTACATCAGGAAGAAGAAGCTAGGACCGGCAAACAGCGGCAATGTCAGGATCGTGGACGCCAGGAATGGGCCCGCGCGCTCAGCAACGCGCGCGACGGCGACTACCAGCAGCGCCGTCGCCAGCAGGCGCCCAGAAAATTCCACAATTAACTCCAGCGTGATCTCCACAACGCCAGAGTCACACCACGATTATGGGAGCAGCGTCGAGCCCGTCAGGAACCGATCGATTTCGCGCGCGGCTTCGCGTCCTTCGTTGATCGCGCGAACGACCAGCGACTGGCCGCGCCTACAGTCCCCTGCGGCAAACACATTCGTGATGTTCGTCTGATACTTTCCGTATTCCGCCTTGTAGTTGGAGCGTTCGTCATATTCCACGCCAAGCGGATCCGATACCGCGTGCTCCGGACCCAGATAACCCATGGAAAGGAAAACCAGGTCTGCGTCCCAGGTGCGCTCGCTGCCTTCAATCGCCTCGATGCGGCCGTTATCGAGTCGAACATCCGTCGTCTTAAGCCCGGTCAGTTGGCCGTTCTCTCCTACAAACTCGAGTGTGGAAATCCCGTAGACCCGCGGGTCGTCACCAAACTTCGCGGCAGACTCCTGGTGCGCATAATCCACCCGGAAAATCACGGGCCACGTTGGCCACGGGTTGGCGGGTGCGCGTTCCTCGGGCGGACGGGGAAACAGTTCAAAATTGACAACGGATTTGCAGCCATGACGTAACGACGTACCGATGCAGTCCGCGCCCGTGTCGCCACCGCCAATCACCACAACGTGTTTGTCTTTGGCGGAGATGTAGTTGCCATCACTCAAGTTGGAATCCAGCAGACTGCGGGTATTCGCACTCAGGAAGTCCATCGCAAAATGGACACCGTTCAGCTCACGGCCCGCAATCGGCAGGTCGCGCGGCACGGTGGCACCGGTACTCAATAGCACCGCATCAAATTCCGCTTTAAGTTGCTTGATGTCCAGGGAACCGTCACTGCCATCGCCGACGGGCGAGTTGGGCATGAATGTGATGCCTTCAGCCCGCATCAAGTCCAGCCTGCGGTCCACAATTTCCATCTTGGCAAGCTTCATGTTTGGAATGCCGTACATCAGCAACCCACCAATGCGGTCGTCGCGTTCGTATACGGTCACATGGTGGCCAGCCTGGTTCAGTTGCGCCGCGGCAGAAAGCCCGGCGGGCCCGGAACCCACAACGGCGACCGACAAGCCCGTCCGATGTTCGGGAAGTTGCGGCTGGACCCAGCCTTCCTCAAAACCACGATCGATGATCGCCATTTCGATGTTCTTGATCGTGACCGGAGGGTTGGTAATACCCAGCACACACGATCCCTCGCAAGGCGCGGGACACACGCGGCCGGTAAACTCCGGGAAGTTGTTCGTCTTGTGCAAACGATCGAGCGCGTCGCGCCAATGTCCGCGATAAACCAGATCGTTCCACTCAGGAATCAAGTTGTGGATCGGACAACCGTCATCCGACTGGCAAAACGGCACGCCACAGTCCATGCAACGAGCGCCCTGCGTAGTCAGCCTTGCGGTGTCGTGTCCGGTATAGATTTCGTCAAAATCGACGATGCGCGTCCCCGCATCTCTATACGGCGCGGCGTTGCGCTCAAACTCTTTGAATCCTGTTGGTTTTCCCATTTCTGCTAACTGATCTTTAGGCGACCTTCCGGCACCTCACGGCGGCCGGACGACGTCGAAGCTACTTAACTTGCTGCCGCGAGTTGCTCGCGCTTACGTTGTTCCAGGACCCGCTTGTAGTCCGTCGGCATGACTTTGATGAAGTGGGAGAACGCGCTGTCGCCCTGCCCCAGAATCTCCGCCGCAACCGTCGAGCCCGTGTGCGCCTGATGCCGACGCAACATCTCGGTCAATATCGCGGTATCTTCTTCGTCCAGCGACTCTAGACCAATCGTCTCCATGTTGCAGCGTGCCTCAAGCTGGCTTTCCGGATCGTATATGTAAGCCACCCCACCGCTCATCCCAGCCGCGAAGTTACGCCCGGTCTGGCCAAGAATGACAGCCACGCCACCCGTCATGTACTCGCAACCATGATCGCCAACACCTTCAACCACAGCACGCGCGCCACTGTTGCGCACACAAAAGCGCTCGGCCGCAATACCGCGGAAGAAGGCCTCTCCACCAGTGGCACCGTACAAGGCGACATTCCCAATCAGAATCTGCTCTTCCGCCTTGAACGGGCTCACCTTGGGCGGATAGACAACGACTTTGCCGCCGGACAGACCCTTGCCCACGAAGTCATTGGCGTCGCCTTCGACCTCCAGTGTGATGCCCTTGGCCAACCATGCACCCAGACTTTGCCCAGCGCTGCCATTGAACTTGAAGTGAATCGTGTCATCCGCAAGCATCTGCGGCCCGACACGCTTGATCACCTGGTTCGACAACATGCCACCAACCACACGGTTGGTGTTGATGATGCTGAGTTCGGCCCGCACGGACTCGCCGCCGTCGAGCGCCGGCTCGGCCAGGCGGATAAGCTCGTTGTCGAGTGCCAACTCGAGCCCATGGTCCTGTTCGTGTTGAGCGTATACGCCCAGACAATTCTCAGGCTCCTCCGCTGGAGCCAGGATGCCCGACAGGTCCAGGCCGCGTGCCTTCCAGTGTTCGAGCGCCGGTTCGACGTTCAGCGCGTCCACGCGCCCGACCATGTCGTTAACGGACTTGAAGCCCAGTTGCGCCATGATCTGGCGTAACTCTTTGGCCACCATGAAGAAGTAGTTGACGACGTGCTCCGGCGCGCCGGTGAACTTCTTGCGCAGTTCAACGTCCTGGGTCGCGATGCCAACGGGACAGGTGTTCAGGTGGCATTTGCGCATCATGATGCAGCCGAGGGCGATCAGGGGTGCCGTCGCAAATCCGATCTCTTCGGCGCCAAGCAGAAACGCGATAGCGACGTCGCGACCGGTCTTGATCTGGCCGTCCGTCTGCAGCACCACTCGGGAGCGCAGGTTGTTCATCACCAACGTCTGGTGAGTCTCCGCGACACCCAGTTCCCAGGGCACACCGGCATGTTTAATCGACGTCAGCGGGGACGCCCCGGTACCACCGCTGTCACCCGCTATCACGAGATGATCGGCGCGCGCCTTGGTCACGCCCGCGGCAACCGTGCCAACACCGATAGCGGCACCCAGTTTGACGCTGATGCGCGCCTCGGGATTGGCGTTTTTCAGATCGTGGATCAGTTGCGCCATGTCCTCGATCGAATAAATGTCGTGGTGCGGCGGTGGCGAAATAAGCCCCACGCCAGGCGTCGAGTGTCGAATGGACGCGATCACTTCGTCGACCTTACCGCCCGGCAGTTCGCCACCTTCACCCGGTTTTGCACCTTGGATGATCTTGATCTGCAACTCGTCGGCATTACTCAGATAGTTGATGGTGACGCCAAAACGGCCGCTCGCCACTTGTTTGATCGCAGAGCGTTTGGAATCACCATTGGGCAGTGGAACAAAACGCTCCGGGTCCTCACCACCCTCACCCGTGTTCGATTTCCCGCCGATGCGGTTCATCGCCAATGCGAGCGATTCATGCGCTTCTTTGGAAATTGAACCGAAACTCATCGCGCCTGTGGCAAAGCGCTTGACGATCTCGGCCTCGGACTCGACTTCGGCGATATCGATGGGGCAGCCATTAGCCCCGTCGTTGAACTGCAGCAAGCCGCGCAGATTACTGGCGCGCGCGTTCTCGCCATTCGCATGTTGCGCAAACTTCCAATACGCGTCCTCGCTGTTCTGACGTGCCGCAACCTGCAGGTTGGCAACTGAGTTCGGGTCCCACATATGCGCGTCGCCACCACGCCGCCAATGGAAATCTCCAGGGTTTGGCAGCACCGGAAGTGATACGGCGTCACCTGGCGGAAAACCGATTTCGTGGCGCCGCTGCATCTCTTCGGCGAGCACATCGAAGCTTGCGCCCTGAATGCGGCTGGCCGTGCCTTTGAAGCAGCGGTCGATTACTTCATAACCGAGGCCAACGGCTTCGAAGATTTGCGCGCCCTTGTAGGACTGCAGTGTCGAAATGCCCATCTTGGCCATGACTTTCATCATGCCTTTGGCGACACCTTTTCGATACGCATAGACGATATCGTCATCAGTCTCGATGTGGCTCGCACCATCCAGATACTGATTGCGTTTGGCATCCCATAACGCCTCGAACGCAAGATACGGATTGATCGCGTCAGCGCCGTAGCCAACCAACAGGCAATGGTGGTGCACCTCACGCGCCTCGCCCGTTTCAACCACCAGGCCAATTCGTGTGCGGGCGTGCGTCTCCACCAGATGATGATGGACCGCGCCTACAGCCATCAGCGCGCTGATGGCAACGCGGTCGCGAGACACCGCGCGGTCACTCAGCACAACCAGGCTGTAGCCATCCTCTATGGCCTTCGACGCCTGCGCACAAATGCGGTCTAACGCCTCCAGCAAACCGGCTTTGCCGGACCCGGACGCAAACGTGATATCGATGGTCTGCGCACGCCAGCCACGGTGGTCCATGGACTTGAGTGCCGCGACCTCCTGGTTCGACAGGATGGGATGTTCAACCCGCAGTCGGTGCGCGTGTTCTTCCGTCGCCTCAAGCAGATTGCGCTCCGGCCCGATGTAACACTCGAGCGCCATGATGACTTCTTCACGAATGGAGTCGATCGCCGGATTGGTGACCTGCGCAAACAGTTGTTTGAAGTAGTCGTACAACATGCGCGGCTTGGATGACATGATTGCCAGCGCAGAATCATTACCCATCGAGCCGAGTGGGTCCCGCAACTCAGACACCAGTGGCAGCAACATGAACTGCATGGTTTCGGTCGTGAACCCAAGGGCCTGCATGCGGGCGACCAGCGTATCCGGGTCAAATCCAGGCACGTCATTCGGCAGCGGCAGGTCCGAAAGTTCGATACGCTGCCGGGCAAGCCACTCCGCGTACGGCCGCTTGGCCGCCAATTCAGCCTTGATCTCTCCGTCCGGCACCATGCGGCCCTGATCAACGTCGATCAGGAAGATGCGACCCGGCTGCAAACGCCCTTTGGCAATGACGCGCGCTGGATCGACCGGCACAACCCCGACTTCCGAAGCCATGATGCACTTGTGATCATCGGTGATGTAATAACGCGACGGACGCAGCCCGTTTCGGTCCAGCACGGCGCCGATGTACTGACCATCCGTGAACACGATAGAGGCCGGGCCATCCCACGGTTCCATCAGGCACGAGTTGAATTCGTACATGGCCCGCTTGTCGTCGGCCATTCCCCGATGTTGTTGCCAAGCCTCCGGGATCATCATCAAGACGGCTTCTTGCAGCGTGCGACCGCTCATCAGCAAAAACTCGAGCACGTTGTCGAACGTACCGGAGTCAGAGCAATCCTCTTCAACAATCGGCATCAGCGCGGCAAGGTCGTCACCGAACACGTCAGTTGTGAGTGTGCCTTCTCGTGCAAGCATCGAGTTTTTATTGCCCAACAGCGTATTAATTTCGCCGTTGTGGCTCATGAAGCGGTTGGGCTGGGCGCGGTCCCATGACGGGAATGTATTGGTCGAAAAACGCGAGTGCACCATCGCGAGATGGGACTCGTAGTCTTCGTCACGTAAATCCGGGTAGAACGGGAAGACCTGCTCCGGCGTGAGCATGCCTTTGTAGATAATGATCTTGGTCGACAGGCTGCAGACGTAGAACAGCTTGCGCTCAACCAACGAGTCATCGCCACGCAGCATATAGGTGGCTTTTTTGCGCACGACGTACAGGCGGCGTTCGAGGGCGTCGCCGGTCAGCCCTTCGGGCCCGCGTACGAACAGTTGTTGCATGGCCGGCATGGCTGCACGCGCGGCTTTGCCAATATCCGCGCCGTCCGGATCAGTTGGCAGATCGCGCCAGCCAATCAGTTCCAGGCCTGCTGAGGTCACAACATCGGAGAAGACCTGTTTGCAGTGCGCCTGCTCGTCGGCGTCGCGCGGCAGGAACACGTTCCCGGCACCGTAAGCGCCCGTATCGGGCAACTTCACACCCCAGGTACCTTTGGCGACTCGTGCTAGCAGTCGATGCGGAAGTGCGGTCAGGATGCCTGCACCGTCGCCTGTATTGACCTCATAACCCTGGCCGCCGCGGTGGACCATGCAGCAGTTCATGTGGGCCGCATCCGTCAGGATCTGGTGACTTGCTTCCCCACGGATATCGCACACGAAGCCCACGCCGCACGAGTCTTTCTCGTTACGCGGGTCATAAAACCCGCGACGCGTCGGCAAACCGAGCGTTAATTCTTGTTTGAGCTCCGACATACGGTCGCCCCCCATTCCGGTCGCCCGCCCTCACCCATCAACGCCTTGGCGCCGACAGACATTCGAGGAGCGGAAATCGAAGATTTTTGCCCGTAGGCGAACCTCTGACAGTGTCAGAAATTGTGACCTACATCAACAATTAAGCTAGATAGATTGTGTCTAGTCGGCCTGAGATTTGGCCAATTCAAGCGAAACTTATTCTTTTAATTCAATCACTTATGACAGCGTCTAGCTATCCGCTGCGTTCATCGGCGCTTCCGTCGCGCAGATGACGTGGCTCCAGAGCGCCAAAGCGCTCATGCCGATCCGTGGACATATTACCCGATCTGCGCTGGTTTGGGTCGCCGGCGCCGATCAGGCGCCTCAACGCTGCACCCAGCCACCCGTAAACGGGATAGCCTGCCCGACGAAGAAGTCAGATTCTTCCCCGGCCAGAAACAGCGCAAACTGGGCGTCTTCTTGAGCCCGCGCCAGTCGCCCAAGCGGAACCTGACGCTTGAGCGAAGCTTGAAAGCGCTCATTCTCGCGTAATGGTTCGGGGTAATAGACCGGGTTCTCGACGTAGTTCTGAGCGATCAGGTTGACCTGTACGTTGTGCGGGGCAACTTCCACGCCCACGGACTGCACATAGCCAACCTGCGCGGCGCGAGCGGCGCTGTATGCCGCAACCGTCTTCAGTCCCTTCAAAGCGACCGCACTTCCGTAGACGACAATTTTGCCTCGCCGACGCTCAATCATCTGCGGCAACACGGCCTGCGTCAGTTTGTGCAGCGGATGCACCATCATCGCAAAAGTTGTGTGCCAGTCGGCGTCGGGCAGGTCGAGCACGGCAGTACCGCTGAAGTTCTCGGATGCCAGGTTGGCAATCAGAA
>CEUN01128833.1_pt1 | contig 12877 bp, 5 predicted proteins | sample 361501 | NCBI WGS metagenome assembly CEUN01 (sample SAMEA2622801, study PRJEB7988) | marine metagenome | biome: marine biome (ENVO:00000447); feature: marine epipelagic mixed layer (ENVO:xxxxxxxxx); material: "saline water (ENVO:00002010), including plankton (ENVO:xxxxxxxx)" | depth 120 m | reverse complement strand
CCGGCAAGTCGCTCAACCGACTCGGCCCTCTTCGTGAACAACTCAATAAGGCCGAAATCGCCTCCACGATCTACTCAATCGATGGCGAACCAAAGATTCAACATATCCGCGACGGAGTGGAACGTGCCAAGTCCGGCCAGTGTGCCTCCGTCATCGCCTTCGGTGGTGGCAGTCCCATCGATTGTGGCAAGGCCATCTCCGCGATGCTTACGAATCCGGGCGATGTGCTTGATTACCTTGAAGTTATCGGCAAGGGACAGAAGCTGACGCAACAGGCGGCTCCGTTCATCGCCATCCCGACCACCTCAGGCACGGGAGCTGAAGTCACCAAGAACGCCGTCCTGAATTCTCCCACGCATCGGGTCAAGGCGAGCCTTCGCAGCGTCTGGATGCTGCCGCGTGTTGCGATCGTAGATCCCGAATTAACCGTGGGGCTGCCCAAGGAAATCACCGCAACCACCGGCATGGACGCGCTCACCCAGCTCATCGAACCCTACACCTGCTGCCGCACCAATCCGCTTACGGATGCCATCTGCCGCGATGGAATCCCCCGGGCCGCTGGTTCACTCAAGCGTGCGTTCGAATACGGTGACGACATCGACGCTCGCGAACAGATGGCCATGGCCAGCCTCTTCGGCGGGTTGGCGCTGGCCAATTCCGGACTTGGTGCTGTTCATGGGGTTGCCGCGCCAATCGGCGGGATGTTCGACGCACCCCACGGCGCAGTCTGCGCGGCTCTCCTTCCGCACGTCATGTCCGCCAACTGCCGGGCCTTGCAGGAACGCTTCTCCGAATCCGAAGCACTGGGCCGTTACCGGGAGATCTCCTGCTGGCTCGTGGGCAACGACACTGCAACGGTGAAGGACGGATTGGCCAAGGTTCAGGAGCTTGCCGCTGAATTGGAGATCCCCAAGCTCGGCAGCTTTGGAATCAAGGAATCCGACGTTCCAGTCATCGTCGAAAAAGCTGGAGCAGCCAGCAGCATGAAGGCGAATCCGCTTCCGCTTACCGAAGACGAACTCACGCAAATCTTGACCGCGGCTGTTTGATGCCGCGGGCCGGTGAGAACAGTTGATCAGGTGGCCACCGAGGCAAACGTTGCGCCCAGACAACGCCATTCAACGATTCCGTGAATCGGCAGTTGCCCAGGAAGAGTTCCCCCTCCAGTCTCCTCACATGCGGGTGGTCTTGCGTATACCCATCCTGATCTGGTCGTTTTTTGGGATCGCGTTCGTGGGGTTGATTTCATGTTCCACCGTCACCCCTGTGCAGGTCAGCCCCCCGTGGTCAAGGGTGCTGAATTCGTCGGCAATGAAGTCTGTGCGGATTGCCACGATCCCCACGGGCGTGACGCATTGAAGCCAACAGGCATGCTCGCCCATGAGCGATTGAGCGAATCTTGCGCGGACTGTCATCGCGACCAGGCCCGGCGCTTCATCTTCGAACAACTCGCCCGATGCGCCTCCCTCTGCGAAGAACTGACCGGCTCGAGGTAGGATGGGCAATCTGACCGTCTGGTTGGCCGAAATTTCATCAAGCGCCACCTCCCTCCGCAGCTTCCAGGTCAATCCCGCACCGTCACACGAATCTCATCACTGTTGCAGCGGATTTCGGGGGCATACATGGCGTGTCCCAAGACAGGGAGTGCGTGAAATTTTCCGGGGACTTCGGCGCGAAGATCGTAGCGAATTTCCCAAATACCCTCCCGAAGTTTATCGATGAACATGGCAACCTTTCGATCGCGGAGTTCCTGGTAGATCCAGCGTGAACGGCCGGTGTAATCGGAGGTGCGTTGTTTTTGGGGCAGGGGAGGCAGACCGGGAACCATGACCTGCTGGCCGATTTTGAGTTTGCGCGGATCGAGCTTGGGATTGAGTGCCTGGATCTCACTCATCTTCGTCCGGTGTTTGCGGGCTATTCCGAAGAGCGTGTCGCCCCGCTGCACGTGGTAGGGGCCGTAGTTTGCCTTGGCGAACTTGCGATTCACACCGACGGCATTGAGCTCCTTCGCATAAAGGGATTGGCCACTGCGGATCTGCACGGCTTCGAAGCCAGCAGGCTTGAGATCTTCGAAGAGGAGGTATTCATAGTGGTTCTTGGCGTCCACGGTGAGAACGGTTTCGATGCGTTCGCCGGACTTGATGGTGTCCCCATCGTGCAGCTTGACCTTGTCGTAGACGTATCCCTTGAGAAGCGTGGGGCGGCCAGCGAGGCGGTAGTAGTCGCGTTTGACGAAGATCTCATTGCCGGCGGCAGGGATCGGATTTTCGAGGCTGAAGAATTCGGCTTCCGCAGCGAAGTAGATGGGACCCTCGACCGTGCGACGAATGCGGATGTCGTTGTTGCCGTCGCGGATGAGTTCGCGATTTACCGTGAAGCGACTGGGCGCATTGAACAGGTCTGCGCCGGCGATTTTCTTCTTCGCGATTCGCTTGCCGTTCACCAGGACTTCATATTCCATGTCGGCTTTCAGTTCGCCGGAGGTGCGGAGGTAATCGTTCATCGCGAGCACAACGATGGCCGTGTCGCGGGTGTTGCTCCATTGCGCGCCCCGCCGATTTTTGATGAGCCAGTTGGTGACCGGTTCGATCAGCTTGTTCTTGGGTGAGATGGTGAGCAGGGCGCGCAGGGCAAAGGCAGTCGCTTCCACGCCACCTTCACTCCAACGCCAGTAGATTCCGTCGTTACCCCAGTGAGCTGTGCCCATCACGCCCTTGTTCTTGGGTTGGCCTTCGATCAACACGGAGGTGTCCGGTCGATCGTCGGTGATGACTCCGTTCTCCAGGTTGCGCACGAGCGTCCGGGCCTCGACTTTTCTGCCATAGTTGTGGGCGGCCAGCGCAAAGAGCGCGCGGGTGTAGGCGTTGAGCTGGTCCTTTTTGTTCCAGAGATTATCGAAGGCTTTCTTTTGAAAGTTGCTGGAGGCGAAGTTTGCATTGCGCTTCTTGTGCAGCGCCAATGCGTGGAGCATCCACGCTTGCATGTCGGGGTTCAGTTCTTCCTCAACAAGTCGCTTGTCGAGAAAGTGGGCACCTCGGCTGGCCGCGCTTGACTTGACTGTGACACCGGCCTGGTTCGCGAGGTTGAGTCCCCAGACGACATAGGCGGTCATCCAGTGATCGCTCGTGCCTTTCTTCCACCAGCCCCAGCCGCCGTCGGAGTGTTGGAAGTCGTACAGCCGTTTCAGACCCTTGGCGACCATCTCGTCGAGTTCTTCAAGGTTCTTTTTGCCCTTCGGTTGCGTCTTGTCCACGTGAGCCTGTTCGATGCCTCCGAACACGCGGCCCATGATGTCTTCGGGTTCGAGGCCGAGATCCTTCATTGTGCGCGCGGTGATTGCGGCAGGAAGGAAACGGCTCATGGTTTGCTCGGTGCAGCCGTAGGGGTAATCGATCAGGTAGGGCAGGGCGTCGAGCATCGTGACGGCCATGCTGGGGGTAACCTGAACTGTAAGTTGAGTGGACTCGTTCTTCCGTTCCTTGGGTATGTCCAGCTTGATGCGAATGTTGTTGCCACGAACCTTGCCGGACTTGGAAACGAACTTTTCAATGCCGTGTTCGTGAGCGGAATAGGAACGCTGCATGGCATCGGCCGACTTGCCGTTGCCGGTGAAGGCAGTGACCTTGAGCTTCACGTCGCCGGGCTTGGGAGTCTGGATGAGCCAATCGACGCGCTTCTCGGAATTGGCCGGAACGCTGACCTTGTCGACGAGTGCGATGGGATGCTCGACCGCATACGGCATCACATTGAAACCATCCACCGGATTCAATCCCTTGCGTGGTCCGTCGAGGAGGTAACCGATCACCTGTGCACCACCGACTTCCAACACGGCCTTCAAGGACATCCTCTTCTTCGTGTTGTTGTTGATCACCGCGGAGACGACCGTACGATCGCCGGTCACGAAGAAACGTGGCGCCTGGAGTCGAACGATCAACGGTTGGCGCGTGCGAGTTGCGGAAGTTCCGATGCCGAAGGTGTTGCGTTTGCCAACGGCGCGAGCGGTGGCTTTCCAACCGGTCAGAGAATCGGGGAATTTCAGTTTCACAGTTGCTTCACCATTGCGATCGGTCTTCACGTCCGGTTGCCAGATGACCGTGGATCGAAAATCGCTGCGCACCTGCACCTGGGCTGAGACCTGGTCGTATTTCTTGGCAGCTCGTTTCGAGAGCACGGCGCCCTCCTTGGCCATCTCCGGGCCGAGCGCGCTGTCGCGGGCCATCGCGTTACCAGGCACCTTTGGTTTGGCTGTCGCCGGGGCGGGAGTCGAAGCGACGCTGGCGCTCTGAAATGCGCGTAGCCGTTGTGGCCTCCCATCGGCCACGCCGGCAGCAGGGCCCGAGGCTGGGACTGAATCCGCTTCCTCCTCCGCACTCAGTTCGTCAGGGCTGTCTTTGGCCTGCTTGCGCAGGTTCTTGGCCGCGTCCTCGGTCATCACCTGCTTGCTTTCCTCGTGATAGACGAGTTTCACGTACGAGCGGTGATTGAAGGTGCTCATGTTCCGCGTGTGGTTTGCGCGTTTGCGGCCGAAGTAGAACTTGCGCGGATCCATGGCGTAGTCGGACTGGATGTAATAAACGGATTCATCGACGAGTCCCAATGAGACTTCCGCTGCGACCGGTTTGCCGTTGTGGTCGGTGGTCTTGACCGTGAGTTCGCCTTCTTCACGGGGCTGGTATTCATCTTGGTTGGAAACGATGTCGACGTTCAGGAAGTTCTTGGTGGGTGGAACGATCACTTGTTCCGCGTCCTGATGAATCTTGCGGTCATGAACCATCGTCGCGCTGAGGAAAAAGTTCGGGACCTCCCGTTCGCTGATGTCCAGTTGAACGAGCTTCACCGTTCCGGTCACGTGAACGAGTTGGTAGCTGTAGAGATCCTCGCCTTCGGTGGCGAAGAGGACGTAGCGATCGTTCGTCGGCGCCATCAACATCACCGGTGCCCGTTCGCCGACGCGGAAGGTGTCCTTGTCCACGATGATCTGAACACCGCCGTGCCGATAACCGATGTCGGTCGTGGTTGAAGAACAGACATAGACCGTCGTGCTGGCAGTGATCGCTTTCGCGAGACGTGGGTTTTCGCGTATCACATCCTCACTCTTCCAGTTCACCCGGTAGTAACCATCGCGTTCGGGCGTAAAACTGAACTCGCCTTCGCCTTCCGCGTTGAGCTGCACCATCTGGCGGGTGACTTCGTCGTGCTGGTATCCGCGGAACTTGAGCTTCCATCCTTTCTTTCCAGGAGCGGGGCGAGGAGGAAAGATGGGCTGCGACTTGAGCCTGCGCAGTTCCGGTCCCTGAACTTCGCGTCCGTTCGGATCGATCCAGATTTCCCACCAGTAATCGCGGGTCACGACGACTTCGCCGGAAACTTCGAATGGCGCGCCATTGGCGTCCTTGGCCTTGAACCCTACCACGGCCTTGTCCTGCGGGCGGTAGATGTTGTGTTCCGGCCTGGCATTCACGAAGTAACGCTGGCGCGTGACCTTCACGGAGCCAGTGCCGACAATCTCACGTCGACTCTGGTCAGTGACGCGGGCTTCGATGACGTATTCGTAATCTGTATTGGCGCCTTGTGGTGTGTCGAAGGTGAACTTGACCTTGCCGGTGTCGTCGGTGGTGAGCACCTCGCGCTTGATCTGCGAGCCACGCGAACGTCCGTAATAGCGATGGGGATCCTGATCGATGTCCTCGTAGAACCAGGGGAAGGAGCGTGGTTGGGGCCAGTAGCGGTAATGTTTCTTCTGCCGGATGATCACCTCGACCTTCGCACCAGCGACCGGGCCGCCGAAGTAGTAATCCGCCTGGACTTCCGCTTCCACTCGTTCGCCGACGCGGAATACCTTCTTGCGTCCGTCTTCCTCCGGCGTCTGTACGCTCACCTTGAATTCAGGAAGCTTGTATTCCTCTAGCCGAAAAAGTGTTGCCGAACCGACATGCCCTCGACGGCCACGCTGGTCGTTTGCTAAGAATTGAATCCGATATTCGCCCAGTGGCAGGTCCTTCTTCAAATCGAACGAACTCCAGGCACTGCCGAATTCGTTGAGCGAAACCGTGGCTTCGTGGACTTTGTTGCCACGTGGATCACGGATTTCATAGTGCACCTTGGCTTCCGAGGGCGTGTGGTAACCGGAGCCGTCATAGGTGCGCGCGATGATCTTCCATTCCACCTTCTCCTCCGGGCGATAGGCCGGGCGATCCGTATGGGCGTAAATACGCCAGACCTGATGATTGCGATTGTAGTAGCTCGTGTTGCCGGTGGAATAGGCCTGTTGGTCATCCTTGATTGCCGTGGCCAACAGTTGCGGACTGCGGCCGTCGGAACGCGTGACTTCGAGGCGCGCCAAGCCATCCTTGTCCGTGCGGGCGGTCCAGGTGCGCGTGTGCCATTTGCGATTTGCGTAATGTCGCGCCCAGAGCCGGGTGCGGGCATTGGCAATGGGCTTTCCATCCGCGGCGTTGCAGAAATAGATCAGCGCCTGCCTGCCGTTGCTCTTCAGCACCAGCGAGCTGTCGGTGATCAACACGAGTTCTCGCCGGCTCAGTCCCTCGGATTTGGCTTCGAGCACGTAGGCACCCGATTCGAGTTGTTTTTCGATGCGGAGTTGGGCGCTTCCAGGCACGTGTTTGCCCTCGTCCTTGGTGTCATGCTTCCAACTATGCATCGATCGTCCGAGTCGTAAGGAATTCACCCAGCTTCGCGTTCCTGAGGCATCGTTCTTGAACGGAATATCCGCGGTTGTGTCGATCGGGTAGAGCGCCAGGTCGATGGATTTGGTGTTACGCCAATTGAGGTGGTATTGAATTTCAGATCCCGGCAGAAAGATGTGTGACACGCCGACGTTCAGTGACACACCGGTGATGTTCGCAATCTGCTGCTTGGCCTGCCGGTAGTGGCGGGTCTCGCCCTCCCTGAATTCCCGCAACAGCCGACGATAGATTTCAACGGCCTTCACGTAATCTCGTTCGTAGGTCCAACCTCCGTTCTCCTGCGGCATGATGCGTCCCTGATCGCGCATCCATTGGGCGTAATAAAAAAGCGCATCGTCGTACCAAGCCGAGCGTTTGCCGATTTTCAACGCGGCTTCGAAATGATCCGGTGCCAGTGCTCGTTTTTCTTGATTGCCTCCGCGAAACAGGAGGTTCATCGCCATTACATAGCTCGCATGCGCCTTGTCTTCGTCGGTCTTCGCGATCTCCAGGAAGTCACGGGCGAACTTCTCGGGGATGTAGTTGCCGTAATAACCGTAATAGTAGTAGCGCTCGTTGAATCCCGGCGTGACGATGCGTTTTAGAATCCTGATGTAACGCTGGCGCGCGAGTTCGATGTCCGGCGAACCTGCCCACCAATCCAATGCGCGTTGGTAATTCTGCCAGGCGGTGTACCAACTGCGCTGGCGGGCATTCGTCCAGCGGAAGTCTCCCAGCGATTCGCAAATCTCCGCGTATATCCGATCTGGTTCGGTCTGATCGCGGATCATCTTTTCCAACGCGCTCCGTGCTGCGTTGAGCCGCGTATTGTCCGCCTTGTGCGTGGAGGCTTCGGATCGCCAGGCTGAGTCGTGGATGCGGAATTCGATCCAGCGACGTTCGGCCTTCGGTAGTGCACCGGTGTCGATTGCTGAAAACGCCTGTTCCGCGCGGGCATAGGAGCCTTCGGCGAAGGCCTTCTCAGCTTTGGCCTTGCGTTGTTCGTAGTCCGCTGGATCAAAGGTGGCGGAGTTGACAGCGCAGGCAATGAGCAGAGGGAGAAATCGGTAGAGAGGTTTGGCGGATTTCATACGCGTCAGGGTGTTGGACGGATGCGCGTATTAAATCCTCCCGGGAATCGGATGCAGTAACAAAAGCGTTTGCGAAGAGGGCAGTGGATGAGTTTGAAAAGCTCCGAGCTCCAGATAAGCATCCTGTTACTCTCCGGCCAGCCCCATTGCCGCTTTGACCTTCTCGATCGCTGCTCGGCGTTCGGGTGGATCGGCATAGAAGCGATAACCCTGCTCCCTGAAATCCTTCTTCAACCGGGTCTCGATCGCTTCCTCGATGAACTGTCGGTTGATGAGTTCATCATCCTCTACCAAGAGACGCAGAAGCTGTTCCTTCATCTTGTCGAAGTGCGGACCTTCTGCGATCGCCCAGGCGGCCGCCAGGCGGGTGGGGGCGTGCGGACTGTTCAACCAGCCTTCTCCAACGCTTTGACCTTTTTGATAATTCGCCGCGAGTGCCGAGGGTGAGTAGCGGTGTTCGGGACCGTACCATGCCTGTAGATGCTTGATGGTCCAATCGATCGGTTGATCGGCATGGCAAAGGTTGCAGGCGTTGGGTTGGTTGGCCTCGATCATCTTGCGGTCGGTCGGGTTGAAGATTCGGTGCGTGCGAACCATGTCCTCAAGGCCTTCGTTGATCTTGGGCATGTGACAATTCATGCAGCGGCTGCCTTCGCTGTCAGCCGCGTGATGCGTGTGCGCGACCAATTGATCTGATTTCTCAAATTGCGAATGACAGCTCACACATTTCTTGTCGTTTTGCTTCGGCGTGAGTTTCCACTTCTGGCCGATGCCTTCATGCGGATCATGGCAGTGCACGCAGGTGAGTGAATTCATGTTTCGCGCTTTGGCCTTGATCGGGTTGTAGCAGTAGCCGCGTATGCCGTCGGAAAACTCCGTCGAGTTCCAGGTGTGGGTGCCATTGGCAAACTCGGGACGGTTGCCTGAATGACAACGGCCACAGACGTAATTCAGATTCCCGATATGCCTGCCGCGAAGATCTTCGTCGTCCTTCGCATGCGAGGCGACCAGTGGGCTCACCGGGAAGAATGAGGGAAGTTTGCTTGAGCTGGTCTTCGTGCTGGCTTCGATGTGCTCACGGCCGCCGAGGTGACAGGATTCGCAGCTGACACCCAGGTTGATCGCATTGGTTTTCGCCGGCAGGTTCTGAATCGCTGCACCCAGGCGGCCGATCTCGTCGGTCTGGTAGTTCGCCGGACTCGTTCCCTTGCTGGCGAGTTCCGGATGCTCGGACAGGAGGTAGGCCCCCATATCGAATTGAAGTTTGTGCGGAGTGAATTCCGCCGTGCGCAGGCCGCCCCCGTTACGGGTGATCCAATCGCCAAACGCAAGGGTGGTGTGACAGTCGGAACAGCCGGAGTCGTACTGCACGCAGACGTCGGAGTCGAATGGGTTGTATTCCGAATTTTTGCCGCGATCGATTCCGCCCACATGCACCGCTGGCACCCATTCCTTCCGGTTAATCCAGTAGCCGAATGGCAGGACGTGTTCTATGTTCCGTTGGTCTTCGGTCACCGTGCCCTTCGATTCAATGATCCGGCCGATGTAGTATTGGAAGAACCGGGACCCGATCGTGCGATGAACCTGGTACAGCCGTTCGTTTTCTCCGCGTTTCAATTCCATCAGATACTTCCCGTCTTCGCTGCGGAAATGCGCCGTTCCCCCCAAGTATTGAATCGACTGGTCGCCGGAATAATCTCCCACCACGTTTTCCGCGTCCGCGAGGGCGTTCATACGACGATGTGCGTGCCCGTGCCACTTGTCGTAGTTGCCCGGATGACACTCCATGCAGGCTTGGGCACCGGCATAGTCCGCACGCTTGATGTTGCTCTCATCGCCGGTGGCGAGAGTACCTTCCTTGGAAGCTTCCGGAGCGGCATCCCACCACAGCATGAGGTCGCGGCTTCGGTCCCAGAAATTGGGCATCTGAATTCGAATGAAGCGTTGTTCGCCTGCGGCCGGTGCGTTCGAAGTGGAATGCGTTGTGTCCGTCGGGTGAATTCCAGCCGTCCCCGATTGCTTCTTCAGCACCATCTTGGCGAAGACAACGCAAAGGAGAATGAACGCGCCATAGGCCAGCCAGGTTCCGAGACCACCACTCTCGTCCGTGGACTCAATCTTTTCCGATTGTTGCTCTTCTGAAGCCATTCGGCGCAGCAAGGCTAAAACAACCGGAGCGCATTCGCAACTGACGGAACCAGTGATCACCGATCTTGAACTCTTCCTGCGACAGTCCACACTCCGGCCGCCGCAATGAAAAGACTCTGCCTGCTTGTTCAATTCTTACTTGTCGTTTGCACGTATGGTTTCACGGGCAACCAGCCGATGGTCATTGACCTCTGGCCGGGCGTTCCGCCGGGAGATGAGAACGTGAAGCTGGATGCGGAATACGATCGCTTCAAGGATGGCGACAAACTCATCGCGGGGCAGAAGATCATCAAGCTGGCCAACGTCTCAAAGCCGCAAATTGCGATCTATCATCCCAAGCCGGAAATCGATACCGGTGCTGCGGTGATTGTTTGTCCGGGGGGCGGGCATCACATCCTCGCCTATGACCTGGAGGGCACGGAGGTTGCCGAATGGCTGAACAAGAGCGGAGTGACTGGGATCGTCTTGAAGTATCGCGTGCCTTTTCGGAACAAGGAGCGCCGTTTCGAAGCCGCGGTTCAAGACGCCCAGCGCGCGATCAGCATTGTTCGCAGCCGGGCGGGGGAATGGAGCATCGATCCGAGACGCATCGGAATACTTGGTTTTTCAGCCGGCGGAGAAACAGCGGGGCAGGCTGCTCTTCTCCATGCACAACGCCTGTACAAACCCATAGACAAGACGGATCAAGTTTCGTGCCGGCCCGACTTTGCCGCATTGATCTATCCTGGCGGGTTTACCGATTGGGGTGAAGGCCGTCTTCGCGATTATATCAAGGTGCCCAGTGACGTGCCTCCATTCTTCTTCGCGCATGCGTTCAACGACCGGGTCTCGGTAGAAAACAGTCTTCTCCTTGCAACCGCAATCAAGCGGGCCAAAGGATCCGCGGCCGTTCACATCTATCCGAGTGGTGGGCACGGATACGGACTGCGCCGAACCAGCGAAGCCGTCACGACCTGGCCCGCCCGGTGCGAGGAATGGATGCGATCACTGGGTTTGTTGAAGACCGGCGCGCTCGCGCAACGATTCACGAAGGCCTGGGATTTGAAGAAGCCGCTCCCCGCACTATCGGCAATTGCTCCCAAGGCCAAACTCGATCTCGCATACCAGATCCAGCGGCTATGGGTGAAAGCGACCTTGGATGAGGGCGGAATTGGCGGTGTAAAAGGCGCAGCGGTTACTCCCGGTGCGCAGTCGTACTTCGGAATCGCCGAACCCATTGCCGCTTTCTTGCGCGGTTCCGGTGCGTTCAGGTCGGAACCAAATCCGGTCATCAATTCGAAGGATTGGCCGGGATTGAAAATCGAAACGGAAATCGGATTCATCGTTGGCAGAAACATCGATCGTGAACCGCGCAGTGTCGACGACTTCAAGAACTACATCAGGGCAATCGTTCCAGTTGTGGAATTGCCAGCGGGCTCGTGGACGCCAAACGGCGAGGTCAATGCCGTTGACCTGACGGCGGTCAACGTCACCTCGGCCGCTTACATCGTCGGTCGCGAAATCAAACCTCGCAAAACCGATCCACGCGATTCACAGATCACGCTGACGAAGGATGGCGAACAGTTGCATGCGGCTTCCGGTGCGGACTGCTGGAAGGGACCATGGGAAACCGGTTTCTGGCTGGTGGGTCATGCGTATCGCCAGGGCGTTGAATTGAAGCCGGGGCAATTGATCATCTGCGGCGCACTCGGCAAGGTCCAACCCGGTGTGCCGGGGAGGTATCATGCGAACTACGGCAATCTCGGGAGGATCGAATTCACGGTTCGCTGATTAGTAGTGATCATGCGGCAGTCCTCTGCTGCTTTCACCGGATTTACTGTGTGGTCAGCGAAAGGAATTGCTCTCGGTGTGACTTTCGCCGGGCGTCACGGCGATGCCAATGGACGCAGCATTAATCAGTTGGCCGAACGGAAAACGGTGGAGGACTGCCGGAGTCCAAGACGCTGGCGCGACGGCCATTGTCCGTGTAGTGGTGGCTATGGATTTGTGGGCATGGACAGCCCACTGGGAGAGGGGCTGGAGAGAGAACGAATCAACCAAGTTCGGCTAACACATCATTTCTGTGTCCCAGGCAACTACCCGCGATCATCGAGATAGGTCCATTTCCCCTGAAACCTGCGGAATCGTGAGCGCTCACGGTGCGTTTTTCGTTCCCCATTGAATTCGTAGTCGGCGATAAATTCGACCTTACCGATTTTGTCTTTCGCCCGGCCTTGACTGGTTGAGACGACTTCGAGGGAGGTCCATTTTATCGTTTCCGCGGTTTCCTCAATTTCTTCACGCAGTCGTTTGGAACGAGCGTCGGGATGCGTTGAGTTTACGAGGTAGTCGATGTTCTTCCGGCAGTACGCCGTGAAGCGCGAGCGCATAAGTTGTTCCGCTGTTTCCGGTGCCTGGCCGGCGTCGACGAAACGGCCGCAGCAATCGGCGAGACTGTCGCCCGATCCGCATTGGCACGTTGGAGGTTCGTCGCTCATTCCGTCCACTGTGGCCCGAAAGCCTCGTGGTACGTCACGCGACCATTGGTGATCTTGGATTCGACCGACGATTCGAGCAGATGAACGAACAAGAGGTCTTGTGGCATTCCGGAAAACCCATGGCTGCAACCGCGCTCAGCCGCAGGCAGGAAACCGAATCGCTGATAATACGCTGCATGGCCGAAGACGACGACGAATGGAACGCGAACCTCTGCGAAGTAGTTCAAGCCATATTGAATCAATGCGCCACCGATCCCCCGTTTCTGAAACTCCGGCGCGACGGACATCGGGCCGAGTCCGACACCTTCAATTGTGGCTGCGTCCGTTTCGATGGTCAGTGGTGAGAACAGGATGTGTCCAACGACCTTGCCTTCCGCCTCGGCAACGAGGCTGAGCAAATTTCCTCCTGCGTCCCGGATGTTCTCGATCAAATCGGCCTCACCGTTGTGACCAAACTCACTCGCGGCAAAGGCGG
>CEUN01110002.1_pt1 | contig 12878 bp, 10 predicted proteins | sample 361501 | NCBI WGS metagenome assembly CEUN01 (sample SAMEA2622801, study PRJEB7988) | marine metagenome | biome: marine biome (ENVO:00000447); feature: marine epipelagic mixed layer (ENVO:xxxxxxxxx); material: "saline water (ENVO:00002010), including plankton (ENVO:xxxxxxxx)" | depth 120 m | reverse complement strand
AGAGGCGGCGGCAGTAGAGGCGGCGGCCGGAGAAGGTGAGTCTCCAGATAGAGAACCCTGAAATCTAGGGGCAGAATCTCGTTCTCGTGGAAGGTCTTTGGAGTGGTCCACCGGTTCTAGATGGGAATGTTGCTGATGAGCATTGGATCGAAGTGGAATCGGGGGTCTCGATTAGGGTACTGGTCTGGAATGCAGAGGAGGCGGGTCCGGATTCCGGAACCGTGGTTATGGTGCCAGGATGGGGCTCACTATTCGAGGGATGGCGCCCATTGGTTACTGAATGGGTAAAGAGCAGACATCTCATCTACATCGAGACTAGAGAGAAGGCCAGTTCGAAATTTAACAGGAGGATTTCCAAGGATGACTTTTCCATCGAGAGGCACTCGAAAGACATCGTAGCCGTTCTCGAGGCCTTGGACGTCGATCAGGGGAATATTGACTGGTACTCTTCGTCACTAGGCTCGACCCTCCTTATCGATGCGTTCGAGAAGGGTGATTTGGATGGCAGGAGTTCTGTCCTCCTTGCTCCGAACCCGGACTTCAGATTCCCACTCTGGTCTAGGATGATCATCTACTCGCCGCTCCCCATGGTGGCTTTCCGAAAGATGGTTGGTTTCGTGGCCTGGGTAGTGAACAGGAGGACTAAGGAAGAGGGTCAGAAGGTTCGTTATCGCAGAGCTCTGCTGGCTCAAGACGTCCCGCGAATGCTCTTCTCCGCTAGATGGAACCTCGGATACAGACTTCCTGAAGACCTATCGAACATAGATGTCCCATGTGCAGTGATGACTGCTACATCGGACACCCTGCATGACTTTGGGAAGGTCGAGAAGATAGCAGACTCAATTCCTAATTGCAAGATGATAAGTGTCCCTTCTAACCAGTACGCCCACGAGCCGTTAGTCCTGAGTGAAATAGGAGCTTTCCAGTCTTCGATCCCTTGAGTGCCCGGCCTCTGCTATCGATTCCCTGATGAAGGGGGCCGTTCCGGACAATAACGAGAACAATGCGGAGCCAGTCATCCTCTTTCGAAATCGCACGAATTGTGCGAGAGATGTCGGACATGGTCGGAGCCAGAGTTAGGAAGGCGTACCAACCGCACTACGAACAGATAGTTCTGCGCCTGAACAGGAAGGGGGAGCCATCTACAGATCTAGTGATCGTTAGGGGGCTGAGGGCATATGCATCGAACAGGGATAGGCCCATGCCGACACAACCCTCGCAGTTCGCAATGATTCTGAGGAAGTACCTCAACAACTCCAGGCTAGTAGGGGTCGAGCAATTCGGATTCGACAGGGTGATTCGCGTGGAATTCGAGCATGGCAGAGGTCGTCTAAGTCTCGTGATAGAGTTATTCAGGGATGGTAATGTATTGCTTCTGGACGAAGATGGGGTGATAATCCGCCCGCTCACGCATGCCAAGTACGCCAGTCGTTCGCTGAAGAAGGGAGAGAGATATTCACCCCCTCCAGAGGCAGTTGATCCTAGGAATATGGATAGAGATGCCCTTGATGAGATACTGACTGGGAGCGATCATGCCCTGATCAGAACCCTGGCCTCAAGGGCGAACCTTGGAAGGGTGTACGGAAGTGCAGTATGCTCCATCTCCGGCATAGACGAGGATGCGCAATCTGATTCTCTTACCATTGAGCAGAGGGATTCTCTCGAGGCTGCATTGAAGGAAATGCTAAGGGATCTAGATAGAGGAGAGGGAGGGAACATATGGCTTTCCGACGAGGAGTCCAAGACATCTTGGATGGGTTCAGACAACGAGTCGGAGAGAGACGCATCGGCGGCTGGTATCATCGAGTTCTCCCCAATCAACCTCCCATCCATGGATGAGAAAATGAGAGTTGAAGTCGGCAGCCTCTCCCATGCCTACGATTTCATTTTCGGGTCTCATGATGCATCTGCGTTCATCCGCAGGGAGGAGGAGAAATTGATCGAGACCGGTGAACGCGCCGAGGACGAGAGCTCGAAGCTGTCGAGGAGGGCCTCGCAACAAGAGAAGGCGATTGAGAGATTCAACCAGAGGGCAGCAATCACTCAGGAGCTTGGAAAGGCGATTCAGGAAAATTGGGAGCATGTGGACTCGATTCTGAATCAGCTCAGTATTGCCGTGGAAGATAAGGGCTGGCAGGATGTTGCGGAAATTGCCCGTGAGGTTGTTTGGGTAGACAGCGTGAACCCATCCAAGCATACCGTTGTTGCATATCTTCCCGATGAGGATGGCGAGCCAGGAGCAAAGGTCACCCTAGAGAGCTCCAAGACTGTACATCAAAACGCGCAGAGGTACTTCGAAGAGGCACGAACCCAGAAGAACAAGGCGAAGGGAGCACAAGATGCTCTGGAGAAGACGGAGAGATCCAGGAAGAATGCCGAGAAGAAGGCAGCCAAGGAGGCGGCGGCTGGAAGGCTGAGGGGAAGGAAGAGGGCGAGGAGGTTCTGGTTCGAGAAGTATCGCTGGGCGATAGTATCGGGAGGTCATCTGCTGATTGGGGGGAAGGATGCCAAGGGGAACGACGTGTTGGTCAGGAAGCACCTAACCACCAGTGACTTGTACTTCCATGCTGATCTGCACGGTGCACCTTCATGCTCTCTGAAACTCAAAGACGGGTTGATTCCGAGTAACTCTCAGCAAGGGATCGTCCCAGAAGGGGTGGCATCATTGCAGATTTCCCAGACGCTTGGTGATGGTTTGGAGGATGCTCGTGAGTTGGAGGACCATGTCATCTCAGAAGCGGCTCAGATCTCCGTTTGCTGGTCGAGGGCTTGGGGAAGTGGTGGTGCCGCAGCCACTGCTTTCCATGCCAGATCGAGTCAGGTATCCAAGACCACGGAGACAGGGGAGTCGCTAGCAAGGGGGTCATTCGTGGTAAGGGGAGAAAGGAGCTGGCATCGGGACACCCCACTGGAGATTGCGATCGGGTTGGCTGTAGTGAACGGTGTCCCCCTCCCAGTATCTGGAGTTCCCAAGGTTATCTCGCAGATCTGTGAAAGATGGGCAAGGATAGTCCCGGGCATGGAGAAGAAGGACAGTGTCGCTAACAGGATCTCGAAATCGACAGGTTTGGCGCAGGAAGACGTCCTTTCCTGCCTCCCTCCAGGTGGATGCTCGGTAGAAGACCACGGGCTAATTCAGCCATGATTTCTGGACTTCCACTCTGGTGCAGTGATTGCGTATAGTGAAGAGTCCGTGAAGTGGTCATACAACCATTCCCTGTCCTTTGAGATTCCCTCGATCCTCATTCCCAGCCTCTCTGCAACTGCTCGGCTTGGATAGTTCTCGACTGCCGCCTCTATCACTGACCTATGGAGCTGCAGATCATCGAAGCAGTGATTCATCAGCCTTGAGCATGACTTGGTGATTATTCCCTGTCCAGCCGAGGACTGAGAGATCCAATACCCCAATCCGAAGCTCCTGTTACTCCAATCCACCCAATTCAGGCTTATCACGCCCACTAGATTCCCGAATTGACGGATTATGTAGAAGGTGAAATCATCGTCCTTTTTCTCTGAGAGGCTTCGGATTAGGGAGAGTTCGTCATCCAATGATTTGACGTCATCCAACCAAGGCAGCCACCTCCTCAGGTATGCTCGGTTTTCGTCCACTAAGCTGAACAGCTCTTGCGCATCTCCCTCAATTGGGGCTATTATTTCCAAGCCTTCCTCCACGAGCAGTGATTTTGCGGGTTCGGGACGAGGGGCATCTTGGTCTTCGGGCCAACCCACTCGCTCAGACATCAACATGGGCCACACATTGGGGCATTATAGTAGTTCTAATTCGGGGACAACGCTTCAAGTGGGCTGCCTCATGCGAGGCTATGAGCGGAAGCGGGGAGTCAGGCAACTGGACCTATGGAGACTACCTGCGACTCCACGAATTATTGGACCTCCAAGGCGATGAGAGGGGTGTTTCTTCCGATGAAATGCACTTCATCATCGTCCATCAGACATTTGAGTTGTGGTTCAAGCAGATCATTAGAGAGCTGTCTGAGACTAGGGATATCCTGGCACAGGTTCCAGTACCAGAAGACGACATCCCCCGTGCTGTCGATCACTTAGCAAGAACCACTGAGATTTTCCGTTTGATGGCAAGTCAGTGGACAGTGCTAGAGACTCTAACACCTCAAGGATTCCTAGCTTTCAGGGATGGATTAGGCACTGCCTCTGGATTCGAGTCTTTCCAGATGCGGGAATTCGAGTCCCTACTGGGATTGGAGACGGAGGACCGAATGTTTGGAATGGATCCGATAAAGACATTCAGAAAGCTAGCAGAGAAAGGGGGCAAGGACAAGGAGGTCCTGGAAAGGCTTGAGGCAGAACAAGGGAATGAGTCTCTCTATGATTCTCTTATGAGGTGGATGGAGCGTACCCCCATAATGGGGTCTATTTTCGAGAGCGAAGGGGATGAGTCCACTGTTAGGGATTATGTCGACTCGCACTTACGGGCACACCTCCAGATGGGAGACGAGGCGCTGGAGAGAATGTCTGGGATGGAGGGAGATGCCTCAACTAGGATGAAGGAGAGATTGGATTCTGCTCAAGAGTCTGCGACCTCATTCCTAATTCCAGATGGAGTGGTGAGCCGTGGTCGTGCAGGACTCCTGTTCATCGAATCATATCGAGAGTTGCCTCTCCTAACCTGGCCCAGGAAACTTATCGATGCATTCGTAGAACTCGAGGAGTCTATGGCAAAGTGGAGGCATGACCATGCGAGGATGGTCGAGAGGATTATCGGGAAGAGGACTGGTACGGGTGGAACCAGCGGGGTGGACTACCTGGATGCCACTGCAAGGTATAGGATTTTCAAGGATCTTTGGGAAGTTAGGACGATTCTGGTGAAGCCCCAGAATAGGCCCGATTTACTTAATGCAGATTTTTACGGATACACCGTCGATTCGTGAATTGTTAGGGTGGGTCAGCATCGTGCCATTGAAGGCTAGGTCCTCAGTGGAGCGGGTATGCCTGTTCCAGTCATATGTGCATATGCCCGGACCCCGGTAGGCAAGTTCAGAGGCTCTCTTTCGGATTACAGCGCGGTCGACCTGGGTATTCTTGCCGTGAAGGAACTCTTGGAGCGCTCGGGAATCAATCCTGGAATGGGTATTGTAGACCAGGTGTACATGGGGCAGGTACTCCAAGCAGGATGTGGACAGGCTCCGGCTCGCCAGGTTGCGATTGGATCGGGAATGCCGGTTACCACTCCATGCACAACGATCAACAAAGTATGCGGGTCAAGTCTGAAGGCGGCAATGATCGCTGCTACTGAAATCAGGGCTGGGGTATCCAGAGTTGTGGTTGCCGGTGGGATGGAGTCAATGAGTAATGCCCCATACATTGCAAGGGAGGTCAAGAAAGGCGAAGACGTCTCGTTTTCCTCTCTTGAGTCAGTATTGATGGAAGACGGTTTGAAGGATGCTTTCTCGGGCGAGTCGATGGGCAATACTGGAGAGACGGTTGCAGAGGAGCATGGCATCAGTAGATCTGATTCGGACAAGTTCTCTGTACGCTCGCATCACCTTGCCAACAACGCTTGGGAAGAGGGTTGGTTCGACGCGGAGGTTTTTCCAGTTGGTTCGCTAACTAGGGATGAGGGGATTCGCCCGGAGACGAATGAAGAGTCTCTTTCTGACCTAAGAGCCGTTTTCTCGGAAGGGGGCCAGGTTACGGCAGGAAATGCCAGTCAAGTATCCGATGGGGCATCTGCTGTTCTGATTGCTTCGGAGGAAGCTGCAGAGGAGCTTGGGCTTCCAGTATTGGCTAGGATCGTAGAATATGCCACTTCGGGAGTCGAGGCGAGCAGAGTGATGACCGCGCCGATTCCAACAGTGAAGAAGCTACTAGAAAAATCGGGAAGATCGATGGATGAGATTGACATTTTAGAGCACAACGAGGCATTCGCCTCTGCGTCATGTGCCATCAGGAATTCACTAGGGGTACCTGACAGTTCCTTCAACCCCCACGGAGGCGCCATAGCAATCGGGCATCCTCTGGGTGCAACAGGAACTAGATGCCTGATGACGCTGGTAAATGCAATGAGTCGAACTGGGGGGAAAAGGGGGATTGTGACTGTTTGTCTGGGCGGAGGGAACGCTGTGGCCATGATGGTTGAGGCCCCATAGCGAACAAATCAATCTCAAAGTGGAGTCATAGACCTTATTTGGGGGTCTCCGGTCGAGCGCCCCGATGGTTGAGCCACTACGTACACACACACGCTTCGAAAAGGCCAGAATAATTGGTGCCAGAGCGCTTCAGATTAGCATGGGCGCACCTCTCTTCGTGACCGAGGACGAGTTGCGCGAAAAGTACAGCAGCGAGTTGATTCAGCTCTATGGGGTGGATGACGCAAAGGAGAAAGTGGTGCTGGATCCGATGAAGATTGCGACACTGGAGTATGAGCAGAACAAGATTCCAATAGACATCGACCCGCACGAAGAGTGAAGCGTTGCAGTCCCTTACGGGGAGCGATAGAATTTGGCTAACTGGAAGGTTTCGAAGAGTCTGACCGCGTGGTTGTTGGGTCTGACAATAATAGTAATCGGCTTGGGGGGGCTGATTCGAATCTACGATGCAGGAGAGTCTTGTCCAGACTGGCCGTTGTGTTTCGGAACATTGGGTTTCGATATCTCCGAGGAGGAACAAGAGGAATGGTGGTCTGAGAATCCGGAGGAGATAGACTCACGTGGTTCTGGCCATAGATACTCAACGTTCCAAATCTTCACAGAATGGTCCCACAGATTCCTTGCGGGGGCGGTTCTGGGGCCTCTGGTTCTTCTTAACTGGTATTTGCTTAGGAGGAATGAAGACTCCGGCAAGGATATCAGGTTCGCTTCAACTTTGACCGTGATCCTCATCGTCTGGCAGGGGGCGATTGGGTGGCTGACAGTTGAGATGGACAACTTGCACTGGAGTGTTGCACTTCACCTGAGCTCGGCTTTAGCATTCACAATCAGCATGTTTTGGCTATGGTTGATTATTACAAGGGCGGAGGACGGAGTCCCCGGATGGTTAGAGTTCGAGCATGGTGCTGCAAGCAGATGGAGGAATGGAGTAACTTGGCTATCGATAGGAGCATTCGTCTCAATCTTCTCTGGGACATTCGTTTCCACCACCCCAGGTGCTAATCTAGGATGTGGAGTGGATGGGATACCAGATTCATGGCCCCTCTGTGAAGGTAATCTGGTGGATTCAGTGAAAGACATAGTATTGCAGTCTCAGATGATCCATAGATGGCTGGTTGGTGTGATGCTGATAGCAATGAGTTCGGCCTCCTACCTAATCTGGAAGGAGACCGGAGAGAGTTCCAACCGAATCCTGAGGAATTGGATATGGGGCTCGACCTTTCTATTCGTTACTAATGCGTCAATTGGGGCGATTTACGTGATCTCCTGGGACATGGAAGAAGGGTTCTTTGAGTTGCTCTCATTGGTTCACCTTATGCTGGCTTCACTGACTTTCCTTGCAATGGCAACGGCATGGATTGGTTGTGTAATTGCCACGGAGGAGATTTCATGATTTCGACGACAATGTCGGACTTCTTCTCATTGACTAAGCCCCGAGTTGTCATTCTACTGCAGATTACTGCAATATGCGCGGTGTTTGTTCATGAGTCACTAGAAGGAAGTCTCTCCGAGGGGTCTGCTGAAACGATGCTAGTTGTTCTGATTGGCGGCTATCTCACGGCTGGGGGTGCTAACGCAATCAATATGTGGTACGACAGGGATATCGATCCAATGATGAGGAGGACAGAGAAAAGAGCCATTCCGATGGGGAAGGTTAGTCCAGAATCGGCTCTATTCTTCGGGATCTCGATATCTGCCGTGGGAGTTGCATGGTTCTATTTCATGTCCAATGAGGTTGCTGCCTTCTGGTCAGCATTCAGTATTCTTTTCTATGTCCTAATTTACAGCATGTGGTTGAAGAGAAGTACCCCTCAGAACATTGTCATCGGAGGTATTGCAGGCTCAACCCCGCCTGTGATTGGTTGGGCAGCTAGCGTGGAAGGCCTCTCCATCTCCAATAATTCTCTGGAGGAGTCGATCGTATCACTATTCGACCTTGGAAGTCCGATTCCTTGGTTCATGTTCATTCTGATTTTCCTATGGACTCCCCCGCACTTCTGGGCTCTTGCCCTATACAAGTCCAAAGAATACGCAGAGGTAGGAGTCCCAATGTTGCCAAATGTGAAAGGTCCAGAACGAACAATTATCGAGATGAAATTGTATTCAGTTCTGCTGATTGTACTCTCATTTTTCGCACCTTTGTCGTTTGGGGAGATTGAAGTGAACGAACGAGATTACCATGTTCTCAGTTGGACGATAGTTGGGCTAAGCATCTGGTACGCATCCACTGTTTGGAGAATCGACATTTCTGAAATTCCTGATGAGGCGGGGAGAATTGCCAGTGCAGCAAACTCATTCTTTGTTTCGATGCTGTATCTAGCACTGATGTTCGTAGTTCTTGTTACGGGTAGTATTGGACAAGTGGGAACTGGGTTTGGGGCGATAGTTTGCTTGGCTTTCATCGGTAGGACCGAGTTCAAAGTGAGTTCGTAGTCCCCGATGGCTTCAAACACCGAGCGTACCATGGGAGGGCAGGGGTGAGACAGTGGAAGAGCATGACCTAATCTATGACTGGAATTCTATTGACTACTCCATTGATAGAGACGAATCGAATCACCCTCACGAGTTATGGTTTGACGATGAAACTCTCAGAGATGGTCTACAGAGTCCAAGCGCCAGAAACCCTTCCATTGAACAGAAGATAGAATTGATTGACTACATGGAGAGTCTTGGTATTCAGAAGGTAGACCTGGGGCTTCCCGGGGCCGGTCCTTTCCATATCGATCACATAGATGCGATGCTGAAGCACATGGGGGATAGGGGCTACAGTTTGCGTCCCGGGTGCGCAGTTAGGACCGTGGTCTCCGATATTGAGCCACTGGTTGACTTGCAGGCGAAACATGAGACTCAGATTCAGGCTAGTGCCTTTCTTGGGACGAGCCCGATTAGGCAATTTGCCGAGGGGTGGACGATGGACAAGATCATCTCCACAGCCGAAAAGGCTGTCACCTTCGCTGTCGACAACGACATTCCAGTAATGTTCGTCACCGAGGACACCACCAGAAGCAAACCAGAGGAAATCAAGGAAGTCTACTCGAGGGCAATCGAATTGGGTGCAGATAGGATCTGCGTTTGTGACACGTGCGGGCATGTAACGCCTAATGGGGTCAGGAAGCTTCTGGGGTTCATTCAGGATGAGGTGATTCCAGACTCGGGAGTGAAAAGGAGGGACATCGAGGTAAACTGGCATGGGCATCAAGACAGGGGTCTGGGAGTGGCGAACAATCTAGCTGCTTACGAAGCAGGTGCCGATGTGATTCACGGAACGGCCCTTGGAGTGGGTGAAAGAGCGGGAAATGCCCCTCTGGACCAGACTCTGGTAAATCTGAGTCTGATGGGAGTAATCAAGAATGACCTTACGATGCTGAACGAATACACAAGGAAGGCTCACGAATACGTTGAAGTCGCGCTACCTCACAATTACCCGGTGTTCGGCGAGGATGCTTTCGAAACTGGTACTGGAGTTCACGCATCCGCTGTTATCAAGGCGATGAGCAAAGGGGACAACTGGCTTGCGGACCGAGTCTACTCCGGGGTTCCGGCTGGTGATTTCGGTCTTCAACAGGTCATCAGGATAGGCCACATGAGCGGGCGGTCGAACGTGATTCACTGGCTGGAGAGGAATGGTTACGAAGCTGATGACGACTTGGTTGCTCACATGTTCGATGTGGCGAAGAGTAAGAGGAGAATGATGACTGACGAAGAGGTTCACGCGTCGATTTCGGAATTCAGAGATTCGTAGTTCAAGGGGACAAGTTATACGGGGGCAAAATCCTCAAGGAACATGAGAGGAAGGCTAGTAGCTATTTCAGTCCTGATTGCACTGGTGATGATTTCATCCCCGGCTCAGGCACAAGAGGAAACAGAAGAAGACAACGTGATAATCGACATAGTGCTACCACTCGCACTCGCATTCATCATGTTCTCACTTGGTTTGGGGCTAAACACGAGTGACTTCGCCTTGGTCTTCAATGAGCCAAAGGCATTCGGAATAGGAATAGTCAATCAGATGCTAGTGCTTCCACTTGTTGGTTTCACTATTGCCACCATCGCTGACCTAGATGGTGAGCTTGCTGTGGGTCTGATGATACTCGCATGCTGCCCCGGTGGAGTCACTTCGAACATTCTGACGAAGTTGGCAAAGGGTGATACTGCGCTTTCCATTTCCTACACTGCAGTCGTATCTGTTGTGTCCGTGATTACTTTGCCATTAGTTGTAGGTTTCTCGATGGACCATTTCATGGGAGAGTCGGCACCGAGTATTGACATCATTGGGCTCGGAATTACGATGTTCTTGCTAACTACTCTTCCAGTAGCAATTGGAATGGCGATCAGGGCTGCGAAGCCGAATACTGCAGACTCGATGGATAGGGTAGTTAGCCTAACTGCAGCGGTCCTGTTTGTGATTATCGTGCTGGCTGCAATAGCTAGCGAGTGGGATACGCTGATGGATAACATCGGAACCCTCGGACCCTCGGTGGTGGCACTCAACGTCCTGATGCTAACAATCGGTTACCAGAGTGCCAGGATTCTCAACCTAGAGGACTCAAGGGCAACTACTGTATCTATCGAGAGTGGGATTCAGAATGCGACTGTAGGGATAACCGTAGGAGGGTTGATTCTTGCTTCCCCGAGTGGGGGGCTATCCACCCTAAGCCTGCCTTCGGGAGTCTATGGAGTGCTGATGTACCTAGTCATAGCTCCTTTCATCTATCAGAGAATTTCCTCTTCCCAACACTCTGAGAACTCTGATGCTTGACTAGCAACGAAGACGAATGGCTATATTCTCTGGTTTGTCGAGTTGGCATGTGAGAGTTGCCGTATTGGTTCTGGTGATGGTCGCCTTTTCCCCCTCTGGGCAGATTCTCGGGGAAGCGGGGACTTACAACAGCCCCTCTGTGATTCTGGAAGATGTGATGGATACCTACTCGAGGTCGGTTCAGATTGCCTTCGATAGGGTTTCAGATATCGATTCATACGAAGAGGAAGAGTTGGCTAGGGCGAGTTCTTGGCTGGTTGTGACGGGAATTCCAATTGAAGAACACCACATGACAGCTGCGCAACCAGAAGAGACAGAGCCAGTAAGGCTTCTCAGAGGGTCTTTCATATGGACGTTCGATAATCCCAGCAAAGCACTGGAGCTTCTCAGAAAATCATCCCTGGAGGGGGAGATTGAGTCTTTCTCACCTCTATTGGAGAAGTTTTTCTCACCAAGATTCGAGCCGAACGACCCGTATTTCGATGATCAATGGCACCTCAACAACTCGGGACAAACTAGTGGAGTGTCTGGAGAGGATGCGAATGTCACGGGAGTCTGGGACTCATTCAATGGTTCGGGAGTAGTGATCAGCGTGATTGATGACGGCGTGGAACATTCACACCCCGATCTTACTGACAACTACGTATCGGTCCACTCTTACGACTGGTGTGGTGATGACTCTGACCCCGATCCCAACTCATCCGATGGTCACGGGACGGCAGTTGCCGGGGTTGCTGCAGGGACGGGAAACAATTCAATCGGGGTTACAGGGGCTGCATTTGGGGCCAGCATTGCAGGACACAGGCTAATCGCCTGTGGTTTTTCGGACTCAACTTCTGCCGATGCATTGAGTTATCATAATGGTGGGATAGACATCTACTCAAACTCTTGGGGCCCATTTGACTCTGGCAACATCCTCGATGGTCCTGGTCCGATTACTATCGCGGCAATTGAGGACTCCATCTACAACGGGAGGTCTGGACTTGGGAACATATACACATGGGCCGCAGGTAATGGACTGGATGCTGATGACAACTCAAACTACGATGGTTATTCCAATAGCAGGTACTCGATTGCAGTCGCAGCGATTACTCATTACGGGGAGCAGTCTTGGTATTCCGAACCTGGAGCAAACATTTTGGTTACAGCTCACTCAAATGGGGGAAGTCCAACCTACGAAGGAATCACTACGACTGACATCACTGGGAACGGGGGGTACGATGGGGGTGACGTGACCCATGACTTTGGGGGGACTTCCAGTGCCACTCCCCTGGTTTCTGGAGTCATCGCCCTTGTTCTTGAGGCAAATCCCGACCTGACTTGGAGGGACGTCCAGAATATCCTAGTCCATTCCTCAAGAAAGAACGATGCGAATGACGCATCTTGGGAATTGAACGGAGCGGGTCACGACGTTTCGCACAAGTTTGGCTTCGGTGCTGTAGACGCTGGGGCAGCAGTTGCCCTAGCACAGAATTGGAGCAGTAGCGGCGAAGAGACGAATGCTAGCTTTGGTCCATACACCCCCAACCTCGAGATTGACAATGGGCCTTCAACTTGGACTGAGTTTAATCTCTCAGTTCCAGTAGACCTGCGTTTAGAGTCGATTGATGTTGTTGTGGATATCACCCATGACGCTAGGGGCGAGTTGGACATAGTTCTCCAGTCCCCAAGTGGCCACGAATCTTGGCTGGCTGAGGAACACACAGACAATAACGCCGACTACTCAAATTGGAGGTTCGGTACCGTTCAACACTGGGACGAGTCTTCACAGGGCAATTGGACATTGAAAGTGAGAGATTCCGTATCTGGATCAAACTCGGGCACGGTTAACTCTTGGGAGGTTATCTTCCATGGAGTAGGTAACGTGACTGACTTCGACGGAGATGGGTGGCCAGACTACAATGATGAAGACGACGATAATGATGGGTGGAACGACACCGCCGAGCAAAGTTGCTCGACTGACCCGCTGGACAACGCCTCGACCCCCACGGACACCG
>CEUN01041582.1_pt1 | contig 12882 bp, 10 predicted proteins | sample 361501 | NCBI WGS metagenome assembly CEUN01 (sample SAMEA2622801, study PRJEB7988) | marine metagenome | biome: marine biome (ENVO:00000447); feature: marine epipelagic mixed layer (ENVO:xxxxxxxxx); material: "saline water (ENVO:00002010), including plankton (ENVO:xxxxxxxx)" | depth 120 m | reverse complement strand
AGTTAGATTTTGGAGGTTTAATGGTAATACCTGTAGGTGGTCGAGTAGCTCAAGAGTTACTTACAGTAAAGCGTACAGAGAATGGTATTGAAGTTAAAAGGCGCCCGGGCGTAGCTTTTGTACCAATGATTGGCGTTAATGGATTTGGTAATTAGTTAGAATCAATGGTCTTTTGTTCTAATTCTTTTCTGTAATCTTCAAGACTAGTGGCTATTTTTTCATTGGAAGTACCCATTATTCTTGCAGCCAGTAGTGCTGCATTTTCGCCTCTGCCAATTCCGACTCCAGCTACTGGGACTCCAGGAGGCATTTGTACAACAGAAAGTAATGAATCTAAGTTTGCAGGAGAACTGCTTGATGCACAGGGTACTCCTATGACTGGTTTCAAAGTATGTGCAGCTACAACACCAGGTAGTGCTGCAGATAAGCCAGCTAATGCGATGAAGACATCGGCTTTAGATTCATTAATTACATTAACGACTCTGTCTGGTGTCCTATGTGCAGATGCCACAAAGGTTTCATAAGTTATTCCAAATTTATCTAAAATCTTCTCAGCCTTCTTTGCCGTTGGCTTATCGCTTGCAGAACCCATTACAATTGTGACCTGTGTCATGCCTCGGAATGGACCTGTATTATAAGGAATACTCCTAGTAATGATATCCTTTAAGAATGGGCGTTAGTGCGTTTTTGCGCCCGGATAGTGTAGCTTGGAATCACGGAAGCTTGCGGAGCTTCAAACCTGGGTTCGAATCCCAGCCTGGGCGCCATCCTTTTTTAAAGCCTATCAACTGCAAAATTGTTGGCCCGAATTCCACGTTTGCTAATCGCAGTACTTTTTCTTAGTTCAATTTTGAGTCCATTTGCTAACCCTGATGTTGACAGTGATCCTTACTTTAATGAAGATTTAATAGATAAACGCCTTCTATTAGCTTTGGAAAATCCTGAACAATCTGATTACTTAGGTTTGGCTCCAGCACCAGAGGGTAAGATTAGTTTGTTTGCTCAAGTGACTAACCTGTCTTCTTATCATCACGAATTTGTAGAGGAATTGGGTGGAGTTATAACTTCTAGTTTTGAAAGATTTGATGCCTTTGGTTTTTTAATTGCTCGTGATAAAGTATCGCAGGTCAGCTACTTACCTGACTTAATTTACCTAGAAGCTGATGTTCTTTTCTATCCATCCTTAGATAATAGTGTAGATTCGATTGGAACAAGTACAATATGGAATGATTTTGGGTTTAAGGGAGAAGATACTACAATTGCAATTTTAGACACAGGCGTAGATTTTGAGCATGAATCTCTCGATGATTTGGATGATAATCCAAATACAGATGATTTGAAAATCGCTGTAGATTCAAATGGAATGTTAGCATTTTACAATGCTAATACAGACAAAGAATATCCCGATGAGCAGCCTCATGATTCAGGCAGCCACGGGACTCATTGTGCAGGAATTGCAGCAGGTACTGGAGGACCTACTGGAACTTATGCTGGAGTAGCCCCTCAAGCTAATTTAGTTGGAGTGATTGCTTTAGATGGCGGCTCTGGAGATGAGGGTGACCTTCTCCGAGCAGTTGATTGGACTATTGAAAATAAAGATAGATTTTCTATTGATGTTATGTCTTTATCATTGGGAGGGCCAATTACCATACCGGGAGCGACTAATGATGGCGCATCTTCAATTTCTCAGGCTCTTGATGTTGCAGTTGAATCAGGTTTAGTAACGGTAGTCGCCATAGGGAATGGACAATTTGGAGCTGGCGGAGCCCATCCAGGTACTGTAAATTATCCTGGTGATAGTGAAAAAGCAATAACAGTAGGGTCAGTTAATGATGAGCATAGTAGGGAGATATATTCCTCACGAGGACCGACAGGTGATGGGCGTCTGAAGCCAGATGTAATGGCTCCGGGAGGCGCTATTATGTCTGCTCAGGCAGGTTCAGGCGATGGTTATGTTTCTTATTCAGGAACATCTATGGCTACACCTCATGTAGCTGGGGTTGCAGCATTGATGCTTCAAGCAAATCCTAACGTTGCCCCTACAGAGACAACAGATTACGTTAAGCAGATATTGAGAGAAACTAGCGATCATAAAGTTCCTCTTGATGTAGATTGTGGAGAGTTTTACACTCCAAATAATTGTTATGGTTGGGGTACTGTTGAATTAGTGGGAGCTGTTTCCCGTTCTCAAGACTTACATTCATCAGAGTTTTTTGGCCCTAACGGAATACAAACACAGATGAACGAAACATTTGTCATATCTATGGATCATACAATGACTCAGTATACAAATAGAGGTAAAGATGGAGGCACTATTCAAAATTACATATCAGCAACACCTTTGCCAGATCAAATAAAGTTTGTAGCACAATATCCTAGTAATTGGCCTAAACCCTCAAAAATCATCATAAATTCAAATGAAGCTGCAGGAGTTACTGCAGAGGGTGCTTTGGAAGAAGTTATAGAGTCTAATGGTAAATGGATTATTGAAGCTAGTTTCAATTACAGCGCACAACTATCCCCAGGAACTGTTGCAATTAATTCTCCTGAACTTGAATTTGATATTCAAGCACCTGACTTTGATGATACAATCAATATCAATGTTGATTATTTTTTGAATGATATGGAAGGTAGTTCTCAAAATTTAGCAGTATCTTCTTTTACAGAGCTTCCGGATTTATTTATTGAAGAACTTAATGTTCCTAATTCTCTTTCAGATGGACAAAGTGTAACAGTAACAGCTCGTATAGTAAACGATGGTCCAGGCCCCTCTAGACTTTTTTCGGTTGATTTCATGAGTGATGGTTTAGTGTTTGATACAGTTGATTATTCGACTGCCTTGTATTCAAATGAGGCTGTAAATATCGATGGGCAATGGACTGCTCAAGAGGGTACACACACTATTTCTGCACGAATAACTCAGGTTAGTCCTCAGGATGAAGACGAGTCTAATCATGAGCAAGTGGTAGAGGTTTTTGTAGATAATTTTGAAGATCTGCAATCTCCACTTGTTTTTATAACAGAACCATATGATAACGAAATAGTTTCAGATCTAGTTACGATAAGAGGTACTGCTAGCGATAACAATAGAATTGACAGAGTTGAATTTCGTATATTACCCAATGATTGGCAAACCGTCAATGGCTTTGATGATTGGGCTTGGGCTTGGAATACAACTCAAGAACTAAATGGTAGATACACTTTGCAAGCACGTTCATATGATGGTTTTCAATATTCCTCAATATTCTCTGTAGAAGTTGAAGTGACAAATGATGGCACTAATAGAAGACCTACGGCTTCACTTTCCTCCAGTGATAAGACAATATTTGTGAATGAAAACATTATTTTTTCAGGTAATGGTTCATCTGATGATTCTGCTGTAGCCAAATATAATTTTAACTTCGGAAATAATCAACAAACAGACTGGATTGACGAGTCTTGGGTGGAGTATTCCTATGAGTATGCAGGCGAATATGAGATTACACTTAACGTGCAAGATGATGAGGGCGTACAATCATCCTCAGTAGATTCATTGACTGTTATTGTAGAGGATAAACCTGAAAATTCAGCACCGGTTGCAGTTATTTCCTTACCTAAATCAGGAAATGACTATTATAGTGATGAGGCTGTAACTCTTTCTTCCCAAGGTTCATTTGATCTAGACGATGATTCAATTTCATTTGAATGGACTAGTAGTATTGATGGTGAACTAATTTCCACACAATTATTCATATCTGAAGTATTCTTAAGCGAAGGTATGCATACTATTACTCTCAAAGTAACTGATACTCTTGGTGCTTACGACACTACAGAAGTTAAGATAACTGTGGTTTTACCTACAACATCATTCAGTGAGGATGATGCTTTATTGAGTAATTTCGGTTTCTTACTTAATTTGTTAGTACTTTCAGTCGTAGCGTTTCGAAGAAAAACTTAGCTACATTTGATAATCAGTTCCAGCCCCATCGTATTCAACTCTTGAAACTTCGTTTTCCCAAAGAACTAACTTTACCAGTTTGGACTTGAATCCTTCACTCTTGTTTCCATTCCAAGACTTTTGGAACTCTTCATACAATTTTTCCCAAATCCATTTTATCAAGACTTCACTTGTTGGGTTTTCAAGTCCTTCTATATCATTCAAATAATTATGGTCGATTTGGTTGTAAATTGGTTTGATTCCAGCCTCTATGTGACCAAAATCAATAACAAATCCAGTTTCAGGATCCATTTCCCCTTCGACGTGTATCTCTAATTTGAATGCTAGCCCATATACATTACCACAAGGGTGGCCTTCAGGCACTTTTGGGAGTCTTCTTGCAGATTCAAATCTAACTATTTGTACTAGCTTGTGCATCTAAAGTTCGATAACATCGCCAGCTTCGGGCATAATCCATCTGCGTTGACGATATTTCTTCAGTAATTCTTTCTTTTGCCCTCTTAAAGTGCGGCTAACATGAATCAGCGCCATCTTCTTTGGGCGAGCCATATCATCCAGACGCTCCAATTGCTGCATTGAGCAATGAGTCTTGGTTCCAATTGTTACTGTTTCACCTCTTGGATTCTTAAGAGTTCCATCAAGAGTATATGCTTCGTGAACTAACAAGTCTGAATTTGTATATAATTTAGATGCTGTTGGAGTAAACATTCCGTCTCCGGAATAACAAAATACTTTAGTTGGACTTCCAGCTTCTAATCTTAATCCCAGATTTTGTACTGTGTGTCTTGTATTAACAACTCTTAGATTCCAGTCATCCCATCTGTGAGATCTTTGTAGTTCTCTAAATCTAAGTGTGAATGGTAGTGTGGCAACCATACTTGGATACGCTACTTCCATCAATCTTTCTACGTTCCTTTGTGTTCCGACAGGCCCAAACAGATAGAATGGTCTAGTTCTTCCATCTTCCCACATTCTCATCATTAAAGCGGGCAAACCAAATACGTGATCTGCGTGGAAATGTGATATAAATATTCCGTCTAAATAGTCAGGTCTTTTTGATTGATGCCATACAGAAGGTGGTGCTGTTGCCCCACAATCGACAAGCATTCTTCTACCTGCAGCTTCAACAAGTATACATGTATGGGTGTTATTCTCATCGAAAGCTTCTCCAACACCTAGGAATGTTACCTTCATGCTTCGCACCTCTCTTTTAGGTTGCTATATCTTAATTGGGTCTTCGTTATCACGTATGTATTTTTCGTTTTCATTATTTTCCACCTTTAATTAAGTGTGTAGGCGCCAAATCGGCCTATAATCGATGCTTTCGCAGATATGCCAAATATATAAAATTAAGGGCTAACCTTTATCAAATAGGTACGACAAATTCAATGATTCTTTCTTCTAAAACTTTCTAAGTACTTGTACACAGAACCATGCTCAGACCCTGCCAGAACCATAGAAACTGCGACTTTGGCAGCTTCTAGCCCGTCAAGATCAGAAATTATAGATACAGTATGTCCTTGTATTGCCAAATCACAGCCAGTCATATCTTCAATTATATGACGAGTTTTTCCTTCCCTTCCTATTAGTCTTCCTCTAATTATTCCCAATCTTTTTTTTGATCTACCAACATAATCTCTTATATCAACAATTTCTAAGTAATAGTCCATTTCCAGAAGTTGGTATGCTTTCTCAGGATTAAAACCTCTACCAATTGCTTTAATGGCACTTATAAGTTGTAAATTTTTCAATGCATCTTCTTTGTTCTTCTGTTTTATTTCTACTAATCCTTCAGCAGAGTCTATTGTTAATTTACAACCACTGATTTCTTCTAGTTTTTTCTTTGTTTTACCTTTCGGCCCTATTACTGCACCAATTCTACTTTCAGGTATCCTTACGTAGTCCATTTTTCCAATTCCTCTTCCCTAAGATTGTTGATGTATTTTTTCCAGAACCTAAATGTATTTCTCATGTCTCTGTTGTGTAATTCATGATGCAATGGATGGCCTTTTGGGACTGCCTGACCAACATCTATGATGTAGGGTTTTTCTCTTACGTTTAGTATATTGTATTCACTCAAATCGCCATGACTCAAATCTTCTAATTTATATGCTTTTATTGATTTACATAGTTCTCTTAAAAAATCCTCCGGATCTTTTGGTGGTTTATCTCTTATGGAAGGATATGGTCTAAATTGCCAGCCTAGGTATTGCATAATTACTATGTTTTTGTATACATGGAAAGGTTTTGGAACATTAGCACCTGCAGCTTTCATGGCATGCAGATTCTTATATTCTTTCTGAGCCCACGTAAAAACTCTTTCTCTATGACTGTTGCCTGTATTTTTGAACCGAGGATCTCCAATTATATATTTTTCTAGTTTCCTAAAGGTTGCAGTATTTATTCTGAATATCTTTATAGCTCGATTCTTTCCATCGGATGTTTTTGCCCTAAAAACGTTTGCTTCTTTACCTGTAGCAATGATGTTTTCTATGGTACTAATATATCCTCTGCTAACTAATTGTTGAACAGTTTTAAGGGTATTTTGATCGAAAACATCATCAACAGTTTTTCTTCCTTCTTTATCTTTTGACTGAATAAGATTCCCTCTATCCCAATCAATTTTTTCAATATTATTGCGCATTGATCTAATAAATATCTAATATTTCAGGTATTTTTCCCAGTTTCTTTAGATTTGCAGTTTGTGTGGGTGTGTATCTAAATTTTACATCAGCTTTACTATCTTGGAATGACCATGGCACAACAATCAAGAGATCATTCTCTCTAACCCACATTCTTCTTCTTAATTTCCCAGGAATCCTCCCCATTCGCCTTTCACCATCTTCACAAATTAGCTGCAGTCTAGATCCTCCTTGAAATGTTTCTGCAACCGCAAACATTTCGCCTTTTGGTTTGTATGGTAATGTCACTCTGATATTTGCTTCTTCGTTACTATTATTGGGTTTCTTGTTATTGATAACTCTCTCTTTACTAGTATCTTCTTTATTGTCTGATTTATCGTCATCATTCTCGTGCATTTGCTCTTCTTCTGAGGATGTCACGTGTCTGCCGTAGTAGGTTCCCATATAAGATTGCCGCCACTGTCTTTTTTGAGACCAGTCTATAATGTAGTTTAATGAGTACTCGAAAAACTCCGTTATACAATCTTCACTTAGCTAGTGGAGGTAAGATGGTAGACTTTGCAGGGTGGCAAATGCCTATTCAGTATACAAGTATAATGTCAGAGCATAAAACGGTTAGAGAGAGAGTTGGTGTTTTCGATGTATCTCATATGGGTCAAATTTTTGTTAGTGGAGAAGATACAGTTTCTTTTTTGTCTTATGTTACTACCTGGGATATGAGTCGACAAAAAGTTGGAGACTGCAGGTACTGTCACATATTAAATGAGGGCGGAAATATTATTGACGACATTATAGTCTACACTTTATCCAATGATGAGTACATGTTTGTTCCGAATGCATCAACGATTGATATTGTATTCTCTTGGCTTATTTCCCATTCATCGGATTTTAATGTAGAAATCACAGATAAATCCAGTCAATATTTTTGTATAGCACTACAAGGTCCAGATTCACCAAGACTTTTGGGTCAGTATTTCAACACCTCTTTGGGTGCATTTCAATTAACTAAATATTCAGATTTTATTATAAGTGGAACAGGATATACTGGAGAGAAGGGTTATGAGATTATAGGTCCTTGTGACCAGGCTGAGAATGTATGGGAAGCACTGCTTGACATGGGTGCTTTACCAATAGGATTAGGTGCTAGAGACACCCTACGTTTGGAAAAAGGCTTTTTGTTGTCTGGCCAAGATTTTACAGGAAACGAAACAACGTTAGAGACAGGTTATTCTTGGGTCATTGATTGGAATCACGAATTCATTGGAAAGGAAAAATTATTAGAACAAAAAAAGAGGTCTTATTCTAAGCTATCTGGAGTAATACTGGAAGATAGAGGCATAATTCGTCCTGGATGTAGCGTTTTCTTTGATGGTAATGAAGTGTCCAAATTAACCAGCGGGACTCTGTCTCCAACAATTAGAAAAGGAATTGGACTTGCTTATCTAGATTTACCCATAAATTCCAAAATTACAGTTGAGGTACGCGGTAATCACTTAAATGGGCGCGTTGTGCGAGTGCCATTCCTATGAGCGAAGTACCTGATAATCTCAAATTTACCAAAGATCATGAGTGGATTTTGGTTGATGATAATGGGATGGCTAGAGTAGGCATAACTGACTATGCACAAGATTCTCTTTCTGATGTAGTCTTTGTTGAATTACCAGAGATCGGGGAGGAGTTCTCTAGGGGAGATACCATGGCAGTCGCAGAATCAGTCAAAGCAGCTAGTGATATTTATGCACCAATTTCAGGTAAAATTATTGAAGTTAACGACAAATTGGAAGAATCGCCAGAACTAGTTAACGAATCTCCTTACGAATCAGGCTGGATGGTTTTGATTAGCCCTACAGAAGAATTAGATGGGCTGCTCGATTCTGAGTCATATAGAGATTGTATTGATTAACCATCTTAAAGTTAATGAATCAGATGCTCAAAGCGCTAAGTTACTTTTGGAGAAAATTGGGGCACTAAATATAGATTTTTTACCTATCAATAAAGAGGGCTATATTTTCTGGCCATTAAATTTTGAGGTTGAGGGCGAGGTAGTGTCAATGGAAGGAAAACCTTCAACTAAAGTTTCTAGAGATTACAGAGCAAATTTACCTGACTATCTTAGAGTTGTTGCTCCCCGGGCTTTTGATATTTTTGGCGATATTGCAATTATAAAGCTTCCACATGAGTTAGAGCCCCATTTCAAAGCCATCTCAGATTCCATTGTGAATAGTAATACAAATATTAGTAAAGTCGCCATTGATCTCGGAGTTAAGGGAGACTATCGTGTGAGAAAACTAAAGATGATTCATGGAGAAGATAATTTTGTTGCAACTCACAAAGAAAACGGCCTTACTTTTGTTTTAGATATATCAAAGGTATACTTTTCTCCTCGCCTTTCTATGGAACGTAATCGTTTGTCTAAGCTAGTATCTAGTGGTGAAAATGTTCTAGATGCCTTTGCAGGTGCAGCTCCATTCTCAGTGACACTGGCAAAGCAGGGTGCATTTGTCAAGTCTATTGATGCTAATCCTGAGGCTGAAAATTGGGCTATACATAATTATAAACTAAATAACATATCTGAGCAAAATTATTCATTTCATTGTTCAGACGTAGAAAACTATAATTTCGGTAGTGAACGATTCGACAGAGTAATAATGAACAATCCCACTAATTCTTTGTTTTACTTGCCTTTACTAAGCGATTTAGTTAAATTAGATGGTTTTATACATATCTACCACATTGATTCAAAAGAAGAAGATTTTGATATTGTAAATATGTTGGGAGATAGCTTTATTTGCACTAAAGTAAGAAAGGTTCATCCTTACTCTCCATCAGCACATCTGAAAGTATTTGACATAAAACGAACTAAACATTAATGTCCAAAATACAAACCAGTAAGTTTTTATATTAGTTTGTAAAAAACTGGCATCCCTTTTATTAAGCCCTTGTCAGTGTAGGTAGACCGTTCACTATTTTCATAGTACGGTAAAAGGACAAAACGCGAAGGTGTGCAAAAATGAATGCAAACGTATCAGAGTCAGGCTCCCTTACGGGAAAAATGGCCGCAATTTTCGTCGTAGTCTTGTTCGTGTTTAGCAGTTTTTCACTGCTTGCATCAGCAGACTCTGGCGATGAGCAAGAATCAGAGCTTCCAGTAGGTATTACACTTGGGGAAGCACTAGAACCATCCGATGAAGGTGTTGAAGTTATAAGCGAAATCAATGCGATCTATCCAGGTCAAGAGATTCCAGTAACTACCACCATGGACACGGGTAAATTTTCACCTGCTAGAGCATCACCAGGTGACGCTAAGATTTTGGTTGTAGATGACGACGGTGAAAACTGGATGTCAGGACCATGGATTGAAGCATCACATGTTGCTACGGCTTTGAATGATGGTGGATATTCTTACGATGTTTTCCGTGCAGGAAGATGGGGCGGTACTAACTTAGAGATTCCAAGTGGAGATGATGGACTTGGGATTTTGGATGATTACGAAGCCATTATTTGGTATTCAGGTTGGAATACAAATATTATGGAAAGTTCAGAAACTACAGTTCTTTCAAGGTATCTAGATTTTGAATGTGGTACCGTAGATGGAACATGTAGTGATAATAGAAATATTATTGTACTAACACAAATGAGTGACTGGTTTGATGCTAGAGCAGGTCAATTCCAAAATGAATATATGCACTCAGACACATACTACTCCTCATACATAGTAGTAGGTGGTACTTCTAACCCTATGAAGGGCGTTGAAGATTCTATTTTTGAGGGTAAAGAATACTCTACAGATACAGCAGGTGTTCACTACCTTGACAGGCCATGTGGTAACAAAGCATTCGATGACTCAGCTATTGGTGCATTTTGGATGGATGCTCACAAAGATGCTACACATGGACATGAGTATCATGCAGTTCAATATCCAAGAGAAGGTATACCTGGATTCGATTATGATAACGAGCACAAGGCCTTCATGTTTGCAGATGAAATTGGTGTATTTGACAAGCGATCAGACAGAGCAGATTTCATGGGAACTATACTTGGTTGGATGGAAGTAACTAAAGAGGCAGCCCAGAATGTTGACATGGGTATTGGAGGCGTTGATATTCCTAATCATGTTCAATATTGGAGATCTGTAGAAGCTAACGTAGAACTTGATATCAGAATTACAGTTACAAACTATGGGCTTTTACCTCAGGCAAGTACAGCAGTACACTTGAAATTGAAGAATGAATTTGGACAAGTTTTGTTTGACAGCACGTTTGATACACGTGCATTCCCAGATTGGCACCCAATGCACGTTGCAGACTCTATACAGAGTGGCGACAGCATAGTATTCACTTTCAATAAGACTAATGATTATTATCAGCGTATATATGATCAAGTCGATGAGAATAAAGCTAGGGCCGTTATTTTCACTAGTGCCGGTATGAATAAAATGCAAATGCAAGTTAAGCACACTGGTGATCAAGGACTGGCTAATAACTATGTTCAAGCAGATGTAGGTGTTGGTAAGTGGATTGAGAATGGTGAAGCTCCAGAAGATGAGATTGGTCCTTCAATCACCTTTGGAGACACTGATGACAATGGAGCAAATAGTTTAAATCACGTTAATTATCATCGTGCGACTAGTTACGATACAGATGGTGATGGTTGTGGTTGGGCTGTAACAACAGACACAAATGGCGACGGTGTTCCGGACTGTGTTGATGATGGTTATACCTTAAATAAGACTGAAAATGCAGTTTTCCACGAAGGTAAGTCATCTTTAGCATCTTTCAACACTAATGGATGGTACAAGACTGGTGCTAATGGAGCTGATTGTGATTGGGGTGGTAGTTCCTTATCTGATGATGACTGTCCAAAATTCACTCCAGAACCAAATCAGGATGATTACTTTGTCTCACCACCACTAGATTTGAGTGCTATGGATGAAGTTGTAGTTGGTATGCTTTTCTCAGGTTGTATGGAATCTGGAGATTATTTCCGTATGCAAATTTCAAAAGATGAAGGATCTACTTGGACTAATTTGATTAACTATTCTGGATTCTGTCCAGGAGAAGGTTCTTGGTATCTGTGGGGTGGAGGTAATCCTAAATATCAGGGCTATGTCCTTGGAAGTGACTATTTTGGTAAAGAAGATACAGATAAAATCTTATTCAGAGTTCAGCAAGACTCAGACAATGATCAAAATACTGAAGGAAGCAGACCTTACATGGGTTGGTTTATTGATGAAATCGTCTTCCGTGGTACTGAGAGAATAACTCGTGATGTAGCAATCGGAGATATTACAGCTGATGAGGATTTCATAGTAAAGAATCAAGGTGGTAATTCATTATGGAGAGAAATTAATGCAACAGTCATTAATGCTGGAGAATCACCTTGGACTGATTTACCTGTTAAAATGTCTATAACAAATTTACAGGGAGATGATTTGACTGGTGACTTAGATGAAAGTGACTTTGCACTTCCAACTCTTGCAGGATCATCTACCTATGGAGATGTTAGACAGGGCCAAGAAAATGAGGATCAAACTGATCTTTTCGCTTTGTTCAGGTGTCCAACAGCTAACACGTATTACATAACCGCTGAAGTAATTGTTCCAGGAGCAAGAGATTTCTTCCCGTGGAATAATTCCATGACAGTAATGTTCCGTGTCTTTGATACATTCTTTAAGGATACAGTAGATACTTCAGGTACGGGTAACGACGGCTTGCAGCGTTCAGATGTATACACGTACACAACAGTTCAGAGATCTTCTAGTGGAGACAATACCTGGAGAGTTCGTGACATAGATAATAACGCGTACGATGGCTCAGAATATGTTTGGCAATATGCCAAAGAGACTGGCTACAGTAAGGATAATCCAACAACAGTAGCAGGCGGCGATGACAGTCTTATAACACAAGATACATATGATCGTGATGGAGCTAGCGGGACTAAATTTGAACCTGATGTAAATGTGGATTTACGTGCAGCATTCAAGCCTATCTTGTCTTTTGCTATTAAGTGGGATCTTGGTGCAGGTGATAAGCTGGAAGTTCGAGCAGCCTCTGACTTTGACAGTTCTACCAAGCTGACATCAGGTACTTGGTCAGTTATCAAGACTTACACAGGTAATTGCGGTTGTGTATTCATGGCTGCAGAGGACGATACATGGATTGTTGAAGAATTAGATTTAACTGAGTTTGAAGGTTATCAAACTTGGATTGACTTCCGTGTCGTCACAAGTACTGGAGGAGGAGATGGGGTCTTGCTAGACAACATAATGGTTGTTGGTAATGAATACAGGAACAACTTGGACAT
>CEUN01075637.1_pt1 | contig 12886 bp, 10 predicted proteins | sample 361501 | NCBI WGS metagenome assembly CEUN01 (sample SAMEA2622801, study PRJEB7988) | marine metagenome | biome: marine biome (ENVO:00000447); feature: marine epipelagic mixed layer (ENVO:xxxxxxxxx); material: "saline water (ENVO:00002010), including plankton (ENVO:xxxxxxxx)" | depth 120 m | reverse complement strand
GCTCTACGACGCTCATGATCTGGCGGTCCGATTTGACGGAGAATTGGGAATTGACATTCTACGACTACACGGCCCGTATTACTGCAGTATTTGCGAGACGATTGTGACTGACAAAACTTGTCCGCACGAAAACACCCAGCCGGAAAGCGTGCATCATATTTCAGGAACCGATATGCGATCTATCCTATCTGGCGGACAAGAACCGCAACCGCACCTAATGCGACCCCAGATTGTTAAAGCACTTGAAGGGCTGCCCCTCTTTATCGAAGAGGAAAATTTATGAGTCAGCGGAAAATCATCTGTACCATCGGCCCAGTCACAAATACACCGGACAAGTTAAGAGAGTTGGCGGCCGCAGGCATGAATGTCGCCCGTCTGAACGGTTCTCACTCAGATTTGGACTGGCATGCAAGCACGATTGCGATGCTCAAGGACGTGCTCCCAACCATACCTATTCTGCTAGATATTCCCGGCCGAAAAATTAGGACGACCGCCCTCAAGATAGAACCCATATTTAAAGCGGGCGACACGATAACGCTCACAACGGATACATCACACGACGGCTCAGAAAAAGTCCCCGTAAACTACGGCGATCTGCACCGCGATTTAGAGGTTGGGCACACCATTCTCGCGGACGATGGAACGCTTCGGTTTATCGTCACGGCGGTGGTTGGGGTAGATATTGTATGCCGCGCTGATGTCGATGGCCAATTAAAGAGCCGGAAAGGAATAAATGTTCCTCACGTCTCGCTTCGCACCCAGGTGATAACCAAACGCGACCAAGCGATGATCGAATTCGCAAAAACGCACGGTGTCGATTACATAGGCATTAGTTTTGTTGAGTCGGCAGAGCATGTTGCAGCCGTCCGTTCGGCCATAAACGGGAAGAGCCCGAGGATAGTCTCAAAGGTCGAAAACCTGGGCGGTTTAACAAATGTTGCCGAAATCGCCGATGCTAGCGATGCGTTGATGATCGATCGCGGCGACCTATCCGTCGAAACAAACCTTGAAGACGTGACCTTAAACCAAAAGCGTATCATTGAAGTCGCCCGAAATTCAGGAAAGCCGGTCATTGTCGCGACCGAATTACTGCATACGATGATCGAAAACCGTTTCCCGACGAAGGCTGAAGTTTCCGACATCACAAATGCCGTTCTCGACGGCTGCGCGGCAACGATGTTGTCCGGGGAGACAGCCATCGGTAAATATCACATCGAAGCAGTCCAACTGATGAGGCAGATTTCCGATTCCGCGAACCTTTACGACCAAGATCAAATGTCGTCCGACGAAGTCGGGTCTAACGTTCCACAAGCAATCGAAGACGCGATCGCGCTCATTTGCCGGCAATTGCCTATCGATAAGATTATAGCGGTGACCAAATCCGGTTTCGCAGCCGAGAAGATCGCCGTCCGCAAACCACGACAACCAATATTGGCAGTAAGCAATGAAGTCAAAACCGCGCGGGCCATGAACTTGTTACCAGGGACGGAAGGTATTTATCTGGATGTCCCGTTTTCCCGAACGTCAACCGATCATTTAGCCGTTTGCCTGGAAAACCTGTGGCTCCATGGAAAAATCACTGATGAAGAGATGATTCTAGTAACCGCCGTTGGTTACCCGAGAAGCGGTAATCGGATGAACCTAATTCAAACTCATTCAGTTGCCGATATAGTTCAAACACTCAATTGGCGCCGTTAGGACTGTTCCGCATCGTCCATTAAAGGCAAATCACGCCGAACAACCGACCGAAACCAGGCTCCGGCGGCAATGGAGGTCGTCACGGCGGTCAACACGAGCGCGACGAACATACGGTCATCTATGAGACCGCTTCCAAGCGCGACGCTCGCCAGTACGATACCAGGACCGCCACGTGTATTCATAGCTACCGAAAAGTTGAAGCTCGTTAATCGATTAAAACGTAGCGACCGCATCGCTAAAAATGCACAAATACCTTCAATGCTTGTCGAAAACATCAGAAATCCGACGAATAACTGCAAATCAAACGAAGTCAGCAAATTGATGGAAAAACCGACGACGGCAAAATAGAGTGGAATAAAAAAAGCGAGTGAAAATTTTGAAATTTGCTCTTTTTCTTCTTCCATCTGGCCGGGCTTAAGCGAACCTAGTGCAACCCCCGCAATAAAGGCGCCAAAGACGATATTGACGTCGAATACGGCCGCCAATTGCGCGATTAAGAAGCACCAAATCAAGGCGAAACCCAATTTTGCATAACGGATAACCGACGTAATCCTCAATTTCTGGAGGAACTGCAAAGCAATGGGCCCCAAGAGCAATCCAGCAATACAAAAAAGAAGAGGTTTGGCAATTGTGATGGCTAAATCAGTACCGGTCTGAGGGACACCCTCCGCTAAACTTATGGCAACAGCGAGGACCGCCCATAAAAGGATATCTTGAATCGTCGAGACGGCGAGTACGATTTTCGCAAAACGCGTTTCTATAATATCTAAATCGATAAAAATTCTGGAAATTACAGGTATCGATGTAACCGCGACGGCTATAGCAAGGACCAAAGCAAACGTGACGGTATCACCCTTCGGACCAATATATTCGCCAAAATCGACAAGCATCGTGGCTGCCCAACCAGCGCCGAACGGAAAAATAGTCGCGCTGGCGAGCAGCATAAAAACAATTTTTTTGTCACGTGTCAGTAGGCCATGCTGGATGCGGAAACCGGCAGTAAACATCAGCAGCGTTAAACCGACCCAGTGAAAAGCGCTTAATAGCTGCTCTTGCTGTGCGCCGCTCGGGATCAAAAATTCGGCCAGGTCGCTACTGAAGAGCCCGAGACACGACGGGCCAAGTACAAATCCGCCACATATCTCACCAACAACCCGCGGCATTTGCAGTCGGTCGAATAGAAACCCCATCAAATGCGCCGCAAACAATAAGACGACAATTGATTTTAGTAAATCGGCAAGTTCCGCGCTCATGAGCATTGTTTAAACCGATTAAAATGATCTGTTAGCGAACGTTTCGCTCATTTCATGGAACCCCTCAATCTTAGATCTCACGTAGTAGATGTCACGTCTGAGTTTGGACGAAGTTATCGCCCGAACGAGATCCACTAATTCGAGAATTTAATAGAGCGAATTAAGGATATTTCGCAATCGCCTCTAAACTTTTAGAGAGCATATTAAGGCATGGTACGCTTCGTCACCTTGCTCTTCGGTTACCTTCTCAGGCTCCAAGATATTATAATCTTGCAGATCAAAAGAGCACGAAACGAGGGCTTGGAGGAATCGTTGACCGTCACTCAATGCTTTGTTCTTGTCGAATTGCTCCGATAGCGCTGCTTCTAAGAAACCTCGAAGTTGTGATTCCGCTGTCACGATGGACACGTGTTCAAGAAAATTATACATGTTGTGTTGACCGAAGGTGATAACAGGCTTACCCATCACAGCGCCTTCAAGGCCCGCCGTACCTGTAATTGTCGCGACCGCGTCGCAAGCTTCAATGACATCAGGGCCTAACTCCAGCATATCCAGCATTACCACATTCTTGAATTCGGCAATTTGCCGATAGAAATCTGTTGGCCGGCGCCCTGTCGCCTGAAATGTTTCTTTGACCGCTAATAGTGTTCCGGCCGGCAAATCGCGCGATAGTGCCGCAATACACGACAGCTGATAGAAGTATTCTGGCGAGAGACCTTGCAACGCGACCTCCGGCTCCGTATGCAACGGATAATAAACAAATCTTCGCCCCTCGAGCGCTGAAAGCGGTTTTGAAATTTTCCCGCTAAGCAGTTTCGTATCTACCCGTCGCCGCCATGGATATGCCAATCGGTCGGACAACAAATACCCGCGGCCCTTCTCATAACGACGAATATTCCAGTATATGTACCGCAAGACGATGAATAGGCTTTCTTTCAACAAGTAATCCAGCCGCACTGTCCGGTGAAAATGCGTCCGGGTATCCATATGTGCTTTATAAGGCGCGGCAATTGTCTCTGCACCATCCATCGCAGGTTCGCGAGTCTCTCGATATCTCTCTTCGAGGAGCGTGTTTTCGAAAAATTCATTCTGAAACCACTGATAATAATTTTTGTAACGCGCTCCGGTCAGTAATCGAAAAGGAATGCCACGGCCGCGTGCAATGATAGCTTGAATTTTATTATACCCAATAACGAGCGTCGGCATAAACGCGTCGAATTCTTGAGTCCAAAAATCCAACTCGTTAACAAAAGCCGCAACCATCTGAGCATAACTCGTACTTTCGGAAATTTGTGAGCGCGGGTGTTTAAATCCACCCAGCGCATAACCCCGGCCAAGATGACGGTCCATGACCGAAAGCCCGTTAATTGTAACACCAAATTCCGTTTCATAACCCCGCGCACGTTCCATTATAAATTTCTCGTCACCTACAGGTAATCGGGCCGTTTCGTAAAGCGAAGCGTTGACCCTAACGTCGGCAATTTCACCGGCTTTACGAACCCAATACGTTTTTTCTTGTTTATTCGCGCAATAAAGCATGATTTTCGACGCGTGCTCCTCGGCAAATCGTTCGGCGAGAGCGAGTTGCAATCCACGATATTCGGAATGTGCTTGGATCATTATGCGTTCGGTCACGATTCCCGGCTCCATAATTGAGAGATGTTATGCAAAGTCATAGCTGCTCACATTTCCTAAGAATGGTTTTTAGCGCCCGTATCGCAAAGAGCGTTGTGAAGATTCTGCTCATTTGACCAGCGGGGCCTTTGCAGAAGCTTGTTCATCGTCCCTGACGATCGGCGGGTTGAAATCCGTATTCCGCTGCGAGGCGCTCCGCTCGCGACCAATCCAATTCTGTGTCTATATCCACTGATCTTTCCCACGGCATCTCAACGATCCCATGTGGCGAACAATAAATTGTCCCTTGGCTCTTTATTTCCATAATGCGTATCGCCCAGGCAGCACCACTTGGGTAATAAACGGCTGTCAATTTTTGATGATGCTGTTCGTCTGCGGACAGAATGGATGACATGACAGGGTTTGCAATTCCAGTCTTATCCACAGTCCACATCCACCGGGGGTGTTCTAAAGCTTTTCTCGCAGTAAAAACACAGTTCAGGTTCTCCTGTTTCAGTCGGTCTATACATGCATCCAAATGTGACGGTTGCACAAAAGGGGTGGTTGGCTGCAAAAGAACGACACAATCATATTTCTCCTCGTAATGCTTTTCGCTTGAATCGACCGCATGTAGTATAACATCGACCCAGTCAGCAAAATCTGCCGCAAGCTCGGCCGGTCTGTAAAACGGAACATCGATACCAGCACAACGGCCAATCTCAGCAATTTCGTTGTCGTCTGTCGATAGAATAACTCGGTCTAATCCACTGGCGAGAGCAGCACAGCATGACCAAAGGAGCAAAGGGTGGCCAGCCAGCGGGCGAATATTTTTCCGTGGCAGCCGCTTTGAACCACCCCGCGCAAAAACGACGCCTAGAGTTTTCAATATCTCATTCCTCTTGTCCGGACTGCACCGTATGATGTCGCGATCAACCTCACTTGCACGTTGATTCGGCTCCTAAGAATCATCTCGTCTAATCGAGTTCCAACTCTGTCATAATATTACACTTTTCGGACATAATCGACTGTCGTTCTCAACGCATGAAATTCAAACCCTAGAACTGAATTTAAAGAAACAGAATTGGTTGAGTACTTCGGGCAATCATTGACGGTGCCGAAATGCAAATGACAATAGCCGCCCGATATGATGGTTAAATCGCATCGGACCGGACCAACTCCGACGTCGAAATGAAATTTCTCTTTTGTGTCTCAGAAATGCACTATTTGAACCATCCGTCTTGGGATTTACCTTTAAGCGTCATGCGCTTGACCAACAATTGATCGTTGATCGGTATATCGGCCACGACATTAGCTATATTCTTTCCAGCATCTCCTTGCCCGTAAGGATTGCTGCACGACCGGCAAATACGGCGAAACTCTGGATCATACAAGCCTTTCAACAGTGCCCTCTCAATTGATTCCGCGTCATAGTCTGCATCAATTACATTATCTGCCCGGAGGCGTCCCTTTTGTCGTGTTCCTATATTTACGGTCGGGCAACCTAAAGCAGGCGTCTCTTTGATACCCGACGACGAATTACCAGCACAGACGATGCGCGCAGCATAATTTTGGGCCAATGCCAAAAGGCCATGAAAATTTTTCCGGCCCACGGATTGATAGAGCTGAATACCAGTAGGTGCCGTTTGGATAAACTTTTCAAGTTCGGCGTAAATAGCCCTACCTCCGGCATCGTTATTGGGATATGTGATGATGATCTGTCCCCCAGCCCTCGCAATTCTAGCCAGCGCTTCAAGCGAGGGCATTAGTTGGTTAACGGCGGAACTCACAAAACTCGTCACGGAATGCTGAGTGAATAAAACGATCGGTTTTTCAAGATCTAATTCGAACCGATCTAAAACCTCTTTTTCCGGCGTAAAGTCGTTCGCATTAAGCAGGTCGATCATTGGAAAACCCACTGTATGCACACGCCACGCCTCCTCTCCCATGGCTAAAATTCTATTGCTTGCTTGCTGGTTCGTTGTAAAGTGCAAGTGTGATAATTTTGTCATTGCGTGGCGAACCGAATCGTCCAGTGCCCCACCTTCGGTCAAATCTCCACCTTCAATATGGCCCGTCGGAATACCAGACTGAGTTCCGGCAATTACAGCGGCAAAACCCTCAAAACGGTCCGCATAGACCAAAAGCATATCAGGCTCTAACTCTCGTAAAGCTTGGCTAACACCAATTACGCCACTGCCAATCGCATCGGCAGTTGCAGCGAGATCATCCGACGTCATGTCGATCTTTACCTCCGCGTGGACATCAAATCCATCGCCACGGATTTCCGACAGAGTTTGCCCAAAATTCGCGTCGAGATGCGCGCCGGATACAATAAGGCGATAGTCGAGACCTGGATGCGCTGCGATCTGCTCCAAAATTGGAAACTGCAGACCGTACTCGGCCCGGTTTCCGGTAAATACGGCGATTATGCGGGGATTGGCGTTCATCGTGTTACCGCGCTCGAAATAAAGGTAGAAATTGCGGCCTCAATCGACTTGCTTGGCATCCAATCAATCACCTTCGCCGCCAAATCTGTATTCAATACAATGCCCAAATTTTTTTCATCGTCTTGACTAGTCGCACGGACAAGCCGTTTTCCCAGACGTTTCAAAATAAGTGTAGCCAACGCACGCGCCGAGATGCCTTGACCGGAGCCGATATTGAGCACCTTCCCCATTGCTCCGTCCGTTATTAAGGTCTTCCGGAAGGCGGATGCTGCGTCCGAGACCAGAAGCAAATCTATAACTGCACTGCAATCGCGCAACACGATCTTCACGTCATCTTCCAAAGAAACCTGCTTCAAGATATCGGCAATTATTGTTTCTTTATTCATGCCTTCGCCGATTAGATTCGTCAGCCTAAGTGCCGTCCCCCCTTGTTCCAGGAAGCAGCGCTCGCCATAAAATTTATATCGTGCGTAGGCAGTGTCAGCGATGACGGAGTCTTCATCAAGACAACTTGCGGCATTCGTAGACCTATAAATCGCACCAGAAGAAGCAAATATCATGCGATGCCACGGTAAATTAGCTATCATTTTGGAAAGTGTATTTGAATCGTGCATCAATCTTTCATCGCCTTGATATCGCCCGACCCGCGACTCCCCTGCCAGATGAATGAGGGTACACTCTTCATGCGGCCGTCCAATCAAGGTTGTGTCTTCGAGCGCATCATATGAATGAACCGTAAGGTCGACACACTCACCATGGCTGCGCGCTACGCCCAATGTCTTGATGCCTTGCGCCGTGAATTCCCTGTGGATATGTCGGCCGACGAACCCGGACACTCCTGTAATGACCGCAAGCTTCAAACGAGTATCACTCAATCAAACGATATCATCAGGTGTAAGTTGCTTATCCGGTGCGATATCTCGGGCAGCTGTCTTCCCTAAAATTTCATCAAACCTATCCGCCAGCAACGGTCCAGTACCCGGACGCTTTACCCAAATATTTTCTAGCGAAAACTCTTCGCCAACTTTAATATTTCGAATTGAAACGACACTCGCATAGGCGAAATCAATGACAGGTTTTTCCTCTGTTAAGATGGACTTTATCCCACCTCCAGCTTGCCAAATCGCGGCACTACCCACAATAAGATCATTAAGCTCATCCGGCTCAATCGATATGCCAGTATCGGGACCAGGCCAATCTCGGGAAATCGTGAAGTGTTTCTCAAGTATACATGCGCCAAGCGAAACTGCGCCAAGACAGGTCCAAACGCCCATCGAATGATCGGATAATCCGATAACCGTTTCCTGGAATGCTTCCTGAAGACAAGTAATACCTCCCAAGCGCACTTTATCGTAAGGGGTCGGATACATACTCGTGCAATGCAAAAATGCAAACGCGGTTCCGCAATCGCGGATAATTTCGGAGGTCTTCCGAACCGACTGAAGATCGTTCATACCAGTCGAGACAATCATGGGCTTACCAAAGCGCGCTATATGTTCGATCAAGGGAAAATTATTACATTCGCCCGAGCCAATTTTGTAAGCTAGGACCCCCATATTCTCCAGTCGATCTGCGGCCGCCCTACTGAAAGGGGTCGAAAGATAAATCATACCCTTGCTCTCAGTATATTCTTTCAGCCGCAATTCTTCGTCATCTGTGAACTCACACCTTTTTATGATATCCCAGAGTCGCTCATCAGAGATTCCACCAGGCTTCATATCGGTCGGAATCATTTCATCTTCGGTGATATGGCATTGAAATTTGACAATCTCAGCTCCCATTTCCGCTGCCGCATCCACCATCTGTATAGCTTTTTCGAATGAACCTTCGTGATTAATACCGATCTCCGGCACAACAAGCGGCGGATGACTCGGTCCAACTTTTCGGGAACCTAATTGAAATTCTTGCACGTTCGACCTTTCACAAGTTCTTTAATTGACCGGTCAGGTTTTTTTGCATCCACTATTACTTGGTTACACCGAAGATTAAGATGTGGATCAACCGGGATGCCTTTCAAAATGCTACCGCCATTAGGGTGACGCAGGCATCTACCCCGGTATATTGAGTTCCCTTTCTCGAAGCAGACTAGTCAGCCGTTAAAATGCTCCGATCCCCAGTCCGCCAAATTGTTTAGTCTAAGAGACCTTACGTCAACTGAAATATATCAGGCCTTGTTTGATTGAAAATTCACACACCTTTGACTTGTATTACACTAGGGGGCGAGCCCCACCCAAGGTTGATCCGAGATTGCAATCAAGCCCGCTTCGCGAAATTTTTCTAAATAACCATGTATTTCACTAAAGGGTAAATTTAATTCGTAAGCGATATCAATCAGCGAATTATTACCTTCCAACAAAAGCATTAATTTTTCCGTCGCAAGATTGAGTTCTTTATTCGTCCTCCAATCGACCCACAACCCGTATCGTGACAACATTACTGGCCCTTTGAACCGTCGTTGCGGGTAGTAATTATTTTCCAAAACCGACCACAACTCCAAAAATACATCCAATGCTTCCTTCAAATTTTGTGGTTTAGTTATCGAGGGGTTGTCATCGCTGGTATGATATTCATCATATGGCCAACGTGTTAGAGATGGCGTTGGGATATCAAAACCCGGGCCATTCGTAATCATTTCATCGCTTGCCACAACTTCCCGAAAAGAACCAACTTTCTCTGCACCGTGTTGCCGATACCCCTTTAAGACAATAAGGAAAGCCCTATCTATGACGGCGTCCGCCCCTTGACGGGAATGCTGTAAATGGAAGGGGTTATCAAAACCCACCATCTCACAAAACCAGGCATAATTTACTTTGCTGAATTCTTTTTCATGATTTGATATCCATGCGAGCGTCCCGATCGTTTCCGGAACTACCAGCACGCGAAACCCGTACTTTCGGTTCTTCTCCCTGGCAAGAATTTTGACCATTTCAAGCGCGACAACCAGCCCTGCAATTGAATCATTCACCTGCATTGGATGGCAAATATTAGTCAGGAACATTACGTCTTTCGCGGTCTCGCCAGGCAAATATATTTCCCCCAAGCGAAAGGGAACCTCACGAAACTCCACATCGATTACCGCTCTTGCAGATGCGTCATTATCAAACTTTGAAAGAAGGTTATCGGCTAAACAGAAACCCCAAGAGCGCTCGTAATACTTAAACTCCCATGGAATCGCGTCAGGGCGAATTTTACTGGTCCACAAATGATTTTTAATATCTCCAAGCTTTCCGTCAAAATCTATCGGCAGGGAATAGGACAGAAGATGTAGCGGATTTTCTTTAAAATCGGCGACCCTTTCCCCATTAATTTCAAGCCATGCTTCGTTAACGTGATAGCGCTCCGGTATCCACCAAGTATAGACATCGCTCCTAGCCGGATACTCATGTATCCGCCACCGATTGTCATTTAGGTAAGCACCACACATATCCAACGCCTGATCCATATCATCGCAATTCAATGTTCGATGAAGCGGCCAAAGTTGGGTCAGCAACCCCATCATGTCAGCTGCCGAGTTTTGAAGAGAATTGATTGTCATTATCTGGACGACCCCAAAAGCGGCGACAAAATTCAGTACTTAACTTTCTTTAGCACAAGCGTCGGTTGGCGCGCGCCGGGAATGTGGCGTACATCATAGTAATCACCGTATTCGGCCAAAAACTCATTGGCGGCGATACCTTCGCCCGGGTAGTCCTTATAGTTCCATTCATCAAGCGCAAATATCCCGCCTTTACTTAAGCGCGGATGAAGAAGCTCCAAAATGAGCCGTGTCGACGAATAAAGATCTGTGTCGCAGTAAATAAAAGAAAAAGTGTGTTCTTTTCTCTTTTCAACGTGTTCGGGCAACGTCTCCTCTATCAAGCCTATATGGAATTCGACATCGTCCTGAAGCTTGTAGAGATCGATGACGCGCTCAATTTCCGCTAATTCGCCCTGGTATTCACCTTTGAATTTTTGGGCAAATCCATCTTCTTCGACAAATTCACTCAAACCAATAAATCCGTCAAAGCAGTGTACCAACTTACCACCGTGTGGATCGAATAAGCGGAGCAGCTTTGTCAAAAGCATAAGGTTGGCGCCTTTCCAGGACCCAAACTCTGCAATATCGCCCGGCACATCCAATGTTTCCCTGAGGATATCAGATATTGCCAAATAGCGACCCAAATTGGCAATTCCGCAATATAACGGCCATTGATCGATAACAGACCAAAGCTCCCGCGCTCCTGTTTTCTTTGAAAAAGCCTCGCGACGCTCAAAATATTCTTTATCTTCTTGGGCAAATTTCATTATCGTCCTCTATTGGGCGTTAGGACCACCACAGGATACTATTTTGTAAAGCAAGCCCTCCGCGTTACCGCTTCGAATGACTTCTACTGTTGCGGCGAAGAGCGACGATGCAGAAATTGTCCGCAAACCATTCCCCTCTCCCGGTCGGCATCCCTTATAAAGGCCCATCTCCCAAAGCCTTTCTCCCATCTGGTTCACTTGAGTTTCAACACCTTCGTCTATGTTTCTTACAAACAAACCAAATTCCCGATCTGACCTTACGCCCCTTGAGTTTGTATATGGCGCTTTAAACACTTTGTGATGCCTGTAAGGCACATTTTCCTGCTCTTCGACAAAGTGATAGAAAGTCATACTGTCCTGTTCTGGTAGATCCAATATAGCTACTTTGCCCCGGTTACTATAAAGAATGGCGAAAGGCGAATCTGCACCATACCCGCTAAAGTTCTCCAATCCTTCGAAGAGCGGGGCCTTAGCTCCAATTGCGGCAAATGAGTATATCGGGTGGCCTGTTCTGAAAACACCTGGCTGTGTTCTTGCTACTTCGCTAAGAATGCCCATCTGCGATGGGGTAGTCATTATGTCAAAGGCGGCTCCCTCGGCAAAATCAAAATTGAATAAAGGCAGCAATAGCGTGCCATTATTTCCTACAGCGTCCATGAAAGATCGCAATATAGCCTTGGGACTGACTTTTTGTTTGTCTCTTAACAAACGGCGCAAAAGTCTTTTTGTTGAGCTGTGCAGAAGAACCATATCGCCTTCTTCAATACCGGAGCATCGCCAACCCATCACAAGCTTTTCAAATATATCTGTTGCCATTTTGTTCGGAAGGAGCCCAATTAACAATCAAATTGTCATAAACGCTAAAAACGTCGAAACAGATTCATTAAAACGGTTTGGCTCCCGGATGCAAAAGAAATGGGAGCCGCCTTCAACTTCCTCCCAATGATAGTATGCACAGAGAGTTAAAAATAATAAACGTTCGTCGATGTGAATTTCCCATCTAGGAGCAAGACCAGTCACATCAGTGACTTCCTTAACACCAGAATTTTCCGCCGTATTCATGACGAAATATTGCCCTTTTGACCCCGACTTGAAACATAGCCACCACACCTCGTCCGAAGGACTTCGATTGATAGCCCTTTGATAAGCATGTCTTAGTAACCGCATTAGAGGTATAGGCCGATTACCTAAAGGCTTGAACTCTTGCTCGTGGTGGTAACCGTCAAATGTAACTTCATTCAAGTAAGACTGCACTGCGTCCATGTCGTAGGGTTCTGTTCTTGTCGCGGTCGCCCTCATCGTATCCAGATCAAATTGCGCATAACCACCATCCGCCAGGACGACGGAGCGTTCGCCATAATTTTCAAGGGACAACACAGTTGTGGCATCACTCACGCCACGCAAGTCGTTTAGCTTAGACAGTGGACCCATCAAGAAATAAGTGCCCGCGAAGGGTAATGCTATTTTTGGATCTAATGCTTCGATAAAGCGCTTATAAATTGATAAGAATTGCTCTTTTTTCCGCTCCTCGGCCGCTGCCCGGTCCTTTGGATCGTCGAAGTGATAAGTCTGTGGATAGGGCCCCGCACC
>CEUN01022045.1_pt1 | contig 12890 bp, 7 predicted proteins | sample 361501 | NCBI WGS metagenome assembly CEUN01 (sample SAMEA2622801, study PRJEB7988) | marine metagenome | biome: marine biome (ENVO:00000447); feature: marine epipelagic mixed layer (ENVO:xxxxxxxxx); material: "saline water (ENVO:00002010), including plankton (ENVO:xxxxxxxx)" | depth 120 m | reverse complement strand
CATTCATGGGATGTTCATTCTGGCCTTCCGAAGCGTATGAAGGATCAATCTGCGCCGATGCTCGACGCCGGTTTGTCGGGTTTGATCACCGACTTGGATCAACGTGGTATGCTCGACGAGACACTCGTTGTTGCAGTCGGTGAATTTGGCCGAAGTCCACAAAAGGGTGTTAGCACTTCCGGTAACGGTAATAGTGCAGATGGTCGCGACCACTGGCCTTACTGCTACACTGCAGCGATAGCTGGCGCAGGAATCAAACGTGGTTACGTTCACGGCAAATCTGATCGGACTGGTTCAGCTCCGGTAGAGGATCCGCTTCACCCTGGTGAATTATTGGCGACAATCTATCACGCATTTGGCATTGATCCCGAGACAATCGTATACAATCACCTCAACCAGCCACGTGAGCTGGTTAAGTCCAAGGCGGTTACCAAGTTGTTTGCCTAGACCAAGAACTTGGTTCAGTAAGCGTTGATTTTAAGCCGGTGGGTAACCACCGGCTTTTTTCTGATGAGTTGGCTAATAAGTTGGTTACGAAGATTGTAATTTTAATTACCCAGATATTCTGCTCCTATTGACTCTGGGTATGTAGTCTGATGAATTGGGTTTGACTTTTGTTTGCCCTCAATCTCGCTAAAACCGTTACTGTTTTTTCGAGCTAGATCCCCTGTATGATTGTTTTCTGTATTAAAAATTTCCGACGCGCACTCATTTCTGTATTTTGTACGGGTGGCATGGCGCTTGGTCAGGCGGAAACCGGTCTGCAGCAACTTCGTTATGAGAACTCTGACCTGACCGTGGATTTAGCGGTCGGGCTTTGGGCATGGCCCATGCCGATGGATTACGATGATGACGGCGATTTCGATCTGCTGGTGTCTTGCCCTGATGTGCCGTCAAATGGAACCTATCTTTTTGAGAATCCTGGTGGATTTGGTGCGATGCCGGTGTTCATGCCTGGTGTCCGTCTAGGCAAAGGCCACCGAAGTATAAGGGTGTCTCGAGTTAGTAGAAAAGATCGAATCCTGATTCCTGCTCGAGAGTTCGTGGACTTTCGAAAAAAGGGGTTTACCGACTCGGTGTCGATATTTCCGAAGGAGAACATTCATTCGAAAAACATTCGCAATAACCAGTGGAGTCTCTTGGATTACGACGGGGATAAGCGAATCGACCTCGTTATCGGCGTGGGTGATTGGACCGAGTATGGATGGGACAACGCCTACAACGCTAGGGGCGAGTGGCTCAATGGGCCATTGCATGGTTATGTATACTGGTTGCGCAATACCGGATCGAATGCCAAGCCGGTTTATTCGCCCAAACAGTTTGTTGTGGCGGACGGCTCTCCGGTTGATGTTTACGGGTTACCTACACCGAATTTCGCGGACTTTGATGCCGATGGTGATCTGGACCTGGTTTGCGGCGAATTTCTCGACAGGCTTACATACTTTCAAAACGCTGGCTCGCGGACGGAGCCCAGCTACCTTGCCGGTCAACGACTTCGTCATGCCGAAGGAGAGTTGAAGATGGATTTGCAAATGATTTTACCGTCCGCGATCGATTGGGATGGCGACGGTGACGTGGACTTGATTGTTGGACAGGAGGACGGTCGCGTGGCGTTCGTCGAGCATACGGGTCGCTTGGTTGATGGCGTGCCGCTTTTTGCCGCGCCGAAATTTTTCCAGCAGAAGGCGGTTGGTGTGAAGTTCGGCGCGCTTTCCACACCGGTGGCGGTGGATTGGGATGGCGACGGCGACGCTGATATCGTGAGTGGTAATACGGCTGGTTACATCGGTTTTTTTGAGAATCTTGGCGGAGGAGCCAGGCCGCGTTGGGCAACTGGCCGGCTGCTAAAGGCCGATGGAGAAGTTATCCGCATTCAAGCTGGTGAGAACGGAAGCATTCAGGGACCTTGCGAAGCGAAATGGGGCTACACGACGCTCTCCGTAGCAGACTGGGATCACGATGGCTTATCCGACATTTTGGTAAACTCGATTTGGGGTGAGGTGCTGTGGTATCGCAATGTCGGGAGTCGAACGCAGCCTCGCCTGACAGTTGCCGGCCCGGTTGAGGTCGCTTGGTTAAGCTCACCGCCCAAGCCGAAGTGGTGTTGGTGGAATCCAAGAGGCGACCAACTTGTCAGCCAGTGGCGTACCACACCGGTTGCGGTGGATTTCACTGGCGACGGACTGAACGATTTGGTGATGCTCGATTACGAAGGTTATCTTTCATTATTTGAGCGTCGGCGAGCACGCGGCAAACTCGAGTTGCTTCCCCCACGTCGACTCTTTGTTGATGAAGACAACCAGCCGATTCAGTTGAACCCCGGCTTTGCGGGTAAGAGTGGCAGACGAAAGATTGCGGTTGCAGATTGGGACGGCGACGGTCGGCTCGATGTGTTGGTCGACTCAATTAACGCTGACTGGTGGCGTAACTGTGAAACGCGCGATGGCAAGATCGTCCTTAAGCGCGTAGGTCCGCTTGGCCAACGAAATTTGTCATCGCACAGCACCAGCCCGTGTGTCGTGGACTGGGACGGTAACGGAAAGCCGGACCTGTTGCTCGGTGCGGAGGACGGTTTTTTCTACCACCTACCGCACGAGGAGGCGATCGCGTACCCTGCCAGTGCCAAGATTGCGCGCCCTGCACGCAAATCCAAGTAGAGGGCATGGAGGATTGTTTCAGCTGGCCTCGCTTTTCCGGTGCGCTATAGACAGCACTCACTACAACTATCCGCATGGTCGAGTGCGGTTTTTGGCTTTTGTTTGGCGATGGCTCCGCTACAACCGGCGGAGTTTTTTCGACCCCGATCTGATGCCGTTTCTCCGAATTATTAGCCGAATCCTTGCCCGCTTCCTGTTTCGCCTCCGGATTCACGACGATAAAGTGCTGGACACCCCAGGGCCGGTGCTGCTTATACCCAATCATGTGTCGTGGTTCGATTGGTGGTTGGTGGGGCTGTGCGTGGGTGAGGATTGGCGGTTTGTAACCTCATCCGCTCGGGCTGAAAGTCATTGGCTATTTCGTTTTGTTATGGTCAACCGTTACACCTTTCCGGTGGATCATGCCTCACCGTTTGCTGTCAAGGAGATGGCTAATTTCTTGCAGGGGGGTGGTCGATTGATTTTGTTCGCTGAGGGGCGCATTTCCGAAACTGGCTGCCTGATGAAACTGTTCGAGGGCACCGGTTTTCTCCTGCACAAGACCGATGCCCGGCTGATCCTATGCCATTTACGTAATGCGCACCGACTGCCGTGGTCGCGGCAGCCAGGGTGGAAACAATTGTTCCCTCGCATGAGCATCCACTTCAGCGATCTTTTAAAGACACCGATCGAACAGTTTCGCGACTCAAGCGATATTCGTGAGGCGATGACGCGGTGGCTGCGCGAGCGGATGATCGAGCATCAGTTTTATGTGGAGATGAAGCACGGTCACGGGGATGTGCTCACCGAGATTGCCTCCAAGGCACGCGAGCGTCCAAGCACAGTGGTGCTGGAGGATGTTACTGGACAACGGTTAAAGCATAGGATGGTAATGGTTGGCGCGGAAGTGTTGGGCGGACAGTTTCGGCGGTTGCTAGATCCAACTCTGGACCGGGTTGGCGTGCTGTTGCCCAACGTAAACGGGACTCCGATTACGTTGTTGGCCTTGTGGCGTATAGGTCAGATTCCAGCTGTACTTAACTACTCCAGTGGCGTGCCGTTAATGTTAACATGCGCGGAGTTAGCTGGGCTTCGTCAGATCATCACTTCTCGCCTCTTCCTTGCCAAGGCAAAGCTGGATGTGTCGCCGATGGAGGCGGCCGGTATCGAGTTCATCTATCTTGAGGATATTCGAAAAAACATTAGCGGCTTGAGCAAACTGAGCGTGCTGCTCAGGCATCGACTTGCGCTTGGTCAATCACAGTTCAACATCCCCAGGGACCGAACGGCGGTGATTCTTTTTACCAGTGGCTCTGAGGGCGTTCCCAAGGGGGTTGAACTGACGCATCGCAACATACTCGCCAACTTGAGACAGTTGTTTGCCGCAGTGGATGTGATGGATACTGATAGCGTATTCAACTGTCTTCCGATGTTTCACAGCTTTGGGCTGGTCGTGGGTACGCTTATGCCGCTTTGTCGGGGCATCTGTACAACTGTTTTCCCGTCACCGTTGCTCTACCGGCAGGTTCCGACAGCTGTGTATAATTCAAATGCGACGCTATTTTTGAGCACAAACACGTTTCTAAACGGGTACGCGCGCAAGGCGCACGCTTACGATTTTTGCAACGTGCGCTATCTGCTAGCCGGCGCGGAAAAGGTTCAGCAATCAACTGCCGACATTTGGGCGCGCCGGTTTGGGGTTCGCATCACAGAGGCCTACGGTGTGACAGAGTGTGCTCCGGCAATCTCTGTCAACACCAAGGCTGACAATCGGTTCGGCTCCGTTGGTCGCCTGTTGCCGGGCCTAGAGTACAGGCTAGAACCGGTCGACGGTGTGGCAGATGCTGGTCGTTTGTTCGTCCGAGGCCCCAACGTGATGAAGGGTTATCTTAATCCCGATGCAAATGCGGCATTTCAGGAACTTAATGGTTGGTACGACACCGGAGATATCATTCACGTCGATGCTGACGGCTACTTCTGGGTGCGAGGCCGAGCTAAGCGATTTGCTAAGGTCAGCGGCGAGATGGTTAGCCTGACCGCCGTTGAGGATGCATTGGCAGGTGCTTTCCCTCAGCATGGTGAAGCATGCGAGGTGGCAGTGGTGGCGATGCCTGATGCGGAGAAAGGTGAAAAACTCGTCGCTGTGACCAACCAGCCGGATCTACTGTTGACGGAGGTGCGAGATGCCATCACTGCTGTCGGGATGACTAACCTATGCGCGCCGCGTGACTTGATGGTGGTGGATGAATTGCCAAAACTCGGTACCGGCAAGCTAAACCACCGAGAAGTACTTAACTTTGTCAAGCGTGGAACGGTTTAAGTAATGTTTCGCGTTGTCAGCGGGGTCGGCATTTGGTAATGCCCATTTATGCGGTTTTTATTCCGCTGGGCATTTCGCCTGCTAATTTTGTTGCTGGTTGTGGGCATCGGACTGTTCCTTACCAAGGACGCGTTGGCCAAATGGTGGATCGTCAACGAATTTCGAGAGCAGGGGATGGACGCTAAGATTGGCCGACTCGAGATCGGCTTCCCGCTAAACTCAACCGTTGCCGCTTCCGATGTTACAATCTACAATCTTCCTAAGTACGGTGGCGCTCCGATGCTCCGAATTGATGACCTGTTCATCGACTGTGACTTTTCGGAGTTGATGAATGTGAGTCGGCGCCTAAGGCCGCACTTTCGGCAGGTGCGGATCCGCCTCACTGAATTTCACCTGGTAGAAACTCGCGCGGGCGACCGTAATCTTATCTCACTCCCCGATGCCGTGGCGAAGTCTACTGTAGAGCTTGCGCTCGATGAGTCGCCGCTTTACTTCACGATTGGTAACTTAAATTTCTCATGGGAACGGCTCAAATTCACCAATCTATCGGATGCAGAAAAATTCCGTGCAGTCAGTCTAAATATCGAAGGTTATACCGTTCAGGATATCGAGAAACTTAGTCATTTGCGCCCGCTATTTGACAAAGTTGCTGCCAAGGTCACCTGGAAAGTGCTGCTCCAAAAATTGTTTGGTCGATTGTTCAACGGATAATTCATCTGCGGTTGTTCAAACGGTTGCTTACTTTAATCGTGCTATCGTTCCTGTATCAATCTGCCATCGGTGCGTGCTCCGGTTCAGTTCATCAGGCCAGTTTTCCTCTGTGCAGGTCATGAATATCTGACCAAGTGCTTGGCCAGTACGTTGGATCATAGGCATTAGGCCAGCCCGGCGTCCTGCATCCAGTTCACCCATCACATCATCAATCAGTAGGATTGGCGGCGAACCGTGGACACCGGTGAGATAGTCGGCCTGCGCCATTTTTAGCGAAATAGCTAAGGTACGCTTTTGTCCTTCACTTGCGTATTCTGATGCCGGTTTATGATTCAGAGACAGTTTAACTTCGTCCCGGTGCGGCCCAACGATGGTGCTGCGATACCGCTGTTCCCTTATTCGCGATTTGGCGAGTTCTATTGCAAAATCATGCATCACGCTCGGAGCGTAATCCATCTTTGCATCCTCAGGTTTGGAAGCAATTTTTCGATACCCAATGCGAACGAGCGGTGACAGTTTTTCGGCTAATCCTTTTCGGGCCGTCATCAACTTGTTGCCTGTTGAGATGAGTTCTGCCGTGAAACTTTCGAGCAGAGTAGTATCTGGCGTATCTCCCTTGAGTAAGGCGTTGCGTGATCGAAGTGACTCCGTGTATCGGTGAAGCAAATCCAGATAACCGGGCTGTGTTTGAGTCAGCAATAGGTCGAGAAAACGCCTTCGTGATTTGGCCGAGCCTTTGACAAGTTGCAAATCGTCTGTGCAAAAAACCACCGTGCGAAGTGTACCAAGATAATCGGCCAGGCGTCGGATCGGTTTCTGGTTTACCATAAGTTTTCTCTCTTTAGGAGCCCAGTAGTAGCGGATATCACTTTCCGTTTGGCCAATAGTAATACCTCCAACAAAAAAAGCAGGACGTTCATGATGAATGATCTGGGAATTACCAACTCCGCGAAAAGACCTTAAGGTTGATAAAATATAGACTGCTTCTAGGAGGTTGGTTTTGCCCTGGGCATTACTTCCGAGCAAAACGTGAAATCCCGGCTCAAACTCTGCCTCGAGCTTGCGGTAATTCCGAAAGTCACGAAGTTTAAGTTTGGCCAAGTGCACGCCACATCTTGACCGAAGCCAATAATATTTTACGAGAGCAAATCGTCAAAAACGAAACAAAGCTCCGATCTTAGCCACTAACTCAAAATCCCGAAGAACAAGCCCTGTCATCTCGTTAACATAGCCTTGGTTTATAACGAAGAACACTTTGGAACCTGGCTTGTACTCCCACTGTAGACGACTGTTGATCGCGATGGAATCGGATAGGTCGTCGTACTGAATTAAATTTGAAATAAACAGATCCGGGGTAAAACTATACTGCACATTACCGGACACTAGGTTAATCGATGCATCTCCATACTCTTCAAGATCGATCAAGTTTAGCGAATAATCTGCTTCAATCGAGAGCTTTGGCGTAGGGATATATCGTGATTCCAAACCGAATTTCTGGCGATGACCGTTATAAAAACCACCTGCCTTGTAGGAAGGCATTATGAGTAGCGGCCTATTTAGCCCAAACAGGCCACTCAGTCGAACAGACCACCAGTCATAGGAACCAGCTGGAATTGTAAGTCCACCTGCAATTGGAAAATCCTCATCAGGCCTATCTGTCATGTGCTCAACCTTAAGATAAATTCGATCCTGTGATTCAAGATAAAGAGACATTAATCCGAATGACTGTTGTGTATTGATAACGTCATTCGATAGATTTGTGTAAAAGGATGCATCATATCCGTGTCGACTGTTCCGTAACCAAGTTATGTTATCATGGTAGGGAATTAAGTCTGCCTCGATATTGTATCGCCGTATTCCTTTTCTTCGAACAAAACCCAATGCTGGGTTGAATTGATCACCAATTTCCATGACCCCGGCTTCAAGATCGATGTTCCTGTCAAATAATTTTGTGTTTGCACCCCATGCCAATTCCAAGTTTTTCTCGTTTTCTGTATGTGTTCCCAGCGTGTATGCGTTCGCTACAAATGTCCGCCCGCCAAGGACATTGCTGTTTCGATAGGTGAAATCAACTCCGTTGGCAGTGTTCAATTCATTGGAATTTGGATCACCAATCGTTGTTAAAAAACCAACGGATGACTGCTCAAAAATATTTCGGCTCACCCGACCGACAAATGTGTTTTGTGGGCCATCTTCACTGTCCACAATCGCATCCATAAAACCAATGTTGTAGTCATTAATCCTGCCAGTCAGTTTACCGGCAAACCGAACCGGAACGACTTCCCGATCGGCGCTCAAACCGATCCGTCGACTAAAAAACGGCATCAACAAAGTTTCCGCCTGTTCAGAGGAACGCCGGCTGCTTGATGCAATACCGCCGAAACCAAATATCCCGGCGTCTTCCAGGAAAAACTGACGCTTTTCTGGGAAGAACAAAGGAAAGCGTGTGAAATTCACCTGACGACGATCCGATTCCGTTTCTGCAAAATCAGTATTCACGCTAGCCAACGCTGTTAGACTGGGTGTTAACCTGTACCTTACATCAGCACCGAAATCCCCTAACAAATCAGTGTCATCCTTGAGTCTGTCTTCTTGGTATCTGCCGAGAATATAAGGGTTCACATCCAACCCCAACCCCTGTTTGAGTCCATGTAATCCCGTCAGGTTTCCGTATTCTGAAGCATGCCAATAGTAAACTGAAGTCCTAGAATTACTCCATAAACCGCGATCCCCATCACGACCGATACTCCGACCGACATTTAAGCCCCATATATCATTCTTTTCATCAAAGCTAATCGACTTCAACGGAATTTCGATCTCGACTGCCCAACCCCAGTTATGAACTCGAGAGCGAGCTGTCCAAGCCCCATCCCATTCGTCACCACCGTATGAATTATTACTAATTAACGTGTCTCTTCTAGCGCCATAAGTGTTCACCATGAAGCTGTATCCGTTACGACGATCCAAAAATGTATCCAACACAACAGTCACGCTGTCTTCATATTTCATGTATCCATCGCGTTCCATATTCAATGCGACCAGTTTTTTTACATCCGAATCAAAACACCACACACCAATGTACATCGCATGGTCATCATAAATGATTCTGAATTCTGTGCTTTGAGATTGCGGGACATTCTCCTTCGGATAATTCTGCAGCATATTTCCACCTGGCTTGGCTCTTTGCCATACTTTGTCGGTCATGTGTCCATCGATCGTGGGACTATTATCGACTCTTACCGCTTGAATAGTAGGGCGCCCTCGGAAGGTGCCTTTGCTTTCAGGTGCGATGATGGAGGGCTCGGCCGCCTTTGCTGTTTGACCAACGGCGGTTATGAACGCCGCGATAGCTAGCCACTTCATTACCAGACGTTCAGATTGATTGTTTAACAAGCTGGAGGGAATAAGGTATTAGTTCAGCTTGGGGAAGGCAGCACTCAGGTCGAGTGTGTCGCCGTTCGCCTGCTGCAGTTTTTGCAGCCGCTTGTATAGCCGCTTGATGAGCTTGCCCTTCGACTCTTCCTCGGCATGGTCTCTCATCTCAAGAGGATCGCGCTTAATATTGTACAGTCGTGCCTTGGCAATTTTTGGGTAAAGGATCAGCTTCCATTTCCCAAGCGTTACCGAGCGCTGTAGTCCTAGGTAGGCACCGTACACGGCCTTTACCTTCGATTCCTTTGTCTTTCCGTTCAACAGGGGCATCAGGCTCTGGAACTCAACCTGCGCTGGGCGCTTGGCCCCGGCGATATCAAGCGATGTGGCCATCACATCCTGCAGATAGATCGGCACGTCGATCTTGTGGTTGGCTTTGATGCCGGGGCCGACCGCGATGAACGGCACGCGCGTGCTGTGTTCGTATAGGTTCTGTTTGCCAAACAGGCCGTGATGTCCAACACCTAGGCCATGGTCGGCGCTGAAAAAGATGTAGGTGTTCTCCGCTTGGCCGGAAGCGTCTAGTGTGTCGAGGATGCGGCCGATTTGTGCATCCATATGTTCTATGATGGCGTAGTATTCTTGTCGATGCACTTTAACGGCATGGTGGGTGCGCGGGAATGGCCCAAGTTTTTCATCGCGTAATTTGGCGCTGTTGCCAATAGCGTCCTTGTAAGGATATTCGTCGAGGTAGTTTTCCGGTATTTTAATACGGTTGATCGGATAGCGCTCGATGTACTCCTTCGGGGCCTGTCGTGGGTCGTGCGGCGCGTTGAACGCGATGTACATAAAGAACGGTCGTTCGTCTCGCTTGGCTTCGCTGATGTAGTTGACCGCGTCATCCGCGACCACTTCGCTCCAATGTTTGCCGCCTTTCCAAAAACCGTCGAATTTTATGTCGTATGGGCTCCACGGGTCCGGCTTGCCGGGTAGAGGTCGGTTGTAGCCCTCGGGAGTCTGGTTGGGCATGCCGCCTCGGATATTTCTGGTGATCTGAAAGGCTTTTTCGGCGGGGGCCTGTATATGCCACTTGCCCGTGAAAAAAGTCTGGTATCCGGCGCGTTCCATGACCTGCGGCCACAGGTTGGCATACTCAGCCTCGCGTGTTGCCTGCTGCGCGGGTGTTAGGTTTTTGCCTTTACCTCGCAGTACTTGCGATGCTGTCTGAGCTCGCCAAATATGTCGACCGGTGATCAGCATGTGGCGGCTGGCCACACAGACCGCACCGCTCCACGAGCCCATATTATAGGCGCGGGTGAATTGCGTGCCGTGCTTGGCAAGGCGGTCTAGGTGTGGGGTGTCGATGTCGGTCAGGCCAAGATTAGCCACAGTCTCGTAGCATTGGTCGTCTGCGAAGATGAACAACACGTTGGGCTTGCTTTTCGCCTGCGCTTGGGAGAGAGCAATGCTAAGCGCTGTCAGGGTAATTAGGCGGCCCGCAAAGTTGATTGTTTTTATACTCATAAAATCGGTCTGAAAGAGGTTAAGCCAAGCGAGCGAAGTCGATTGTGTGGAGACATCGTAGGGTTTGTCCAATCTGAGTCGAGCTAATAAACCAGCACCTAGCTTGAGCTGATAAGCATCGTTTTTTTCAGGAGTTGATGTTAAATATGCCGTGACATCGGCAGCGGCCTCTGTTGCTGGTCTTTTCAAAAGATGGCCTACGAATCATACGCGGATTTTTTGGACACCCTCGAGCAGGCGGGCGAATTGATTCGTATCAATGAACCCTTCGCCACCGAGTTGGAAATCACGGAATTAGCTGACCGTGAAATGAAAAAGCCTGACGGCGGCAAGGCGATCCTAATCGAGCGTCCCACTGTCAATGGCGAGATTTCCCCAGTGCCGTTGGCCATCAACGCCATGGGTTCCAAGCGTCGTATGGCACTGGCGCTGGGTTCCGAGAGTGTTGATGCCGTGGCAGAAGAACTTGGATCGCTACTTCAGGCCAAGCCACCTACAGGTGTTCGCGATACTATGGCCCTTCTTGGTAAAGCTCTCGGACTACGCCATACCCGGCCGAAGAAAGTTGGGAATGGTCTGTGCAAGGAGGTCATCCACCGGTTTGACGCTACTGCTGCTCGCTCCAAGCCTTGGCCAAGCGCACCTGAAATTCAGGAGTTTGTACATAATGAGAACACCGAGGCCTGTCCAACTTTACTCAATTTTCCCATCCTAAAATGCTGGCCAATGGATGCAGGGCGGTTCCTCACACTTCCATGCGTGGTTACGCGTGATCCGGACACGGGAGATCGCAACCTAGGCATGTATCGTATGCAGGTTTATGACGACAAGACGACCGGCATGCATTGGCAGTTGCAAAAAGTCGCCGCGCGTCACGGGCGTCGCTACTTCGAAACAGGCGAACGTATGCCGGTGGCGGTTTTCCTAGGCGGCGACCCGGTCTACCCATTCTGTGCTACTGCACCAATGCCGGATGGATTGGACGAGTTTTTGCTGGCTGGTTATTTGCGACGAAAGTCGGTGGAGATGGTGAAGTGTGAAACCAGTGACCTCGAGGTGCCAGCGAATGCTGATATCGTCATTGAGGGTTATGTTGACCCAACCGAACCGCTCCGAGATGAAGGGCCATTCGGTGATCACACCGGCTACTATACGTTGCCGGAGCCGTATCCGGTGTTCCACATCACAGCGATCACGCATCAAAAAAACGCTATATATCCCGCCACGATTGTTGGCATCCCGCCGATGGAGGATTTTTATATGGGAAGTGCTAGCGTGAAGTTGTTCTTGCCTGTTTTTCGAATGAATTTTCCGGAGATAGTAGACATAGCGCTGCCGGCCGAGGGGGTGTTTCACAATCTCGTTTTTGTGAGCATAAAAAAGACCTATCCGATGCAGGCGTTCAAAATTATGCATGGCCTGTGGGGTATGGGGCAGATGATGTTCACCAAATACATTGTAGTTGTGGATGATTTCGTCGACGTCCACAATACCAGCGAAGTGTTGTTTCACATTTGCGCTGACACAGATCCGCAACGTGATAGCCTCCTTACCAAAGGTCCATCGGATGTTCTTGACCATGCCACCAGCGAGATCGCGATCGGGGGCAAACTCGGTATCGACGCCACCCGCAAGCTTTCCGGTGAGGGCTACAAACGCAACTGGCCTCCCCTTATCAAGATGGATCGGGCGACTAAAAACAAAGTTGAAGAAATGCTTAAGAAGGATTGGTAGCTTCAATGTGTTGCCGGATGGCACAGGGTTCTTCAAAGAACAGAATCAAAAACAAGGTGAAAGCCAAGGGCAGAGCGCCAGAGGTCACACCACGTCTGAACCTTGCGCCGACGCAGGAGGCGGTGGTGGCCGTCTATGAGAGTAACGGCATCCGGCTTGAGGCGATGCGGTGGGGGTTGATTCCGTCGTGGGCTAGAGGCAAGTCGATTGGACCAAAGCTGGCCAATGCACGGGCGGAAACGATCGACGAAAAACCAAGCTTCCGGGAGCCGTTCCAGCGACGGCGATGTCTGCTTCCGGTGGATGGATATTACGAATGGGAAACGCGGCCAATCGGCAAGCATCCGGTTTATTATTCAATGTACGACAGTAATCTGTTTTGCCTTGCGGGACTTTGGGAGACATGGACAACACCGGAGCATGTCACGGCAATGGAACTGCCTGGCCTGGGACGACCGGGAACTGAGACGCTGCATACTTTCACCATCATCACGACGACACCCAATTGTTTGACCAAGCGCGTGCACAAGCGCATGCCGGTGATCTTGCACGCGAATGATTACGAATTATGGCTCTCGCTCGAAAGCCAAGTG
>CEUN01180852.1_pt1 | contig 12895 bp, 11 predicted proteins | sample 361501 | NCBI WGS metagenome assembly CEUN01 (sample SAMEA2622801, study PRJEB7988) | marine metagenome | biome: marine biome (ENVO:00000447); feature: marine epipelagic mixed layer (ENVO:xxxxxxxxx); material: "saline water (ENVO:00002010), including plankton (ENVO:xxxxxxxx)" | depth 120 m | reverse complement strand
GGCACGGAAGCCGGTGTGTTCCGAGAAGCAGGAATCCCCGCCGTGGTATGTGGTCCAGGCGACATCATGCAGGCACACAGGCCCAATGAATTCATCGCCATATCGGAAATCGAGGCTTGTATAGGCTTCCTGCGCCGTGTCCTCGATCACGTAGCCCAGGATTGAACGTGACAACCTGAGAAATTAGTGCCGAAGTTCTTACCATCGCTAGCCAACAAGTCTTGAAAGAATCCCGCCGGAGGATGGTCCCGTGCCTAGAGAGCATGTTCAACACCATAGCCGCGGTATTGCCCTTTCAACCGGACGAAGCGATCGACTTCCTTGATCTGGGCGGTGGTAGCGTCGTGCTCAGTGAGTTCATTCTTGAACAGTTTCCCAACGCCCACACCACGATACTGGGCTCGTCCGCAGAGGCTCTGGAAAATGCCCGCCAGGCAAATGAACGATTTGGCGATCGGTTCAAGACGTTGCCTCGGGACTTTGCCCGGGAAGATCTTCCCAAGAGGTACCACGCGGTCGTCTCCTGTTTGTCTCTCCACCATCTCAACAATATCGAAGTGCGCGGTCTGTATCGCAGCATCTATTCGTCATTGCACGCCGGTGGCATGCTGATTGTTGCGGACCACTTGGCGGCTCCCTCCCAATTGCTTGCCGAGTGGCACCGTGCTGCCTGGCAGCGCGACGCGAATATGCTCGGTGCCAGTGACGAAGACATTGCCAATGCGGAGAGCCGGCAAAAGGACGACAACCGGACTCCGGCCCTCGAACACTTGCAGTGGATGTTCAACGCAGGTTTTCGGGATGTTGACGTCTTCTACAAAAACTTGATGTTCTCAGTGCACGGAGGTCGTCGGCCAAGGCTTTGAGATCGAGGGAACGGAAACTCCCTAAATCAAATCCTTTCCCATGTGCTCGCGTATGTTGGCCTCCAGAACAGAGTTCAGCTCTTTGATCAGATCTTCGGTCAACTTAAAAAACAACTCATCCTTCTCCGCGAGAGTCATTTCCTCGGGAACCGTTTTGGAACGCACGACTCGAGCGGTGGCAAAAGAATCGCGATATCCGCGATCGCTTCGCACTTCCACGCGAGCCTCCATTGCCGCGTCGTAACGCACTTCCTGCTCCTTATAGAACAGTCCCTGCAGTCCTTTGCGGACCGGCAAGGCAACGGCCACGACCCGAGCATCTTCAATGATGACGCGTCCGCGGCGCGTTTGGCCCGCTGCTTCAATCCGATCGACAACCCATTGCCGCAGTGCGGCCATAGGCGTGATGGGGAACAGATGGTCCACATTCGGTGCGCGATGCGGCGGAACGTAGTTTTCGATGATGTCGACTTCAGCAACGTTCAACCGAATCGTTGGAAGGTGGCTGAATGTGATCTCGGGATAGGTGGGTGTCGGTGCAGGGACTGCACAGGACGTCAGACCAATCAGCAGCAGGACAAGAACTGACAGCTTCAACGTGCGGTCAATGCTGATCATGAATGTGGTGCGTATCGCTGTTGCCCGGATGGCCAATCTTAAAGAAGGCGAAAGCACCTGCCTACTAAAACGCGTCTAAGAAGGACCGGCTCTCGCCGAAATGATCACGACAGGCACCAGGCGAGAATACCCTTCTGGACGTGCAGACGATTCTCCGCTTCGTCCCAGACAATTGACTGAGGACCGTCGATTACAGCTTCACTTACCTCCTCACCACGGTGCGCCGGCAGGCAGTGCATGAATACCGCGTCCTCCTGCGCATAGCCCATGAGGCATTCGTCCACTCGATACGGAACGAGAAGGTTGTGTCGACGGGCGGCCTCGTCATCGCCCATGGACACCCAAGTGTCCGTGATAACGCAATCGGCATTCGACACAGCTTCTTCGGGGTCATGAGTCACCATGACGCGCGCTCCGTCTTCTTTCGCCTTTGCGAGTTCTGTCGGCGAGGGCGCGAGTTCCGGCGGACACGCCAGCCTCAGCTCAAACTCGAATTGCACCGAAGCATGCATCCATGTCGTCGCCATGTTGTTTCCGTCACCGCACCAGGCGACGACGCGATCGGAAATCGGACCCCTGTGTTCTTCAAACGTCATCACGTCTGCCATGACCTGACAGGGATGGGTCCGGTCGGTCAGGCCGTTAATGACGGGAATCGTCGCATGTTCCGCCATCTCAAGGAGGTTTTCATGCGCCGAAGTGCGGATCATGATCGCATCGACGTATCGTGAGAGCACGCGAGCCGTATCGCCTATCGACTCACCTCGACCAAGTTGCATATCGTCCCCGCGCAGCAGAAGGCTCTCGCCGCCGAGTTGCCGCATGGCGACATCGAAGGACACCCGTGTTCGCGTTGACGGCTTTTCAAAGATCATGGCCAGCAAGCGGCCTGCGCAGGGAGTGGAATCATCAGATTCGACCTGGCCGCGGCCTTGCCTGCCCGATTTCATGCGCATTGAGCTGTCTAGTATGCTCCTTAACTTCGACGTCTCAACGGCGTCGATGTCCAGAAAATGCTGGGGTCCGTGCATGAATTCCCTTCACGCAGACGAGCCGCCAAGGCGTCCGCAAACTCCATCGAGTATTTGAACCGCCGAGTCCACTTGGCTTTCGTCGATGATGATGGGCGGCAGGAATCGAACCACGTTGTCTGCCGCTCCAACCGTCAGCAGGCCATCCTCCCGAAGCGCATCGATGACGTCACCAGCCGGCACCACACATTTCAGTCCAATCAGAAGGCCCAGGCCCCGAACCTCTTCAATGACGCCCGGATGTGCATCCGCTATTTCGCCCAGTCTCTGATTCATCAGACCGGCGATTCGTTGAACGTTGTCGAGAAAACCTTCTTCCAACATGGTATCCAGCACCGACTCCGCCACAGCCATGGCAAGCGGGTTGCCACCGAAGGTCGAACCATGACTGCCGGCGCTCATCGCGCCCGCGACCTTCGCCGAAGCGAGGCAAGCCCCTACGGGAAATCCGCCGGCCAGAGCCTTGGCAACGGCCATAACATCGGGAGGCACGTCGTCCCACTCATGCGCGAACAACTTGCCCGTCCGCCCCATCCCCGTCTGAACTTCGTCATAGAACAGAAGAATTCCCTCGGCGTCTGCGATTCCGCGGAGCGCCTTGAGATAGCCGGGGGGCATGGGGTGCACCCCACCCTCGCCCTGAACCGGCTCCACGAGAATTGCAGCCGTCTCGTCCGTAACGGCCTTCTTCATGGCTTCTAAATCGCCATAGGGCACCTGATCGAACCCATCGACGATGGGGCCGAACCCGGCCATATGCTTTTCCTGACGGCCCGCGGCCAGTTCCGCGAGGGTGCGGCCATGAAAGGCGCCCTCAACGGTTACAATTCGCCAGCGTTGAGGATTACCCGCCTCGTGATGGAACCTGCGGACGGTCTTCAGGCCGGTCTCGACCGCCTCTGCTCCTGAGTTGCAGAAGAACACGGCGTCAGCAAAAGAGTTTGCAGTCAGCTTGGCCGCCACGCGTTCCTGCTCCGGGATGTGATAGAGGTTGGACACATGCCACAACCTCTCGGCCTGGCGTTTCAGCGCCTCGACCATCTTGGGGTGAGCATGTCCCAGTGCGTTAACCGCAATTCCCGTCGCGAAGTCCAGATACTGCCGACCGTCGGTGTCGAACAGATAGGCCCCCTCGCCCCGTTCAAATGCGATGTCGTACCGTGCATAGGTCTGATAAAGCGGTGTCGTCATGATTCTTAGTCCGCGCACTCTGCGCTTTGTTGATATAGAGACGCGTGCGGAGAAAGCGCGCGAGTATGGTGATGGCGCTTGAGAGTGTCAACGCGTCACGGTGCGCTATGTCTTGAGGCGAAATCCTGTCGCAAACAGCAAATAGCACGTCAAGAGCAGGGCGAGGTCCACCCCGATCAGTATGATGACCCCCATCACAAGCGATCCATCAGAGACACCGATAAAGCCATAGCGGAATCCGTCAATTGCATAGAAGAAGGGATTGAGTTTGCTCAACGTATGCCAGATCCCGGGCAGTCGATCGATCGAGTAAAACGTGCCGGACAAGAAAGTCATTGGCGTGACGACAAAGTTGGTAATCACGGCTGTCTGATCGAAACGTTCCGCCCATATGCCGGCGATGACGCCTATGGATGAAAGCATCAATGAACCGGTGACGCCGTAGAATATGATGGCGCCCACGTGATGAACGCCTAAAGGTGCAAACGGGAACATTGCCACGGCGACGGCGCAACCCACGACAATCCCGCGCGTCACACCTCCCATCGCGATGGCGATGGTCAGCTCCGCCGCCGAGAGCGGAGGCATGAGATAATCGACGATGTTTCCCTGAACCTTGGCGACGATGAGGGATGACATCGAATTCTGAAACGAATTCTGGAACAGGGCCATCATGATAAGGCCGGGCGCGAGAAACTGTAAGTACGGTATGTCACCCACCGTCCTGAGCACACCCCCCAACGCGAGAGAGAATACAGTCAGGAACAAGAGGGCCGACACCGACGGCGCAATGACCGTTTGCAGGATAATCTTCCGGAACCTCTGTATTTCCTTGACGTAGAGAGTCCAGACACCAAGCCAGTTCACCCGGCCAATTGCCACTGTCGGCGATGACATGCTTAACCTCACACCAAGTTTCCGCGACTGAACGATTCGGTTCCTTGCGCTCCCTTCGCGCCTACGGGTCATACCACGATGTGGTCAGCGTGACGCCGATTAAGCACTGAGCAACTGTTTCACAATCTGATAATCGCCGATTCGGCTGATACGGTAATGAATTGGCTGCTATAATCTCGCCACATTCGGCGCGTAGGGACGGGCTCGAATGAATTGATTTGAATGACTGGATGTGCAGGGAGCCCCCTGTTGACTGTTACGATTTATCATAATCCGCGCTGCAGCAAGTCGCGTGAGACGCTGCAAATATTGGTTGATGATGGTTATCAACCGACGGTCGTAGAGTATCTCAAGACTCCCCCACCGGCCAAGAAACTCGAGGAGCTTCTCGGCATGTTGGGCATGGAGCCAAGGGACTTGATGCGCCGTAAGGAGGCCGCGTACGGCGAGAATGGCCTTAACGATCCAGATCTGTCGCGTGAAGCATTGATCAAGGCCATGGTGGAAAATCCCATCCTGATCGAACGCCCCATTGTGGTTCACGGCGACCGGGCCGCTCTTGGCAGGCCTCCCGAAAGCGTGCGGGATATCTTGTAGTCTGATCAGGACTTCGGCAGTCATCCACTGTCTGCGGTGCCGTTACGGACGAGCAAGTTTGGTCAGGTAGGCGTTATCGACGATGTTCAATCACGAAGGAGCACAGCCTGTCGGAATCCCCATTCCCGGAGTTAACACTTCTTTAATCACTTTGGCGTTGGATTCCAGCCTGGATTCTTAACGCTCGCATGATATCGTAACTATCTGATAGATATGGTTAATTCGGAGTGGGGCTACCGAAGCAAGATGCGGTAATGGAAGAACATTCATCCACAGGCTGGGTGAGGGAAATCCTCGCGCCGTTGCGGTCCCTGTATCGGGACATCCGGATAATTTCGTTCTTCGTCAACCTGCTGGCCCTCGCCGTTCCCGTGTTCACCATGCAGGTGTAAGGCCGCGTCATCTTTAATTCCGCCTTGAGCACACTGAACGGGTTGCTCATCGGCATCATGATCGTCTTCGCTTTTGACTATATTTTGCGGAACGCGCGGAGCCGCATGATGCAACGGGCCGCGCTGGAGATCGACGTCAAGGTCGGACAGGCGCTTTACGACAAGATCATGGCCCTACCCATGTCCGAGCTGGAGTCGCGGCCGAGCGCCTACTGGCAAGCCCTGTTCCGGGATGTCGAAACGGTCAAAAACACGCTGTCTGGTCCCACGGCAATCCTCATGGCAGATCTTCCGTTCGCCGTGCTCTTCCTCGGCCTCATCCTGGTCATGGCAACGCCGATCGCGTGGGTCCTGGCGGTGATTTTGCCCGCGTTCGTGATCATTAGGTGGCGGTCCGCAAAAGCTGTTGGTTCGGCCAGTGATTCCGAACGCAAATCGGGATTTGTTCGGGATACCCTGATGTCCGAGTTCATTTCAGGCCGGTCGACCGTCAGGGCGCTGGCACTCGACGAAGACATCAAATCTATCTGGGAAGCTCGCCAGGCCGAGACCATCGAGCGGTCGATGATCCGAGGCAAGCAGGCCCACAAGTATGTGAATTTGGGCGCCGGTCTCGCCTCGTTCACAACCGTCGCGATGACTTGCGTGGGCGCCTTGGCCATTATCGATCTGCAGATGACGATCGGAGCCCTGATCGCTTCCAACATGCTCAGCAACCGAATCATTGGCCCCTTTAACCAGCTGGTTGGGTCCTGGCGAGCCTATGCGCGCTTCAAACAGGCTGTGGGACGGCTGAGCCAGGCGTTCGCACTTATCGAGGAGCGTAAGGAAATCTGTATCGCTCACGATCGCACCCGGGGAAACATCTCCATCGAGAACGTCCGTTTTCAATATGCGCAGGATGGAGTGGCGATCCTTGAGAACGTGCGGCTGAAGGTCCGTCCCGGCGGCATGGTGGCCATCGTGGGTCCGAACGGTTGCGGTAAATCCATTTTGGTCAAAATCATGCAGGGCCTTTACTAGGCAACGGAGAGCCGGGTCCTTCTGGATGGCGCCAATATCAAACAGTTCACGCGCGCCGAAATGGCGGGCTGGATGGGATATGTTCCGCAATAGGTGTTTCTGTTCGAAGGAACTGTCCGAGACAACAGCGCGAAGGGTCTTCCCAATGCAACGGACGAAGAGATCATCAACGTGGCCCAGCTGGCCGGACTACACGACCTGATCATCGATTTTCCCGATGGTTACGCCACTGATATTGGTGAAGCCGGGTCACATTTGTCAGGCGGTATGCGCCAGAGATTGTCCGTGGCGCGCGCTGCTTGGAGACCCGCCCGTATTGCTGCTGGACGAGCCCTCCTCGAATCTCGACCGGGAAGGCGAGCAGGAACTGCAGGCCAGGCTTGACGGTCTCGTCACTCAGCAAGCCTGATTGGAAGCCGAAGCCACGGGTTCAGATCCCGTCTTCCCTGAAGAAGCAGGCTCTCGGCAACCTGCACTTGTACAGGCGGAGCGCGCAACGCTTGAGGCCCGTCGCGGCGAACTGAAGAGCACGATCGCAGTTCAGGAACGTCACATCCAACAGAAGCAACTCGAGGCCAAGGAGTTCGAATCAAAGGAAACTTCCCTTGAGAACGATATCGAACTCGCCAGAGAGAAACTCGCGATCTTTGAAGGTCTTCTCAAAGACGCTTTGATCTCGCGTGTTGAGTACGTCGAGCAACAACAGACCGTCGAACAGCTCCAGGGCGAGGTCGACGCCATCAGCCACTCCATTCCGCGTGCGCAGGCCGCTCTGGAGGAGTCACGCGAACGTGCTAACGAACTCTTGCTGGGCTTCCGGCGCGAGGCGCAAAATGAGCTGGGGAAAATCGGACTGAATATCGCGCGAGCGCGTGAGCTCTTGGCTGAAGCGAGCGAGCAGCAACAGCGTGCCGAGATCAAGAGCCCTATCGAGGGCATCGTCAAGAAACTAGCGGTAAATACAATCGGCGGGATCGTCCAGCCGGGCGCACCGATCATGGAAGTTGTCCCGACAGATGAGAACCTCGTGGTGGAAGCCAAGCTCAACCCGGTCGATCGTGGCTATGTTCAGGAAGGCCAGAGCGCCATGGTCAAGATCTCAAGTTATGATTTCGTGCGCTATGGCGGATTGCGGGGCAAAGTCACCCACGTGGCGGCCGACGCAGATACCGACGAACAGACTCAGGAGCCGTATTACCGAGTCGTGGTCGAGACCACGAAGGCGTATCTGGGATCGCGAGAGGGCGATCTGCCGATCACGCCGGGCATGCAGACCGTTGTCGATATCCAGACAGGAAGCAAGTCGGTTCTGGAATACCTTGTACGGCCCGTGCTCAAGATTCGATACGAGGCCTTCCGCGAACGCTAGGGTGGGCCGGGTCTATTTATCCGGCGCCGTTACTCCCCAATCCTCGGGCTGCAAAGCGAACACCCTCCGATCATCGTGTGGTCCGAGAGCTCTCCGACTATTCGGCTTGGAGCCCCCGGTCCGTCGGCGCACACCCGGATGATGATAGAGCACTTATTCCCGTCCTTACTTCGATGTAGCGACGAACACGCCATCCCAATTGGCCGGCGGTGGTGCTTCCAGATATAGATCGATCCGTTCGTCATACAGGTCATAGAGAACACTGAGATCGATCCCGTTCTGCAGTTCGCGGCACTCGGCCAGGAGGCTCTTGACTTCCTGCCACTTTTGGCCTCGGTAAGATGAGATCATCTGCTCGTGCTTCTCTTCAAGGGCCTTGAACTCGGCACTTCCCTTGACAGCCTCGTCGCCCAAGAGCGCAAAGATCTGGATGGCCTCGACCTTACCTTTCACCGCGATCAGGTCGAGTTCCAGAGAAGCAAAGCCCTCTGCAGCAGTTTGCGTCTCTTCGCCGATGACGATTCCCACGCCATAGTTTTTGGATTGCCCTTCCAGGCGTGCCGCAAGGTTCACGGCATCCCCCAGCACCGAGTAATCGAAGCGCTGGACTGATCCCATGTTTCCGACGCAGCATTCTCCAGAATTCAATCCGATTCCGATGTTCAAGGGGAAGAACATCTCGCCCGCTTCTTCGCGCTCTGCCTTGATTTCAGCGTTGAGATCTTCCAGTTCGGTGAACATCGCAAGTGCGGACTGGCAGGCATGCCGGGCGTGATTGGGATCATCAAGCGGGGCATTCCAGAACGCCATGATGCAATCGCCCATGTACTTGTCGATGGTTCCCTGGCGCGCCAGGATCATATCCGTCATGGGTGTCAGGAATCGATTGATCAGCCGGGTCAGTCCCTCCGGATCAGACTTGAACTGTTCGGAGATCGTCGTGAACCCGCGTATATCGGCGAACAGAAGGGTCATGTCCTTCATTTCACCGCCTAAGGACAGGCGATCGGGATCATCCGCCAACTGCTCCACGAGGGCGGGCGAAAGATATTGACTGAAAGCGCCGCGCACCTGTTTCCGTTCCGCAGCCGTCTTCGCGTAATTCGTATACGTCAGGAGCGTGTAAAGGATGAACACCGAACCCGCAGGATAGGTCGCATCGATCAATGTCAGATTCTCAGAGAACATGTACCACGACACGCCGAACGCACCGGCGATCATGATAACGGCCAGAGCCGCCGTCCATGCAGCGCCCAACATTGGCACGAGCACGATCATGATCAGGCCCGCCAACAGCGCTGTTACGAGTTCCATGCCCAGCGCATCACTGGGGCGCTGCAAAAGCTGCTGCTGAAGAATGTTCTCCAGCATGTTGGCGTGCACTTCCACTCCGGGGATGTTGTCGTCCACAGGAGAGTTTCGAATATCCAATAATCCTGCGGCGCTGGTTCCTACCAGAACGAGCCGGCCCTGTATCAATTTCGGGTCGACCGTTCCGAACAAGACGTCCTTTGCCGAGATATACATCCCGTCCGCCTTGTTGAGATGATGCTTCCGGAAATAGACGTAAAGCTGTCCATTCTTGTCCGTGGGGATCTTGATGCGTTGCACCACGACGTTCTGGATGCCGTCCCGGTTCATGCGAATAGCGTAAGTCGTCTGACCTGTCGCGACTCTCAACATCTCGAAGGTGAGCGTCGGATAGATCTTGTCGTTAACGCGAAGGATGGCAGGAACACGGCGAACCACGCTGTCGGAGTCAGGATTGATAGTCACCATGCCGCGGCCCGGGGCCGCATCAGCGAGAAGCTTGGTGTTGCCCACGGCGGCCTTGTAGAGCCAGAGATGAGGTTTCGGATCCCCACCCACGAAGGCCAGCGGAGTGGTCTTCGGGAGTTCTTCAGCGCCTGTGATTTCCTCCTGGTACGCGGTTTGCGCCAACACGACGCGGCTTTGCTTCAATACCTGTGCAAACACTTCGTCGTTGCTAGGCATGCTTTCAAGCCTTTGCTTCAGCTCATCGTCCAAGCCGCCCACGGACTGGGCGAAGGCACCAGGTGACATGCGGTCCGGCTCGACGAAGAATACGTCGAAGCCCACAACAGCGGCGCCCATCGCCATAAGATTTTGCACCATTTGCGCCAGATAGGTACGTGGCCATGGCCATTGTCCAACGGCTGCAAGACTTTCTTCGTCGACATCGAGAACCACGACCTGGCGTGGCAAATTGGCAGGTGTTTCACGCGGTACGACGCGCTGGTACATGTCGAAGGTCTTGAGACGAAGAGCCTCGACGGGAAGCGGATCAAGCGGCCGAACCACGCAAAGCGCGAGAAGTACGATGAAACCAACGCCCCGGGCACCACCGAACCACGAATTGAGACGGCTTTTCCAGGTGCGTTTGCGCCCGCCGCCGCCCGAAACCTTGTTCAGCAGGCGGCGAATAAGTCCCTGCTGGCCTTCTTCATCCAAAGAATCGCGGTAGGTCGCCTGCGCTTCAGCCATGCCCCTCTCCAGCAAACCGATGGTGTTTCAGCGTCGCCAAAACATGAGACACGTGGTGTTCAGCACCTCGACCGATCCAAATCGACAAGTTATTGCAAGCGATTGAAACCGGCCACGCCCGTGGCGGTTTACCTTTGGTTAACCTAACACAGCAATGGTTCTTTAGGAACGCTGGAAGCGGGTTCAAGGCATGGAAGCTAACCGTCCGAAAGCGGGAAACTTATTTAAAGACAACGGCATAGGGATCGTTATACTCTTCGACCCGCAAGATTGGTTAAAATTTCTGTCTCCCGACGGGACCAAAATCCGTGAGTGGGGAACTATTTAGTGTGCCTGGGAAGTGGGATGGCTGTCTTCATATTTTGAACGGCATTCGGCCCCTCGGCGATGGATGTGTGTAGCGAGAAGGTGAGCTGGCGGACATACATTTCGGTAATGCTCTTGGGCGTGATCGCGCTTGGGGGTGCCGGTACGCCTGCGTCTGCAATTTCGCTCGAAGAAGCACTGCAGCACCTCCTGGACAATCACCCGCAGATCAAGGCGGGCAAGGACAACGTCAAGTCTGCCGGCGCGGGGGTCAAATCCTCGGAAGCCGCTTTCCTGCCGACCGTCAATCTCGCCTGCGACTACGGCTACAAGGAAATCGACAACCCCAGCCTACGTGCGGCAGGAGATGAATGGGGCCGCCCATTTGATCCTCATACAGTGACCGTCACTCAGAACATTTGGGACGGACGCGCGAAGAACTTCGGTAAGCAGACCGCAGAGATCCCTGAGGATGTAGCCAGGACGGACTTGCGCTCTACGATCCAGAATCTCCAGCAGGAAGCCTCGCTCGCCTATATCGACGTGGTTCGCCGGGCCCGCCTAGTCGAGGTCGCACGCGACGACGAAGCCGCCATTGCGCTCCAACTCAATCTGGAGGATGAACGAGTTCAAAAAGGCGGGGACACAGCCGTTGATGTGTTGTTCGCCAAGACGCGCCTCCAACTCTCCAAGGAACGACGGATCGTGTTCGAAGGCGCATTGCGCGACGCCAGTACCCGGTATGCTCAGGTATTCGGCTACCCGACGCTGCCCAGTGAACTGACGGACCCCGAAACACCGATCTTCATGGTACCTGACACCATGGGAATTGCCATCCGCGAGGCTCTTTAAAACAACCCCCTGATGGAGAGTTCCAATCGACAGGTCGACCTGGCGCGGGTCGGAACGCGCACGGAATGGTCGCATTTCCTTCCTCGCGTCGACCTCGTCGGTTCCGCCAACTACGAAGACGACCGCGAGGGAACGTCCGGGAATCTACGCGACTGGTCCGTCGCCGTGCGGGCAACATGGAACCTTTTCTCCGGCTTCGCGACCCGCGCCGGTGTCGCCCATGCCTCTCACTCCTACTCGGCGGGCCTCTACATCCATCTGTTCGTCAATCGTCAGGTCGAACAGGAAATGCGGCTCGCCTGGCAAGGCGTGATAACGGCTTGCGAGCGGAAGCTCCTGCTTCAGAATGCGGTGACGATCGCTCAGGAAATGTATGACTCGCGAGTCAGATTGCGGGAGGCGGGTCAGGAGATCGCGATCAACGTGCTCGATGCGGAAAGCGAAGAGCGGGCTGCAGCGCAACGCGCAACACCGGCATCGTTGTCTCCCGACGACACTCCCAACCCCTTTGATCAACCCGCCGATGATGCTGCCGAGGACACAAATCCATTCAATCAACCGGCAGAAGACGAAGGGGCTGAGGAGGTAACCGATGAGCCTCTCGATCAGCCGGTCGACGAAGAACAGACAAAATTCGATCGTTCTCCGGCAAGTAACCAGCAGGTTGCTGCATGCGCACCGACCAAGACCGTGGACAAAGACGCAGCCCTGTCGCAGCTGCTCGATGAAGCAGATGACGACGAGGACTTCAGCCAAACCGTGAGCAACAGGGCCCGGCCGAGAATCGAATTCTAATCCGACGACGGCCTCTCTGGAACCTCAGAACGCCTGTCGCGATAGCCGACTATCTGCGCATGCTAACTCTTATTTCATATATCGTTGATCGAACTCTCAAGGCATCCGTCACCGCTGTAATCATCTGTATCGGCCTCTCCTTGACCTCTCATCAGGCGTCAGCTGCTGAGATGAATGCCGGAGACGTCCTGCAGGACTGCGATGTCTGCCCCGAAATGGTCGTCGTCCCCGCAGGCAAATACACGATGGGGGCCGTCAAGGGAAAGAAGCGGGAAAAACCGGCACACGAAGTCACCATCGCCAAGTCATTCGCCATCTCCAAGTACGAAGTCACTTGGGACGAATGGGAAGCATGTATGGCAGCAGGTGGATGCAAGCGCGAGCCCGATGATCACAAGTGGGGCCGCGGCAATATGCCAATCATCAACATCAGCTGGGAACATGCGAACAACT
>CEUN01158841.1_pt1 | contig 12922 bp, 14 predicted proteins | sample 361501 | NCBI WGS metagenome assembly CEUN01 (sample SAMEA2622801, study PRJEB7988) | marine metagenome | biome: marine biome (ENVO:00000447); feature: marine epipelagic mixed layer (ENVO:xxxxxxxxx); material: "saline water (ENVO:00002010), including plankton (ENVO:xxxxxxxx)" | depth 120 m | reverse complement strand
TTGATCAGCCAAAAATTATGGCGACCCTCAAGAACCGAATCTTAGATATTCGGAAGGTCTCTGGTAAAATATTTGACGGTAGCTTTAAAATGAAAGCAAGGCTCGATGCACGGAAAACACCGTTGGCAGAGGCTGCGATCGAGATCGTGAATGCACGGGTTCAGAATTCATTTTTTGATAGTGATTTCTTCGATTTCGAGGCCGGTAACTTGTCACACGAATTGGTAATGAAGACTAGCGGGAATAGCCAAAGTGAATTGCTCCAGAGGCTGAGCGGCAATGGCAGCTTAACCCTTACAGATGGCGTCATACGCGGGTTTGATTTGCCATCATTGTACCGCGAACTTCAGGAGAGTAGCCTCAAAAATCTAATGAAACTAATTCCCGCTGCGGCTGCCTCGATTGGAGGGTCTAAAAAAACCCCATTTTCTTCGCTTAATGGGGAAATCCAGGTCGAGAAAGGAGTAGTCTTGATCCGTAATGCTTTACTACGTTCTAGAGTTGGCGATATTGAGGCGTCGGGGATTATTAACTTGCCGACCTGGAATATGAATATGGTCGCAGATATCCGACCTAGGAAGGTTAGAGAAGTACCGAAACTAAGGTTGACGCTTACGGGACCGCCAGATCAGCCTAACCCGCGATTTAACATCGAAGATCTCACGAAGGATGCGGTTGCTAGCGGCATCGGGGGCCTTCTGCAGAAATTCTTGCAGGGTGCTAAGTCGGGATCGAATTCAAGGTCCCGGCGGCAGAATCCAAAATCGCCTAAGAACGCCGACCCGGCTGAGAGATTGATCAAGAAACTTTTTAACGGCCTTGGTCGCTGAAGATACTAATATGGTGTAGTCCTTTTCAGGCTCGCGAGAACGAATAGGCGGATTGCTGACGAGAGGTTAGTGTCTCGGTTTTCGTCGATCTTTGCGACCATTTCGTTAAGAGATCTCTTCTCAAATTTCGAGATAAGAATGAGTTCGGACCAGAACTCATCTTCCAAAGATATGCTGGTACGATGCCCAGAGATTGTCACAGATCTTTTGCGAAGCATTTGGATATTCGAAACATATTTAGAGCGCCGAACCTGTGGTGGAGTTGCAAAAAATAGGGTTATCGCTTGGTCTTTGTGGATCCTGTATGATGCTATGTGCATAAAATAACAAATATTATTGGGGATGACGATGGTGGGGATTGTTGAGGGTAAGCTGGCCGAAATGGGATTGGCGCTGCCAAAAGCCGCAACTCCTAAGGTAGCTAAGATATTGAACTGGAAACGCAGTGCCGGACTGTTATTCATTTCTGGTCAGGTGCCAAGAGTAAACGGCGAGATTTGTTGGATTGGCAAGGTTGGCCGAGAATTCACACTCGAACAGGGTCAAGAAGCGGCAAGGGACAGCACTCTGATGGTATTAGCGTGCATTAAGGAAGCTATTGGTGACTTAGACAGGGTAAAAGAAGTTATCCGCATTAAAGGCTATCTGAACGTTGACCCCGATTTTACCGACGTGTCTGCCTGTTTAAACGGCGCATCAGAAATACTGATAGAACTTTACGGCGAACCAGGCCGTCATTCTCGGACCGCTGTTGGAGTTGCATCTATGCCGTTTGGTGTTGCGATCGAAGTTGAGGGTGTTTTTGAGGTCGATTAGGCAAATACTGCCTGCCATAAGCTGCCCAGAATTATTATTTGGTTCAGAACAGCCAGACACAGACATCTGTTGCGGCTAGACTGATGATTATGGGGGTGCCAACCGAGTTGTCGGCAAGGGAGTGCAGAGAAACCAGACATCCAGATCTTGGTTTGGAGTGCCGTGGTCTTGAATTTTTTGTTGATAAATGTGGGTATCCCCTATCGAGATATTTGGGTTAACTTCCTTCCTCAAGGGGGTCGACGCCAGTCTCCGGATATAGTCCTGCCTCGCGGGCGCGTTGACGCATCAGAGAATAAATTAGGTCAATCATTGGTGTCTGAACGCCAAGTAGCCTGCCAAGTTCCACCACTGCACCAGTGATCCCGTCCACTTCCATCGGACGACCAAACTCCATATCTTGGAGGATTGAGGTTTTGTGATCAGCAATTCTTTTCGTGCTCTCCAGCCGTTCCTGAATAGTGGCATTGAACTCTATGCCAAGTGCTTCGCCGACGCTCCTGACCTCCCTCATTATAGATATGCCTAGGGCCTGCAGATCTTTGTCTTCTGCCAATGGTCCAAGCTTTGAAACTGTCAGCACCGCCATAGAGCTGAAAGACACGTTGCCCCACATCTTCAACCAAAGCTCGCCACGGATATTGCCGCTAGTTGGTGCAGAGAGTCCTGCACTTTCCAGTAGGTTGGCAACTTGCTTGAGTCGAGCTGAGATCGATCCGTCAGGCTCTCCCAGCGAGAATATTTGATTACCGATACTGCGGACTACACCCGGCGCCTCAATCGTATTGCTGGACGTGATCACGCAACCGATTGAACGCTTGGTACCAATAGTATCCGCGATACGCCTGTTTGGATCCACAGTTTGGAGAGTGTGTCCCTCCAGAACACCACCATGGGCATAAAAGTACCAAAATGGAATCCCGTTTTGAGCCGAGATGACGGTGGTTTCTGGTCCTAACAGGGGCCGAATAGCTTTCGCCGCGTCCGTAAGGGAATGAGCTTTCGCAGATAGGAATATCACGTCTTGAACACCGAGATCCCTAGGCGTGTCGGTCGCCGGAACGTCGATAACGAATTGCTCTTCCGAAGTAATCACCTTTAGTCCGTTGGCTTTAATTGTGGATAGGTGCTCACCGCGGGCGATCAGGGAAACCTCTACATTGGTTCGGGCGATCATACCACCAACAAACCCGCCGACCGCGCCAGCGCCAAAAACGCAGAATTTCATAACGTGCCTCTGATACCGTGGTGGATAGCGGCCAGCCTATGCCAAGGTTCTGAGGACCACCATCGTCGTGCGGCCCCGGATGGTGAGGGTAAAATAAATATTCGGGTCTTTTCAAACCGTGTATCTTGTTCACCATAGCCCGCAACCTCGATTCCTAGTGCTTGCATCATGAAAACCGCGGCGGGGCGCTTACCGGTAAAAGCTATAATCTGCGGTGTATATTCTTCTACTTTTTTCAGTAAACAGGCCGGATTATAACCATTGGTTGAAAAATCGGCGTCCATGCCCGTTTCATTCTTTGCCAGATCAGTCAGGCCAATACCCAATGCCGCCAGCTGGCGAAACTCAGTTGGAGCAAAAAGGTAAGGGGTTAGGCCGGTCTCTTGAAGAATTGACCAAAACCGGTTTCCAGGTCCGGCGTAATAGGCTTCTGACCGGGCAGATGCATAGCTCGCAGCAGACCCACAGAAAAGCGTCGTTAAACCCTCTTCGATCAAATCCGGTAATACCACCATAAGAGCGGCTCAGACCTTGGCGATAAACAAAAATTTGTATTTGTCGCCGTGGGTAGAATACAAGTCAATTTGGGCGGGCAGGTTGTTGCCGGTATTGATTTCTTGGAACATTGAAAGAGGCGAGACGTTCGAATACCGGAGGTTGAGTTCTTGGTAGGTTTTAAGAACGCCATTCGAAATCGCCGCTTCATCGTTTCCCCTGACCCAAACATTCTGACCTTTTTTACCCATGATGATCGCGGTGCCGGTGTCTTGGCACATCGGAAGAATACCTGCTGATGCTATATATTCGTTCTTAAGGAGATCCAATGCGCCAAACCGGTCGTTATCTGACTCCTCACCATCCTTTGGGATATTTGCAAGCTGTTGCAGGTGTGCCGGCCGCAAATAGTGGGCAATATCTCCGAAAGCCTTCTCCGTCAGCATCTTTATACCCTCTTGTTCGATGACGAGAATTTTTTGGCGGTCGAACTCTGCAGTCGATACATGGTCAGAGGTCAGGATACGGTATTCAGTTTTGTCTCCACTTAGCGGAAACATCTCGTGAAAAGTCTCGTCATCCATCGATCAGGATCCGCAATACGATTTGCTTAAATTTATTGGTTTTTGTTTTTACGAAAGGCGTCGAGCGCGACAACCTCACCTACTTTCTGCTCGCTACCAACCTCTTTATTTTCAGTTCTATCCTCTGGGTCGACATTCTCAGAAATTTTAGCCGACAGGTCGTCGTTATTGATATCGTCTTGTGTCAAATCCTGTCCCACGGCTGTCTTAAACTGAAGTCCGAAATTTACCGAAGGATCCGCAAAACCGATGACCGCATCGATAGGAATATACAGCCGTTCATTATTCCCCGAAAAGCTGAGGGTGATTTCGAACGCGTCTTCGAAGATTTCGAGGCCCCAGAACTGGTATTGCAGGACGATAGTCATCTCGTCTGGGTACTGATCCACGAGCCTGTCAGCAATCTCAACTCCCTTGTGTTTAGTTTGGAAGGTGATGTAAAGGTGATGCTCGCCAGGTAACCCATCTTTGGCGACTCGCAATAAAACGTTGCGCACGACATCCTTCATCGCGCCCTCAACTAAAGCCTGATAATCCATCAAATCTTCCGACATGGCGGGCGAACTAATATGGCATGAGCGACTAAACCACAAGTTATTGGTCTTCAAAGGGGTCTCGGTAAAACAATTTTACTTGGATTTTAGACCCGCAAACCGTCGTAAAATCATATAAAATCTTATATTTGGACTTCTCTACAGAAAAAGTTCTTCTCTTAACTCAGAAGCGTTCTCCAACTTAAGCTTTATCCCGGTAATAACTCCGCCGGCATATATACCGATTACTTCATAATTCTCCATAGGGTGCCCTAGGTCTTCTCATGTAGACTAATGTTGAAAATCCGTACGTGATGCCAAAGTGGAGATGTGGAGGGACTTCTGTTGCCCGGTGCCCCCCGAACCGCGCTTTCCTAATAATTAGGCAGCGAGGGCCAAATCGTTATCATTGGCACTTGTAAAAACGGCCCGCTAACGGCGGAACCATACCGGGCAAAAAGCAAGTCTTTAGGCACGTGTCGATCCTGTTTCGCCCCCATACTGCTCACTTGGTCTCGTCAAATTAAGACCACACTCAATATTGGTGGAGGCGCCGGGTACTGCCCCCGGGTCCACTATGCTTATTACACAAGCCGTTTATCACCATAGCTGGCAAGCCAGCGCTATTAATATAGAGTGATTCGGCCTTAAATTGAAAGACAACCTTCGATTATCTCTACGGGACCAAACTGAAAAATTTAGAGAGCTATGCAACAATATCTTGAACTTATGCGCCGGGTCCGCCAAAGCGGCACCCGCAAGGAAGACCGAACCGGAACTGGCACATACAGTGTTTTCGGGCATCAGATGCGGTTCGATCTGGCTGACGGGTTTCCGCTAGTCACGACCAAGAAAATTCATACGAAGTCTATTATTCACGAACTTCTTTGGTTTCTCAGAGGTGATACGAATATCGCTTATCTAAAATCAAAAGGGGTTTCGATTTGGGATGAATGGGCTGACGAAGATGGCGATTTGGGGCCAGTCTACGGCGCTCAATGGCGCTCATGGGACGCAGGAGACGGTACCACGGTCGACCAGATTTCTGATGTGGTAAATCAGATAAGGACCAATCCCGACTCTCGAAGGTTGATTGTCAGTGCTTGGAATGTTCCACATATACAGAAAATGGCTCTACCGCCCTGTCACTGTCTGTTTCAATTCTATGTCGCCGATGGAAGGCTTTCTTGCCAACTCTACCAACGCAGCGCGGATATATTTCTTGGCGTTCCATTCAACATCGCGTCCTACGCCCTGCTGACCTTGATGATTGCGCAAGCGACCGGTCTGCAGCCCGGCGAGTTCGTACATACGTTTGGGGATGCACATCTTTATGCCAACCACATCAAGCAGGCTGACCAGCAGCTGTTGCGGTCGGCTTATCCGCTGCCAACCTTGACTTTGAATCCGGCAGTCGACGATATCTTCGGTTTCGCATACGAAGATTTCAATCTAGACGGATATCGTTTCCACCCGCATATTCCTGCTGCCGTCGCGGTCTGAGGCGTTGCGAATCTCGTTAATCGTAGCCGTTTCCGAAAACGGTATTATCGGAAAAAACGGAAGACTGCCTTGGAGACTTTCTGGCGACCTCAAATATTTCAAGACTGTTACGATGGGGAAACCGATAGTAATGGGAAGGAAAACGTTTGAGTCTATTGGTCGACCGCTGCCAGGACGACCCAATCTTATCGTCAGCCGTAATCCCGGGTTTTCGGCGGATGGGATTGAGGTATTTGGGTCGCTTGATAGCGTGATTGACGCGGTTAAGTCTCGGGGTGCAGAGGAACTTATCGTAATTGGTGGTGCGGCTGTGTATGCCGAAGTACTTAATTCTGTAAATAGAATTTATTTGACCGAGGTGCATGCAAAAATTTCCGGCGATGTATCGTTCCCAGATATCAATACTTTTGATTGGTGCGAGATTTCTCGGGAACGACAGGTAGCGGATGAAAAAGATGATCATGATTACTCCTTAGTGGTTTTAGAACGGGTGGAAACTCAGTAAACTTTAGGACTGTATTTGCTATCTATTTGCATCTCAGTTTAAGACTGGCCCCGGTTCAGGGAGCTGGATTCGGGGAATGCGCTTGAGAGCTTTTTATGTAATTTTATTGATTATGGCTTTGGTGCCCGTCGAGGCATCAAAGGCTCAATCAGAAAAAACAGCCATGTTTGTGACGGCCAAAGCCGACCGCGTGGTGGTGCTGAAAAGCGAGCGTCAGATGGTCCTGATGCGGGGCGATAGAGTCCTACGGGTGTATAGAGTCGCGCTCGGCCGTTATCCGAAGGGTCACAAAGTTAGAAAGGGCGACGCTAGGACACCGGAGGGTAACTACACGATCGATTACCGCGTCGATTCAGATCGATCTAATTTTTACCGCTCCCTACACATCTCCTATCCGAACTTGCGCGATCGAGCCCGCGCTTCTGAACTTGGCGTGCACCCGGGTGGGCAGATAATGATCCACGGTCTGCCTACGAACTGGAGTGCAAATGACGTCGGTCACCCTACGTTGGACTGGACACAAGGCTGCATTGCTTTGACAAACCGGGAAATGGATGAAATCTGGGAAATGGTGTCGGTCGGTACCCGGATAGAAATTTATCCCTGAAGGTCGCTCGCCAGCCCGAACCATTGGTTGGCTTTAGGTCTATCATGGATTCATAGGCCAAAATTTTCTCTGATTCCGTAATACACTGAAACTTCAACGTGAAGTGCTGACTATATTTTCTCTGTCCGCGGGGCAAAAATCGAGTCCGATGCTATGGGTCCATCACAGATCGCCCGGTCCGTATCTACCATGTGCTGCATGTGGGCAAGTACGGAACGTGCAGCGGCGGCATGCATTCTCTCGGGCAGATGAGTGTACATTCGGCGGACCAAATCCGGGATGGTATCGACGCCCTCGCTTAGAAGCTTGGCGATTTGACTTTCACGAATAACCCGGTGATTGAGATAAGCTCGGACGAATGGCTTGGAGTCAACAATTTCTGGACCGTGGCCCGGGAGATAAAGACTTTCACTGCGTTCTATACAAATCCGCAGGCTGTCCATGTATTCGCGCATATTTCCGTCCGGGGGTGAGACGATGGTTGTATTCCAACCCATCACGTGATCTCCGGAAAAGAGCAGTTTATGCTCCTTTAAGGCAAAACAGTGGTGGTTAGACATGTGTCCGGGGGTATAGACAGCTTCAAGTGTCCAACCCGGACCGCAAATTGTATCCCCGTCCGTAATTTCTTCGTCCGCAACGAAGTCCTCCTGATGGGCCTCAACAGCCTGCCCAACATCTAATGGATTTAGATTAGCACCATAAATCGGAGCGTCTACCAATTGTTTAAGCCAGTCTGACGCCGGCGAATGATCTAGATGGGTATGAGTAACTAGGATATGAGTAACGGTCTCACCCTCGATTGCGTTTTTTATATTGTCCACGTGCTGTTCCAGCATGGGACCCGGGTCTATTACAACTACTTCTCCCGAACCGATGATATAGGTGTTCGTGCCGTAGTGAGTAAATGGGCTAGGGTTTTCCGCAACAATGCGCCGAACTAGGGGTGCGATTTGCTCGGCGCTGCCGTATTCGAACTGCATTTCTTTATGAAAAGGGATATCGGCAGAGCCCATTTTCGAAACCTTTGGGTTATTCAAATGAGATATTCGGAGCGTTAACCTTCGATGCGCCACTCCCCACTTTTTCCCATACGCTTTTAGCGATCGAAAGATAGGTTCGGGCGAATTCACCGTCGGGATCTGAGGCTACTACGGGCATTCCATTATCGCCGCCTTCTCGGATCGAAATCTCTAACGGAATTTCGCCTAGAAAATCTACACCAATCTGGTTTGCGGTCTGAGCAGCCCCACCATGGGCAAAGATATCTGAACGTTCGCCGCAGCTCGGACACAAAAAGTAGCTCATGTTCTCAACAATACCCAATACCGGTACATCGACCTTTCGGAACATGTTTAATCCTTTCTTGGCATCAATCAGCGATAGGTCCTGAGGAGTAGAGACAATCACCGCGCCAGCAAGCGGGACGCGCTGCGCCATGGTCAGTTGAGCATCTCCCGTTCCCGGCGGCATATCGACGACAAGAACGTCCTGCGTTCCCCAGTCGACATCGCCCATCATCTGTTCCAGCGCACTCATCACCATTGGGCCGCGCCATATCATGGCTGTGTCCTCTGGTGTCAAGAAACCAATAGACATGCAGGTTACGCCGTACGCCTCGATAGGAGTTATGGTCTTGCCGTCTGCTGATGTTGGTCTGTCAGTGATACCCATCATAGTGGGGAGGGAAGGGCCGTAAATGTCCGCATCTAGCATCGCTGTCCGGAGGCCCATCTGCCCGAGGGCGACAGCGAGATTGGCCGCAGTCGTAGACTTGCCGACACCGCCCTTGCCTGATGCGACGGCGATGATTGCGCCTACTTGTGGGAGAAGGTCTTTTGACCCTTGCGGTCCGGCTTGGGCCTTACCTTGTTGATTTTGGTGTTGGGGATGGGTTTCGCGGTGGGCGGCGAGGACCGCAGTAACCGAAAGAACACCCCCCAGTGTCCGAACAGCATCTTCCGCTGTTTTTCGGACAGGTTCCATAATTTCTGCATCCTTGGGATCTATTTCCAATGTAAACTGGACGTGGCCGTCCTTGACTATGAGTCCGACGACGATACCTTCATCAATTAAACTCCGACCGGAACCGGGAAGATAAACGTTACTCAATACCGCTTGAATTTCGGTTTCGGTGAGGTCAGTCATACTTGACTTCTCCGTCAAATTTACAATTTCGCTAACTTGCAGGAAAAACCCGCATTGCACATAATTGCTAGCTATCATATAAGGCGCGCGGTCAGGTCGAAAGCCTTTGACGCCAAATATTTAATTTTGTGAGATTTTTGCACGCCAAAATGTTGTTATTAACTTTTACAGATAGGGGTTGACGTCATGCCATGGAAACAGCAAGGCGGGAACGGCGGAGGTCCATGGGGAAGCTCTGGTAATGGAGGTGGGCAAGGTCCGTGGGCTGGTAAACCATCGGGCGGCGGCGGTAACGGCGGCGGCCCTGCCGATATAGAGGAGCTTATTCGCCAAGGACAAAATCGAGTGAAGAACATCATTCCCGGGGGGCTAGGTGGCCCACGTGGTATTATTATCGCCCTACTACTCGTCTTAATCGTTTGGATGCTGAGCGGGCTCTATAGAGTTCAACCGGGAGAAAATGGTATCGAACTGCTTTTCGGTCGATATGTGAACACCACACAGCCGGGCCTAAACTTCTGGGCACCTTGGCCGATCGGCTCAGTACAAAAGCCGAATGTTGAAAAGACCAACCAGACAAATATCGGATTCCGGTCCTTCGGTTCTGTCGGTCGCGGCGACAATGTCCGTGACGTCGCCGAAGAAAGCCTAATGCTGACCGGAGATCAAAACATTATCGACATTGATTTTGTGGTTCAGTGGCGCATTAAGAATGCCCCAAATTTCTTGTTTAACATTCGAGACCCTGAAACGACTGTCAAACTCGCAGCGGAAAGCTCGATCAGGGAGATTGTTGGGCAGACGCCACTAGAGGAAGTATTAGCTACGAAACGTACCGAAGTTGAGTCCCGAACCCGAGACGTTCTTCAAAGAATTATGGATGACTATAAGGCCGGCGTCTTTATCGCAGACGTGAAGATGCAAAAGGTTGATCCGCCTCAAAAAGTTATTGATGCCTTCAACGACGTCCAGCGAGCGCGTCAAGACAAAGAGCGCCAGCAGAACGAGGCCGAGGCTTACAGAAATGATATCGTGCCAAAAGCGAAGGGTGAGGCGTCCCGCCAAACAGAGCAGGCTGCTGCATATCGCGAACGACTTATCAAAGAATCCGATGGCGAAGCGAAGCGTTTTCTATCAGTCTATGAAGCATATAAGACTGGTAAAGATGTTACCACTCGTCGTTTATACTTAGAGCGTATGCAAGAAGTTCTTGGCCGGTCCGAAAAGGTTATTGTTGATAAGGGCCAAGGTGGCTCCGGCGTCGTACCTTATCTTCCTCTGCCAGAACTTCGAAAACGCAAAGAGGGAGGGGACCAATGACAAATATACGACTAGTTGTTCTTGGTGTTATAGTCATAATTGTTGGTATCGTTGCGTTCAGTTCCCTTTACACGGTCCATCAGACGCGACAGGCGCTGATATTAGAATTTGGGCAGCCTCGGCACGAAGAGCCCAGACCTGGACTCCACACGAAGTTGCCGTGGCGCACGGCCACCTATTATGACAAGCGTATCCTTAGTCTGGATCCGCCGGCCCAAGAGATTATTCTGGCTGACCAAAAGCGCATCAACGTAGACGCTTTTGTCAGATATCGTATTGTCTCACCTCTGCGGTTCAAGCTTCGTGCAGATACAGAAGTGAACTTCATCGATATCTTCGGCCGTATCCTCAATTCTGCCGTACGGGCGGAAGTCGGTCGAGTGCTTCTCGCAGACATGCTCTCGAGTAAGCGAGACGACGTAATGAGTCGCATCACCACAGAGTTGAAACGGCAAGCTAAAGATTTCGGCATAGTCGTAGTTGACGTTCGTATTGGCCGGACAGATTTGCCGCCGACAACCAGCGAGTCCGTTTACAATAGGATGCGGTCTCAACGTGTTGCTCAGGCAGCTAAATTACGGGCTGAAGGTGCTGAAATAAAGGCGCGCATTCAAGCAGAGGCTGAGCGAGAACGGACGATCATCCTCGCAGAAGCGCAGCGGAAAGCCCAGATCCTCCGTGGTGAAGGCGAGGGGCAACGGACGCTAATACTCAATTCCGCGTTCGGGAAGGACCCTGAATTTTTTGCATTCTATCGTTCTCTGGAAGCTTACGAGGCCGCCCTTAACGATGGCACAACGATGGTACTATCGCCTGATAGTGAATTTTTTAGGTTCTTTAACGATCTCCCGGGAGATAGTAGCCGGGCACGGTCAAGCATCGACAAATAGCCAAGTCGAGTGACAGGAGAATGACAAACGAACTAGTCGTCGCTATCGGATTAATTCTGGCTTTGGAGGGTGGGCTTTATGCCCTATTTCCCGAGGGGATGCGTAAGATGGCACTACATATCCAGCACGTGTCGGGACCGGCGCTTCGTAGCACCGGTCTTCTGGCCGCAATCATCGGGGTTGGGATAATCTGGTTGGTAAAAGACTAGGAATTTACAATATCGTTTATCTCCACTTAACATATGGGACTCCTGTAATGGAAAGTGTTGTCACCGGCCAAGCCGAGACTAAGAGTGACATGAGAAACGCCGTGAGTTTTCTAACTCGAGTAGTTCCGCTCGTCCTTGTTTTGGCGGGATCAGTGATATTCGTGTCGGCTTCCGCGCAAGCGCGGGGAGCGCCAGACAGCTTTGCCGACTTGGCGGAAAGGTTGCTCCCGTCAGTTGTAAATATTTCTACGACCCAGGCCCAGAAGCAGTCTGAGGAGGGGGGGCCACAGGTCCCCCAATTTCCTGAAGGTTCGCCTTTCCAAGAATTTTTCAAGGAATTCTTCGACCGCCAACAACGCGGGGCGCCACAACGTCGCGCGACCTCGCTTGGATCTGGTTTCGTAATCAGCGAAAATGGCTTCGTGGTTACGAATAATCACGTAATCGCAGAGGCCGATGAAATTACAGTTACTCTTCATAATGACACTAGGCTGAAAGCCAAGCTGATAGGGCGTGATCCCAAGACGGATCTCGCCCTGCTTAAGGTGGAGCCCAAATCTCCCCTGGTCGCTGTGCCATTCGGCGACTCTGGCAAAACTCGGGTTGGCGACTGGGTGGTGGCGATTGGCAATCCTTTTGGCTTAGGAGGCACCGTGACTGCGGGAATAGTGTCCGCGCGGCAGCGAGATATCAACTCCGGACCATATGATGACTTCATTCAGACGGATGCGTCCATTAACCGGGGAAATTCTGGTGGGCCAATGTTCAATCTGAAGGGCCAAGTGATAGGCATAAATACCGCAATTTTTTCACCAACCGGCGGTAGTGTTGGTATTGGATTTGCAATTCCTTCAAATCTAGCCCGGCCAATCATCGAGCAGCTTCAAAAATTTGGTAAAGCCCGACGTGGGTGGCTAGGTGTGCGTATCCAAACAGTTACAAAGGAGATCGCGCAAAGCTTAGGCCTCGAAAAAGCGACGGGTGCACTTGTAGCTTCTCTTTCAAAGGATGGTCCGGCCGCAAGGTATAATATCAAGGTTGGTGACGTTATTCTTAAATTTGATAATAAAATTGTTGGTGAAATGCGGCGTCTGCCAAGAATTGTCGCGGAGACATCGATCGGCAAGGCAGTTAGTGTTGAAGTCTGGCGCAACGGTAAGAGCATTCGCCTGCCGGTGACGTTGGGCGAATTCCCGGAGGACGAGACCAAATTGGTGGAGACCGCGCCGGACCAAATGAAAAAAACCGCCGACG
>CEUN01182204.1_pt1 | contig 12924 bp, 9 predicted proteins | sample 361501 | NCBI WGS metagenome assembly CEUN01 (sample SAMEA2622801, study PRJEB7988) | marine metagenome | biome: marine biome (ENVO:00000447); feature: marine epipelagic mixed layer (ENVO:xxxxxxxxx); material: "saline water (ENVO:00002010), including plankton (ENVO:xxxxxxxx)" | depth 120 m | reverse complement strand
GGGTCCGCAGCCACTACGTCCGTGTTACCCAGGTCCTGTTCGTGATTACTGCCGGGATTAAGTTTGAAAGATGATGGTTTGCCGGCGTATCCGCCCTGAACACCAAACGGCGTAAAACGGCTGCGGTCGCGATTGCGCGCTGTGACAACACTATTGGGTGACATAACCTGAAATTTGAGTGTCGTCCCGGTTCCACCACGCCAGCGACCTGCCCCTGCCGAGTCAGGCGCAAGGCCGTATTTCAGAATCTTGACAGGTACCTCGGCCTCGTTGATTTCAACCGGCGTATTCTTGAAAAAACCTTTATGACCGCCAGATGCCTCCGTCCCATCTCGATACGCGACGGCACCGCCGCCACCGGTTATCGGATCGAGGTTGGCCATAATTCGCCGCCCGGTAACGGGGTCCGATGTCCGCACGTTGATGAGGGGCCCGCCATCCCCGACGGCAGCTGGGATCAGGTCAGGTAACGCACTCGCGAATGCGCCTAACACACAAGACTGCAGTCGAATGGCGCCAAGACTACGCATGCCAACGGCAGCCGGGTACTCGGCGTTGACGATTGAACCGCTCGGAATGACAGCACGTGCCGGTCGCAACAGACCACTGTTCAAGAACACGGACGAATCCATTGCGTACATCGCGTAGATATACGGGATCATCAGCAGTACATGGCGCGGATTTCCGCCAGTTGGAATATTCAGCGACGCGCGCACCTGCGGATCGCTTTCGGAGAAGTCGAACACGATCTCATCGCTGGACACCTGCATATTGACGGCGATTCGACACGGTTTGCCGTCAACCGAATCTTCATCCATGTAATCGGCAAAAAAGTACTCGCCGTCCGGTATGCGCTCGATCAGGGTGCGCGCCTGATGTTCCGCGTGGTCCAGTAGCGCCCGCGAGCCTTTCACGAACGTCTCGCGCCCAAACCGCGCGATCATGTCGTGAACCTTACGCCCACCTGTACGCATCGCTGCGATCTGTGCCTTCAAGTCACCCCAGTTCTGCTCTGGCATGCGCACGTTCAGCAGCATCAAGTCCAGCAGTGACTGATCCAGTTCTCCACGTCGGAACAGCTTGCGTGGTGGGATACGAATGCCTTCCTGGTGCACCTCCACATTCGCTCGCGAGAGGCTGGCCGGCACCGCGCCGCCGATGTCGGTGTTGTGCACATGGCCCACGGCAAAACAGACAATTTCACCTTCGTCAAAGATGGGCATCCACAGGTGCACATCGGGAGAATGTGTACATACAAACCCGCTGTACGGATCGTTCGTGATGCAGATATCACCTGGCTCGTAAGTATCGATGAGCGGAAGTACCGGACCGTAGTCGAGGCCTACAAACCATGTCGCCCCGAGCGTGACGGGTGATGCAAAGGTCGCCCCTTCAGGCGTCGCGAGACCAGTCGTGAAATCTTCAGTCTCCTTGACAAAAGTGGAGTGGGCCGTCCTGACCAATGTATTGGCCATGCTTTCGCTGGCCGCGGCACAATGGTTTGCCAGCACACGCAGCGTGACCGTATCAATGCTCATGAGGCCTCCCGTCGCGCCTCCGCAGTCACTACGGCAGGCGTGATGCGCAAGTTCCCAAATCCGTCCACTCGCACCATCGAGTCATCAGGCACCCAGGTTGTACTGTCCTCCTGGGAGACAATTGCGGGGCCCATGAAGAAGTGACCCGGCGTCAGTTCTGCACGGTCGTAAATCCCCACCTCCTGGACCTGCTCGCGTATGTATACCTCGACCTGTCGTGAAGGGTGCGCGGGCTCGGCGAACGCCTCAACCTCAGCGAATGCCGGTTTGCTGCTCTCGGCCGCGATGACCAGACGCAGGTTGATAACCTGTACGTCCGCGGTGTGATCCGCATGCTCGTAGACACGCTCATGTTCTTGATGAAAGCGCGCGCTGATGGCGGCAACGTCCTGCGCTTCCAGCCAGGACAATTCGAGTGGCGTTTCGACTTCGAATGATTGTCCGCGGTAACGCATGTCAGCAGAGTAATGCAATTCAAAATCACCGTCGTAAGCCTGGTCTTCCCTTAGCCAGCGAACGGCGTCAACCTCAAGTTTGCGGGCGGATGCAGCGAGGATTTTCAGGTTGTCAGCATGCACATCCAGGAACACTGTTGCGATGAGGTCGTTCTTGATGTTTGCGACCAATCCACCAAGCGCACTCAGTACACCGGGCGTGGCAGGCACCATAACTTCCCCTACACCGAGCTCAGCCGCCAGAAGACCACCAAGCATGGGTCCGGCGCCGCCAAACGCAAGCAGAGAAAACTCCCGCACATCGATACCGTACCTCGACGCCAGCTTGCTCACCTGCAGGTACATTTCGGACACGGCAATATCGATGATCGCCTGGGCCGTTTGCGGCTCAGTCATGTCGAGCCGTTCGGCCAATGCCCCTACAACTGCACGAGCCCGCTCCAACTCAACCTCGATCGATTGATACCCAAGCGACGCCTGGCCAACGATACCCAATACGGCCATCGCGTCCGTAATCGTGGCGTCCAAACCACCACGGCCATAACACGCGGGCCCGGGGTTGGCGCCAGCGCTCTGAGGCCCAACCTGCAGAACGCCAAATTCGTCCAACCAGGCGATCGAGCCGCCACCAGCGCCGATAGACGTGACCGCCACGGTAGGCACGTAGATCGGAAACTCGCCTATCAGTTCGCCTACGCCATAGCGGGGTTCACCATGCTCGATGAATGCAACGTCGGCACTGGTGCCCCCGATATCAAGGCTAAGACAATGATGGACCCCGGCGAGGCGCGCGACATAACTCGCTCCAATGACGCCAGACGCCGTACCGGACAGTATCATCTGGGCACAGTCGCGCTTCGCCAACTCAGCGCTCATGACACCGCCGTTTGATTTGGTAATCAGTGCCTGCGCCGGCACGCCTCGCCGCGCTAACGACTGTTCAAGAGACGTCAGATAGTGCGCGACGCGTGGCTGGACGTACGCGTGGATAATGGCCGTCAACGTGCGCTCGTACTCGCGAATGATGGACCACACATCAGCCGAGCAGAAGACGGGTAGCCCGGGTGCCTGTTCCGCAATCAAGTCCCTGACGGCATGTTCGTTAGCCGGGTTGCGGTAGGCGTTGATGAGTGCGACCACAACACCTTCGGCGCCCATAGCCAGTGCCTTGTCGACAGCATCACGCACGCTATTCGCATCCACGGGTAGCTCAACTTCACCGTTTGACAAAACGCGCTCGCGCACGGGGAGGACTCGGTCCCGCGGTATTAGCGGAGCCGGTCGTACCGACAGCAGATCGTAAGGATCGGGCATCTTCAACCGCGCAACTTCCAGCACATCCACAAAGTTCTCAGTCGTAAACAAACTGAGCTTCAGTCCCTTGCGCTGGATGACGGTATTGATCCCAACCGTCGTGCCATGTGTGAAGTAGCTGATGTCCGCGCTCTTCACGTCATAACGTTCTTCCAGCGCAACCAGGCCTGCGAGAATTTCATCACCCGGAGATTCTGGCCGCGAACGCACCTTCAGCGTATGCAACGCGCCGGTGCGTACGTCGAAAGCGCAGAAGTCCGTAAAGGTTCCGCCGATATCTACACCAAGCCTGACGCTCATGGTTGTGGAGTTCCCGCCTGCTGTGAGCCGCTGAATAACGCTTAAGCGTACCTTATTCGGTGACCGTGCAGGCTAAACTTCGTGCGCCTGTTGACGATAAGCACAAGACCTTCCCAGGCTTCCGGTTTACGTATGGTCAAGAAAGCCCTCATCAACGAATTCTTCCAATTTGGCCTTGGTAATTTGTTAGTCATGCACTGCGGAGACTCCAGCCCTATTCTGGGACAAGTTGTGCAGGACAACGGCCGGTTGACACTCAAAGACTGCAAACTGCTGCAAAACGTATCCAGCGTTGCGCTGGGCCCGTGCAAGAACGTCGGTATTGTTGGTGCGGTATGCGTCGAACAGGGCAACGAATGGGAAGGCCTGACCTTTGTGGGACCGGAGCATTGCGATCTGAACCTCGATTTGAGCGCTACCCACGTTGGCCGCATGACCGCGTCAATCAATGCATTCAGCGAGCGCCTGATCGACTTTCACGGCAGTGTGTATCGCGGATTTCAGCTGATGTTCGACAACCGCTACCTGCCCGTTGTCATGATTCAGGAAGTTGTACTGAAACGAGGTGGGACCGGGCTCGCCGTCACCAACATGCGGGTAGCGGGTGTGAGCATCCAGGTATTGAGTCAGGTGCACGAGCATCTCGTTAAGCTGATGGTGCATGACACGTCATTTGATGTGCGGGACATGGCACTCGACGAGACCGACTTCGAATCGATGTTCGCCCGTTTCAAAGCGGGCTAAGCCGTCCCGAACGGGTTCTTCTCGAACCATGCAACGATAGCTGGTTTGTTCCTCTCAAACTTGCCTGATGTACAGAAATTGCGCGCCCTTGTCCGTACGGTTGTGAAAATCGCGCGTAGTGTCCCACGACACCACAACAAATGACCGAGTTGGCGCATCAACCCACTGGTCATCGACCAGAAACCTCATCGTGCCTTCGATGACGTGGAAGGTGTCATCTCCTGCATGCGAGTGCGTGCCAGGTCTCTGAGAATGCGGCTCGAGGCACCACTCAGAGTCGGTCAGCGGTCGGCTGGCTCAGAGCAATCCGCTTTCCAACGTGGCGCTCAGAGGCCGCACCGCTTAGTGACGACCCCCGCCCGGAGCAAAGACAATTGCCGCGCGCTTTATCGGTGTACTCACATCTCCGCCCTGCGTGTCGCAGTCAGCATGTGCGGTTCAGGACTTCAACAACTGTCCGGCGCCGCCGCCGACGATCTGACCGTCGGTGTAAGTCATCTCGCCATTCACAAACGTGTATTCCACGCCTTTTGATGGCATCACCATGCGTTTGCCACCGCCTGGCAGGTCAAAACGACGTTCGCCTCGATTCTTGGAACCTATCGTAGCCGGGTCAAACACCGTCACGTCCGCGGCCATGCCTTCGGCCAGCCGACCACGACCTTGGATGCCAAACAGATCCGCTGGATCCGAGGTCAACCTCTGCACAGCGTGTTCCAGCGACAATACTTCGCGTTCACGCACCCAGGTTCCGAGCAGGTAGGTGGGATAACCAGAATCGCACAACATATCCACATGCGCACCACCGTCACCGAGCCCGATCAGAATGCTGGGATCGTTCAGCAATTCTGCCATGCGGTCCACGCGGTTGTTGTAGGACGCCATCGTAAACTCGATCGCCAGATTATCTGCGACCGCCATATCCAGTAATGCGTCAACGGGATCTTTACCTTCAGCCCGAGCAATCTCCGCAACCGTTTGCCCTTCGAAGGGTTTGAGTGCCTCCGAGTGCGTCTCGTGCATCGTGATGCGTTCCCAGTTGATGAAGCTCAGCGGGTTCTTCAGATCTTCGCGAAACGCATCCCGGAAATCCGGGTCGAGATAAGCGGCACGCTGCGCTTCCAGAGACTTGTCCGCAAAAACACGCTTCCAAGACGGGAAGGCCGCAAACGAGAACGGACTGCGCATGTCGATTTCACGTGTCAGCGGCAACGGCGACGTCTGCGGACGGGCGCCCTTGGCGATCTGTGGTGCCGCGCGGCGGAGCGTATCGCGCACGGCATCGGGCAGATCCTCGCGGTCGAACAGGGCGATGAACGTCACCGGCCGGCCGCTCTCCTCAAGCAGGAAGTCCAGAACCTCACACTGTTCCGGGTCCAGCACGCCAACCTGCCGAGTCAGCGCCACTTCTATTGCGCCCTTGTTCTTGCGCTTGAGCACGTTGGCATAAGCCTTCAGTTCGTCCGTGCTCGCGTTGCGACAGGCTAATGGCCGTCCCTGAAAACCCAGATGCTGATTTAGCACGGTGCTGGAGAAGCCGAACGCGCCGGCGTCCATGGCCTCGTCAATCAGTGCGGCAATGCGTGCCGTTTCGTCCGCGTTGGCGGCACGTTCCATCGACTCTTCGCCCATTACGTAGTGTCGGAACGGCGTCAGTGGCGCAAGGAATCCGAGATTGACCGATGGCTTACGTTGTTCAGCCGCAGCCATATACTGCGGGAAGGTCTCCCAGTCCCACGTAATGCCCTCGGCCAGCACGTCGTAGGGAATGGCCTCAACATTAACCAGATCGCGCATCGCAATCTCACGTGCCTCAGGCAGGCAAGGCGCGATACCAACGCCACAATTGCCCATCACCACACTCGTGACGCCGTGCCAGGAAGAAGGTGTCACGGCGCCGTCCCAGCAGATCTGCGCGTCGTAGTGCGTGTGTGGGTCAACAAACCCCGGTGCGACAACACAATCGCTTGCGTCAATGGTCTGCTTCGCCGAGCCTTCCACCTTACCTAGTGCCACCACTTTGCCGTCTTGCAGGGCGACGTTGCCATGGCGTGCCGGCGCGCCGGTGCCGTCCACAATAGAGCCGTTTTTGATCAAGACGTCATAAGCCATGAGGATATCTCCGCAATGTTTAGCAATGGGCGCGGTGAGATCGCAGTGGAACATACTCACACTACCGGAGTCCAAATTTGCAACGCAGGCAAGGGAGCAGAAATCGATGGTAGACAGACGTTGGGCACTGCGAGCCGGGCTCGCAATAACGGGCGCAAGCCTCGCGGGTACCGCTGGAGCTGCGGAGTTGGAACCAACCCCCAGCCAGCCGGAGGGACCGTTCTACCCCACGACCAAGCCAGCCCGCCTGAGCGCTGATCTCACGCAAGGACACGGTGAGAAAGACGCACGTGGAGAACGATTGGCGCTCGGAGGTCGTGTGCTGGCGCGCGATGGCAGTCCGCTCGCCGGCGTCATGGTCGAAATCTGGCAAGCGGACTACCAGGGGATTTATCACCACACCGGCGACGATCGGCACCTGGACGTTGACCCGGGATTTGCGGGCTACGGTGAGGTCAAGACCGGCGCGGCAGGCGAATTCGCGTTGCAAACCATCGTACCCGCACCTTATACCGGCCGACCGCCCCATATCCATGTCCGTCTGGTGCGGGACGACACGGCGGTGTTAATGACGCAGCTCTACATCAAGGACCATCCGGCCAATGAGAAACAAGGCTTCTTTTCGAGTCTGATTTTCTCGAATACTGACAAACTGCTGATGCAGCTCCAACCGGGCAGCGCATCTGGAAAGGCCGCACAGTTCGACCTGGTAGTCTGAGCGCCCCCCGCCAGGGTCAAAATTTTGGCAGGTCGCCGTCCAGGTACCAATTTTCGATTTTGGCGTCATACCACCAAGTCGCGCGCTGCTTGATACGGCGCACGCTTGCGGACGACGGCAGCTGGTAGTCAAAGGTGGCGACCATTTCGGCCTCTTCCGCCTCTGGTCTGTCCGCCTGAATCGAATAGTCATAGTGCGTAACACGTATGCCCTGCAGCGACCCCGCCTCCGTGCGCGCCGGTTTTCCATTGCGGTGTTTCAGAAACCGGGTCGCGATATCAAAGTCGCCCCAGCGAATAGCTTTTGTATAAGCCTTCACCTGGTCTGTGAGCTTCTGGGAGCGCGCCTTGGTCTCTATTGCGGCGCACCCGACAAGCGTTGTGATAGCCAACACACAGAGGGCTACGTAAGTGAGTCGTCTCATCATTTGCTACTTTCCTGAGCAGGTGATTCAGACAGCGCCCGCGATGCCGATATTCGAACCTTTACCGCTACTTGAACATGGCCACCAGGCGCCTGCCTGAGGCGGCCTTCTCAAGCCAGGTAAACGTACCGCGCTCCAGCATCTCTTCGCCAGCATCAATCATCGCACCCAGCATTACGCGCGCGAGCGCACCGCCGATACTGATCCGTTTGACGCCAACATCGGACATCTGTTGCACACTCACGCCCGGACAAGTTGGCGCCAGTACATTGAGTGGGCGTTGCACATGCGCCAACACATGGGAAACCTCGTCCAGCGTCGTAAGCGACGGCGCGTACAAGACGTCTGCGCCCACCTTCTCAAAAGCCTGCAGGCGACGGATGATCTCATCCATATCGTGTGTTCGCCGCAGTAGTCCTTCAGCACGAGCCGTCAACGTGAAATGAAAGTCGAATTTCCGCGCTGCTTCAACAGCCGCCTGCACGCGCTCAACGGCCAGGTTGAAGTCATACATCGGGCGTGAATTATCGTTTGTGTAGTCTTCGATAGAACCACCGACCAGACCGGTTTCACCGGCACGCGTCAAGAATGCGGCAACGTCCTCCGGGTCATCCGCAAAACAGTTCTCCAAGTCCGCACTGACTGGCAACGATGAAGCGTGACACAACGCCCGGCAGTGCTCGAGCTTTTCGTCAGCGCTCACGCGACCATCCAGACGCCCGAGGGTCTGTGCGTAGCCGGAGCTTGTTGTGGCCAGTGCCTCAAATCCGAGCGCTTCAAATACCCTGGCCGAACCAACATCCCACGGATTCGGGATGACAAACGCCTTGTCACGCGCGTGTAACTGTTGGAAATGAGCGGCACGTTCGGATTGATTCACGGTGGTGTCTCGAGGAGATAGAGGTGTAACTGGAGCGTGCGTTCAGCTGATCGCTGCTTGAGGTAAGCTACCCCCGTGATTCAAACACGGCGCCCGCCACCGCGCCAGCTAGGAGCGACCATGCAAACGGGATTTAAAGCTCGGTTCGGCTGGGCGATGTATGACTGGGCGGCACAGCCTTTTTTTACGATCGTGTTCACGTTCATCTTTGGCCCGTATTTTGTCAACGCCGTTGCCGCGGATCCGCAGGCAGGGCAAACACTCTGGGCCAATATCCAGACTTATGCCGGATTGATCATGGCTGTGTCAGCGCCGTTTCTCGGTGCGTACGCGGATGCATCCGGGCCACGCAAGCCTTGGGTCATCGGCTTCAGTACGCTGTGCATCGCGGCGTGCGCGGCGCTGTGGCTGGCCGAGCCAAACGCCGAACCCGGTCGCATTTCGTTGATTGTCCTGATCCTGGTGTTGGGCATCATCGGCGCGGAGTTTGGCATTGTGTTCAACAACGCCATGTTGCCAGGCGTGGCTGTCAATGGACGCGTGGGTAAGCTGTCTGGCTTCGGCTGGGCCATGGGCTACATCGGTGCGTTGATCGCTTTGCCGATCATGTTGTGGATTACCGGGCAGTTGCCCGGCGTGCCGGGACCGGAACTGGATCAGAGTGCCCGTGTTGGTGACCGCCTGTCCGGTCCATTTGTGGCGGTATGGTTTGCGCTGTTCATGATTCCGTTCATATTGTGGACCCCGGACGAACCAGCCCGCGCCGAAAACCGGATGCAGGCTGTCAAGACCACATTGTCCGAAACCTGGGCAACACTAAAGACGCTGCACCACCGTCCCAACGTTCTGCGTTTTCTGATTGCACGCATGACCTACTACGACGGGCTAAACGCACTGTTCGCGTTCGGCGGCGTGTACGCAGCCGTGCGGTTCGGCTGGGGCACAACGGAGCTTGGGATCTTTGGCATCATCATTTTGATCTTCGGCGTGCCCGGGTGTTTCATCGGCGGATGGCTGGACGATCGCATCGGCTCAAGGCGAATGCTGTTTATCTCTGTTGGCGGCTTGTTCATGACGACGCTCGGCATCCTGTCGATCGGCGACGGCAAGGTTTTGTTTGTAGTTGAAGCAGCTTTCCCACAACCCGATGATGGGCTTTTCGCGTCGCAGGCTGAGCTCTACATGATCGCATTTGCCGCGGCGCTGGGGATTTTTGCCGGGCCGTCACAAGCCGCGAGTCGCTCGATGATCGCGCGGCTCGCGCCACCCGATCAGATCGGCAAGTACTTTGGATTGTTCGCCTTGTCCGGGAAGGCTACCAGTTTCCTGGCGCCGTTCTTGATAGGCGTCTTACTAGCGTACGTAGGCGATCGCTGGTCGTATGGCGTGATTCTGTTGTTCTTGTTCATTGGCATGATCCTGTTAGCCGGCGTAAGGGAGGAGCAGGAACCGGCCTGATGCTCACCACCGGCTGCAGACTGGGACCTAGTCCTTGTCGATCAGCAACAACAGCTCATTGCTGGGTTGACCGGTTTGCGGCAGACGCAACTTCTTTTGCAAAGCCTGGATGGCGGCGCGTGTTTTTGGCCCGAGAATGCCGTCCACTGCGCTATCCAGCAGACCGCGCTGTGCCAGTACACGTTGCGTGTTTATTACCAACTCGACGGTTGGCAGTGCCATTCGATTGGGTGAATCCAGCGAGACACTGCGCCTCAAGCGGACACGTTGCATCAGTTCCCGCTGCAGCAAGCGACCGCGCGCCCGCTCTTCCCGGGACATCTTTTGCCACGGATGTGAACGATACTGTCGAGCGCGCACATGACCGTTGGCGGCAGCGAGTGACATCCAGGCATAAGACAACGAAAAATCTGTGGGCACGCCGTCCCCTTGCAGATAAGCAACGCCTAACATGTACTGGGCCTTGGTGTTGCCTTGCTCAGCGGCCAACTTGTACCACTCCGTCGCTTTGTGCGGATCATCCAGGCCACCCTGACCAAAGTCGTACATCAGCGCGAGGTTGTACTGCGCCCGCCCGTCCCCCTGCAGCGCAGCAAGGCGATACCACTTGATGGCTTCGTTCTTATCGCGCGCTACATCTTTGCCAAAGTCGTACAAGACGCCAAGGATAAACTGTGATTTGCCGTGGCCCTGAAGCGCTGCACGTTTGTACCAGTCCACGGCGATCGCCATATCCTTGGCAACGCTGTGCCCACGGCTGTGTAACAAGCCCAAAGTGTATTGCGAGGGCGCATGACCGTTGTCCGCCGCGCGCTTGTACCAACCCACTGCGACCCGATCATCTTCCGGGACGCCCTGGCCGTGGTCATACATGACAGCCAGATTGTGTTGTGCGCCAGAGTGGTTGAGTTTGGCGACCTTGGACCAAATCTTGAGCGCCTGTGTGAAGTCGCCGCGTTCGTACGCGGTCAGGCCGGACTCAAAAGTGTCAGCGCTTGCCGCGGCGGGGCAAGAGATCCAGCAGGCCAGCGCGGCCGCTCGCATCGCCCGAACGGGCGAAGTGATGACGCTAATGCGTCTCGATCGCAGGGACATCCACGCCAGATCCGTCCGCCTGCTCGCTCAGCAAGCGTGAATTGATCTCTCTCACGATGCTGGCCAACAGGGTCTGCCGATCCTGGCCCGGATCAAATACCACCACCTCGTCGCACATACCCTGGACACGTGAAGGAATCAAGGCCGTCGGCATTCGAATGCCCAGAAGGTATTTTCCAGTTGCCCTCGCGTAACCACATTCGAAACCAGTCCATGCCTCGTTCTCGATACCGTCCAGCAAAACAACAATTGAATCTGCGCGCTCGATTGCTGATTCGTAGTACGACTGCAACTCACGCCGGTTGACCGATGTTTCATCGAGTTGCAGGTCTTCCTGTGGAATCGCTACCTCCAGGTATGGATTGTCTTCCATCAGAGCCTGACGCAGATCGTTGTTCCACCACCGCGCGGCGGGTGAATTGCTATAGGCGGCGAGGTATAGCTTCGTGCCGGCGTGTAGACCACGTTCCGCAAGCGACGTCTCGACTTCCGGTTCCGGGCTGGTCTCGGCCTGGCTTGCAACCTCGAGCGCTTCGGCTAGTGTAAACACGCCGGTCACCAGCGCGTGTCCAACGATGACGCCTTGAATGTTTGGCAAATAACGAATGCGCGCGATGTCGTCTAACTGCTGCACCGTACCACTGGCGTACACGGGTATCACAACGTTGGTCTTGAGTTCCATCGTCACGGCCAGCGACGCGGATGCATCGCCGACAAAGCGATCGATGTCTACGTGGATGATGCCGGCCACACCAGCCATCTGCAGATCGTAAGCGATGTCCTCCGCGCGAAACGCAGTGGGTGTTTTCCAACCATTGATCACCACCACGCCTTCGCGCGTCGTAATGTTCGCGATGATCGCACCAGGATGACGCGTACACACATCCGCCAGCAACGTCTGATCGGTGATGGCCAATGTGCCAAGGACAACACTCGCAGCCCCTGCCTCCAACCATTCTTCAATTTGATTGACGGTGCGCATACCGCCACCCACCTGCACTGGCACCATCGAGCGACTCAGAATTTCGATAACCAGTGCCTGATTGGTCTCCTCCAGTCCATTGGCGGCATCCACGTCCACGACGTGTATACGTTCGGCGCCTTCGACCACATACCGGTCCAGCAGTTCCAGCGGGGCAACGTCGTGCACGACGGGAGGTACATCTGCACCGACACGCGTGACAACTTTGCCGCCAGAAATCTGAATCTCGGGAAATATGACCATCTACATCAATCCCTCCGCGCGGACGTATTCCAACGTGTCATCCAACGCCAGCTGCCAGCGATCGAACAGCAGGTTGATCTCGTCTTCGTTAATGATTAATGGTGGACAGAATGCCACGCGAATGCCGGCGCAAGGCCGCAGAATCACCCCGCGACGCGTGCAAGCTTCACTACACCACGCAGCGATTTCCGGAGCGAAGTTCTCCTTTGTGGCCTTGTCTTTGACCAGTTCAACGGAGCCAATCAGACCAACGCCGCTGGCATCGCCAACGATGGGGTGATCACCAAGTGCAGCGAGGCGTTCCTGGGCCACTTTGGACACGCGCTCAACGTGCGAGCCGATGTCAAGATCGTCGTAGATTTTCAGCGTCTCGAGTGCAACTGCCGCAGACACCGGATGTCCCGAATAGGTAAAGCCGGTACCCAGCGAGGAGTTTTCCGTCGCGAAGTCATGAATGACGCTATAAACCTTCTCATTCAGCATCACGGATGAGATGGGCATGTACGCGGACGAGAGTTGTTTAGCGTTGATGAGGATATCCGGTTCTATGCCATAGGTTTCGCAGGCAAAACGATTGCCCGTGCGATAGAAACCCGTAATGACCTCATCCGCGACCATCAACACGTCGTACTTCTTCAGCACGGCCTGCACTTTCTGGAAG
>CEUN01093865.1_pt1 | contig 12925 bp, 11 predicted proteins | sample 361501 | NCBI WGS metagenome assembly CEUN01 (sample SAMEA2622801, study PRJEB7988) | marine metagenome | biome: marine biome (ENVO:00000447); feature: marine epipelagic mixed layer (ENVO:xxxxxxxxx); material: "saline water (ENVO:00002010), including plankton (ENVO:xxxxxxxx)" | depth 120 m | reverse complement strand
CTTGAGAAAAATGGAAAATTTTTAGTGTCAATATTTGTTCCAGATCCTTCTTTTTTATATAGAGATATAAACACACTCCATCCAGCCACATCTTTTTTCAATTATGAAAACAGTCAATGTAGAATATTGGAAAGCAATAAATATGATGAAGAATCACAGATTAATAGGTTGACTTGGTATTTGGAGAAGAATAATCGAATCATGGCAGACAAGTATTACTTCAGTATGCGAATGTATTATCCTCATGAAATGGATATATTATTAGCCGATTCAGGTTTTAGTATAGAAGAAAAAATTGGTGATTATGATGGCTCACCGATGGATTCTGAAAGTGGAATGCAAATCTATATATGTGGTAAAGATTGAAATTATGAACATTAATCATTCAAAAGAAATATTGAAAGAATTAGACTCGAATCTGAAACGGTTACTTGATGTTTTTGAGATCGATGATCTGATACCAGAGAAAAATTATTTTAAATCATTGACACGCTCTATTATATACCAGCAATTGTCTGGCGCATCTGCAAAAGCGATACATAATAAGTTTATTTCTATTTATGGTAATGATATATATCCGACACCAAAACAAGTATTAAGAACACAATTGGAAACCTTACACTCTATTGGCCTATCAAGGTTTAAAGCACAGTATATACACAATATAGCTGATGCATTCATTAAAGACCCTGTTAGATATGAAACACTTGATCAAAAAAAAGATGAAGATATTATTCATATATTAACAGAGATCAAAGGCATAGGATTATGGACAGCACAAATGTTCCTTATGTTTACATTGAATCGTCCTGATGTTTTTCCAGCAACTGATCTAGCATTGCAAAAAGGATTTCAGTTTTATTTTGACCTTGATCAGTTGCCAAAAGTAAATGAGATGATTGAAAGATCTCAAAAATGGAGGCCACATAGAACAACAGTAAGTTTATTTTTCTGGAGAATTTTAGAAGGGCCATTTGAGTGGTAGCATGATTAAAACTATTTTTTTTGATATTGGTGGAGTATTGATTGATATACACCCTGAAAGAACATATCAATATATAAGTGATTCTGCAGACCTAGAGATTAACACGGTAAAAGAATTATTTCCTTGGGACGCTCATGATAAATATGAAAGAGGCATGATTAATAATGAAGAATGGTTTACTTCTTATAAAGAAGCACTTCCACAACCATGTTGTTTAAAAATTTCAGATTTTTGGAATGCATGGAGATTATTATTAGGAGAAGAAAAAAATACGATTAAGATATTAGAAGCCCTTAATAATCAATATTCCATATGGCTATTATCCAATACTAACCCCAAACATATCCAGGATGAGATAGAAAAAAGATATTTATTTCCTAGGCTAGTTAATGGAGCCGTATATTCATTTGATGTAGGCGTTAGAAAACCAGAGAAAAAGATTTATGAAATAGCAATGCAGAAAGCAGATGCTAAACCTCAAGAATGCCTTTTTATTGATGATCTCTTAGAAAACATTCAAGCAGCAAAACAAGTTGGAATAAAAGGGATACACTTTAAATCTTCTAAACAATTAAAACAGGAGTTGGTCCATTTAGGAATAAATAACGAATATTAATTATGAAAAAAATACTTATTACATATTTGATTAGTTTTTCAATATTAAGTGCTACTGGTGCTTATATGATTAGCCAGCGGTCACATGGCGAATTAAAATGGAATACAATCTCAACCGATCATTTTGATGTTCATTATCATCAAGGTATTCGTGATATTGCTTTAAAAGGGGCCTCTATTGCAGAACAGATAAGGCCAACATTAATGGAACAGATGGGGTTGGAAACCTTGCCAAGATTAGATATCACTTTCACTACAGAAGATGAGGTTCTAAACGGGTTTGCTACATCAGGTAATTATACCATTATATGGGTAGATCAGAATGATGCAGCCCTTTGGAATGGTAATGAAAAATGGCTCAGAACTGTATTGGCCCATGAATTACAACATCTTGTTTTTTTTAACACCGCGAAAGGACCTTGGTGGCTACCCGAACCTATGAATAGTCTTTTATCTGGTGTCCCTGGTTGGGTTGTTGAAGGTTTGGCTGAATATTACACAGAGAAATGGCGTCCTTTCAGGTTTGATATATCTCATAAATACCACGTGATACGTAATACAGTACATAAGATTAGAGATCCACATAATGATGGATTTTCAAAAAGTCTATATCTTGCAGATCGATTTGGGGATACTACGATAACCAAAATATTGAATCATCGAAATAAAGCAGGGTATCTAGATTTTAAAGAATCCTTTAAAAAACATACAGGCATTAATATTAAGCAATTCAATGAAGATTGGCGACGCCATATGAACACATTCTTTTTTGGACAAAGATCACAAAAGGAAAAACTAGAGGATGTTGGCAGAGTACACAAGTTGCCAATGAAACGAGCTTCAGCATTTGATTATTTTTCTGATACAACAAGAATTGCCATGATTGGCAGGCTATCAAAGGGTCAAGGAGACCTTTCGTTGGTTGTTGCGACCCGAGACACTGCCAAGGAAAGAAAAATCTGGGGAAAAAGGATTAAAAAAGCAGAAGAAAAAGATGAAAAACCAAAAAAGGTTAGACCCAAGTGGAAACTAAAGGAATTAGATCATGGCATCTTTGGTGAAATGAACATGAATCTAGATGTTTCACCTGATAACTCATTTATTGTTTATCCCAAATACCGCTATGGTAAAGATCAATCACTAGTATATGATATATGGAAGATCAATATTGAAACAAAGAAAAAGACATTACTTACTAATTCAATGAGGGCAAATTACCCTAAGTTTTCTCCAGATGGTCGTTCAATTCTATTTGTAGCACATAAAAATTCGACAACACAGATATATACAATGGATATTGATGGAAAGAATGTTAAGCAGATTACATTTCATACTGATGACACACAAATCATAACACCGGTATGGAGTCCTGATGGTAGATCCATTGCATATGCAGAGGCAGGACCTGATGGAGCAATGGATATTCATATACTTGAATTATCTTCAGGTGATTCCAAACAAATAACGAATTCCGAAGAAGCGGACCTCTTTCCAATATGGCATCCTGATGGGAATAAGATTTCCTTTACAGGCCTATATGGCCATACCCCAAATCTTTATACTAATGATCTCACGTCTGGAGAAACGATCCAAAATACTGATATCGGTGACATGGTCATGGGTATGCAGTGGAATAAACAAATGTCAACTATTACAGCGAGTACCTTACGTACGGTTGATTCATCTCGGGTTGTAGCAATAGATCCGACACGTGTTGCAAAAACAACAACAGTTAGCATGAATCCTTCGTTTTCGTCATGGAGAACAAAAGCCCCTGATACGCCCATTAATGATATTGATACTAATTATGAATTGAACATAAAGAACGAGGATAAATATAGATTCTATAAAAAAATTCGACATCTTGGAACAATATTACTACCAGATGTTGAAGGCCTATTATATAATGGTGCTTTTACTGATGCGTTGGGCCGCCATACTATTGGTGGTGCATTATATACAGATTATGGAACAAATCACAATTTTTATTTCCAATACCAGAATAGTACTGGTTTCCCTATTGGTGGATTTTGGGGTTTGGATATTTACCATAATGCAAATTTTCAGTTGCAGTTTTATGATAAAAGCGAAACCCTAGTTGAGTTTTTTAATGGTGTATCATTATGGGGGAGGATACCATATAATTTTGGAAATTCATTATCTGCGAACCACTCTATGGTCTATTCACTTCAACTTGTTGAACGAGATGTTAACCCTTATGATGATGAAATAAAATTTTCATCTAGGGTCTTTGCGCGACCCGATGAAGGCAAAGAAGGAAGTTTGAACTTAACATATTTATTTACAAATAAGCGTCCCCATGTTCGAAATATGTTATTGCCAAATCAAGGATATGGGTTAGAGATATCATTAAAGAGTGCAAACAATTCCATATGGGGAATTTTCAATTATACGAAAACAGAGTTTGATTTTTATATCAATAAAAAATTAGGACCTTTCTCTTTTTATGGTAGAGGTAGATATGAAATGATGGAAGGTAATCCTCCTTCGCAAGAGACTCTCGGTATAGTCGATATTCCAAATTATTATTTTGCAGGTACTACTACGCCTGGCAGGGAATATATGTCTCCCCGAGGATTCACTGGAAACCCCAGATTAGGTGAACAGGCTTTTATGGGCACCATGGAACTGAGGGCCCCTGTATTGCCATTTAGTATTTTAGAAATTCTAAAAGGGATTAAAATAGGTATGCCCACATTCGCTTTGATATCTGATTTCGGAAATGCATGGAGTAATAATAGTGAATCCCAAGAAATAATCTTTACTAGAGGGTATGAATGGAGGACTTCGCTCAATATTGGAAATACACCTTTTTTGATCTTCAGTTATGGATGGGCACAGGAGCATGAAAAGTGGGAGGAGGGTATCGAGCCGGAACCTTATTTCCAAACGACACTTATCAATCCATTTTAAATAAATAATTCTAAAATCTTATTTTTCTAAGTGTAATAGAGAAATAGAGCCCCACAGGCTTGAACTCAGGGTTAATACCATCATTCCATACTGCTGGCTCTGTTTCAGTAATATTTTTACCATCATCATTAATGTTACCTGTATCCTTCTGCCATTGCCAAGGGCCATGTATGCTTGTGAATACATAACTTGCAGATAGGACGATATCTCGATCCTTGCTAATCTGTATTGATAGATTTGTATCTATTGAAGGGTCAGAGAATATTGATATAACATTGTGTCCATCATCATCTCCTCTCCAAGCAAATAGAGCGGGTATAGTTAATGAAACTGAGCTACTTGTACCAAAGATTGAAAATAGATTGTAGTCAATATCCGTACCAAGTCCTAAATAACCATCCATATTATTTCTCGAATCTTTAATAGACCCTAAATGGTAATTTATGCTTGCAGACAAATCACTGAAATAGTTTATCCAAAGTTTTCCGGCTATCTCGTATCTACTATTTTGTGAATAAGTTATATTAAAATCCGTTGTTGTAGGTTCAGAGTTTAATTCGTATGCTTTTTGTCCTTCCTTGATTTTGGCCCATTTCCGTACAATTTTCGCCTTACTTGCTTCATCGCCTACATATGTTATTTTCACGAGACCACTTGAATTTCCGGGAAGTTCTATAGTTTTTCCTTTATACGTTTTTATCCGATTTTTTGATGCCAATTCAAACATTCCACCTTTTCTTAATCCCAAATTTTCGCCCGAAAACATACTTATATATGACCCCTCTACTTCAATCACCTCGCTTGTAATCATATATATTTCTTTTAATTTTAATTTTATATCTTTTGATAATTGTGTTAAAACTTTTCCGAGCGATGCATCTCTGTTTCCCCCGGTATAATTTGCGTTTAGATTAAAAGAATGATTAGAAATACCAGTTTCTATATTCACTATTTTCACAGTAGCTCGAAATTCGGTATGGATATTGTTTTCTAAAGCCAGTCTGTTTTCTTTATTGTTTTTTTTTCTTTTGTTTTTTATTGATTCTTTTACAACTGTTTTTACTGCCCATGAAAAAAGAGTTTCATCGTTTTCATTATTTTCATTTTCATTATTTTTTTTTGGTTTAGGGACTCCTTTTTGGCCAAAATTGATCACATCAAGAATAATTGCTTGTTGTGCAGAAGCAAGCTCGCCAATTTTAATTACTTCATTCTCAGATACCATGCCAGATAATTGGAATTTTTGTTCTTCCAATATGCGATTGATTATACCACGATCTATTATTTCAAAACGACCCACTGCTGTTGCTTCTTCAGAAATGATAGATAATACCTTTTTAGATAATTCTTGATATTTATCTTTTTTAGCAGGAAGGATTAATAGGGATTTTTTTTGAAAAGTAACATCATCAATTATGTTTTCTACATTTTGTTTTGAATTTATAGTAGAATCCATCATGCTATTGCAAAAAACAATAGTGGTAAATAAGGTTATTATGCAGGGGTATAATATTATTTTCATCAAAAGTTCCAATCAATTAATCTTAAATAAGAAATAGTAAAAAATACCGAAGGGTTTGATTCGGTATTTTGAATATCCCAAGTAAAACCAGTAATAAATCCAACATTTATATTTAATGACCACCGCCATTCTCCTAAAATTTGATATCTGGAAAGAGATGCAGAGTCGACAATTTCACTTATTTGATAAAAGTAATCAATTTCTAATTTTGTAGAAATTTGATTTATTGTACGGTCTAAAGAACAACCGGATCTAATATAAGCAGTTTTTTGTTCAGTATTTAAATAGTCAGAATTATCAAATGCCAATCCCATTTCAAGGGTTGTGTTTCCTGCATTCCCTTTTTGCAAGAACAGGCCTATCCCTTGGTTATAGTGATATCTAAGATCAACATTTAATATTGTATTTTTTTCAAAAGTTAATGTATTAAATGAATAGATATTATCAAAAGTTAAAAATCTGCGGCTAGATTTTTGTCTTATCCGTATTTCCGTGTCTTTATTAAAAAAATGACCAAAAAAACGAATATCTTTAAATGTGGCTTCTGTAGATCTTTTTAATCTTCCATATCCAGCATATCCTATATTTGAGTCTTCAGAATAAACAGTTCCTATTCGAAAATATTGTTTCCATTCTATTGTTTTTTGATCAGGGTTATGTGCAGAAATAAAAGAAATAATAAACATTGTGGTAATGATAATTTTCACTGTTTAATTTTTTTCCCACTTTTCATTAGCATCATTGATATTATAGTAAATACAAGAGTAAGTATTATTGCCATAATATAACTTACGAAAACTGGAGAGTCGCTCACTCCTAGTATTGTATATCTTATCCCATTGATCATATAATATATTGGATTGATTAGGCTTAAAGTCTGTGCCCAGTCTGGTAACATTTTTATAGAATAAAAAATACCTCCTAAAAAGCTTAAAGGTGTTAAGAAAAAATTTTGCATCATAGCCAATTGATCCCAGCTTTCAGCCAGCTGACCTAAAAAAAGACCCATGCTAGAGAAGGCCCAGGAAACTAAAAATATAAATACTAATGTACCTATTGGATCTTTTACAGGCATTTTAATTAGAAAAATGCCAAGGATTAAAACTAATATTCCATTTACCAATCCTCTAACCGTTCCACCAATTATATAGGCTAAAGATATTTCATAGCCGGATAATGGAGCAGTAAGAAGATCTGGTAATTGTTGTAATAGTTTCATTTGTAACATTGAAGAGGAGGTGTTGGCTGTGGCATTGGTAAGTGTATTCATCATTATTAATCCAGGAAGAATAAATAATGTATAGGGGATATCATCAATTTCTGATATACGTTGTTCTAAAGTGAAACCAAAAATAGCTATATATAAAGCAGATGTAATTAATCCAGGTAGAACAGTTTGACGATATACAGAAAAAAAACGACCCACTTCTCTAATAACTAAAGTACTAAAACCTATCCAATTCATTCGTTAATTCCTTTGCCAGTCAAGTCAAGAAATACATCTTCCAAGGATGATTGTGTGGAATCAATACTATTAATATGTATGTTGGCCTCTGATAATTTTTTAATTATCCTAGGTAATGCTTGGTCTGGATTCTTAACTGAAAAATGTAGTCTATTTTTTTCATAAGTATAGCTGTATCCAGATAAAGATGATTCAAAGTTTTCATTTGTATTTCCAATATGGATTGAAATACCGGCTATACCTAGTTCTTGGGTTAATGCTTTTGGCGTGCCTTTTTTCAATATCTTTCCTTGATCTATTATAGCAACATTTTCACATAGAAGTTCTGCCTCTTCAATATAATGAGTAGTTAAGAGAATTGTTTTTCCTTTTGTATGTAGGTCTCGTAAGTATTTCCATAGGTCTCTACGAAGTTCCACATCCACACCAGCAGTTGGTTCATCCAAAATAATTATATCAGGATTATGTACAAGTGCTTTAGCAATTTGGAAACGTCTTTTCATTCCACCGGAAAGTTGGCGCAAACGAGCATTCTTTTTTTTATCAAGTCCTAGTCGAATAAGTAGTTCTTCAACCATTGGTGCGGCATCTTTTTTTCTAATACCATAATAACCTGCTTGAAAAAAAAGCAGTTTCTCAATGGGGAAGAACCAATCAACCGAAAATTCTTGTGCTGCTATGCCAATCTTTGAACGCGTGAAACGGTAATCGTTAACGGTGTCCTTACCAAAAACTAAAGTAGACCCCTGATCCCGGAATACAAGGCCTGTCAGGATATTGATGGTTGTAGTTTTTCCTGCTCCATTAGGTCCCAGTAGCCCATAAAACTCACCCTTATTGATTTTAATATCAACACCATCCAAGGCATGAATATCTCCATAGGACTTTTTTAGTCCTTTGATTTCAATGGCTGGTAAGGACATCGACGATTTTTCTAAAATCCGATATTCTGATCAAATGGGGATGGGAAGTCAAAGCCCTCTACCCCAGGGAAATGTGCGATAGAAACAATAAAAACCCATGGAATAAGAATTGAGGCTTCTACTTTTTGTGTCTGGTCTTCTTTTCTATTTTTGAAATCAGGAACTTGAAAGCCCGGATGGTGTATCCACATCCCATTCTCATCATAACCCTTTACTTTTACAAATATTTTGTCTTTATCAATACCAATTTTTTTTAATGGTTCATGGTTATCCATAATCAAAAGGATAACATCGCCAACCACTTTTTCTATTTTCATCATATTAATTTTATAATTTTATTCGGAAATGAATTTATATATTGCTCCTAAATAATCCACAATATAGAGTTCGCCAGCATTGTCTTCACCAAATGATGATATAAAAAGAGGCATGTCCTTGCTATTATTTTTAAGTAATTTTCTGAGATTCTGAAATGAGGCCGGTTTCCCATTGCGTAATTTAAACGACCAAATTCTTCCTGTGCAATAATCACCAAAAATATATGTTCCCCAAAATCTTTTGTTCTCTGATCCCCTATAAACATACCCACCGGTAACTGAACATCCAGTTGCTTCTTTATCATCCATCCCCATTAGGATTTTCATATATGCTGCATTGTTTGGATATTCATGAACTGGTAATATCAATCCTGTCGTATCACAAAATTCTTCAGGATTATAACAATGATTAGCTTCCATAATTTTCCATCCAAAATTACCACCTTTTGACTCTTCCCATGATGACCAATTCACTTCTTCCCACAGATTTTGACCAACATCACCTATAATTAGATTATTTGTTATTCTATCAAATGAAAAGCGCCACGGATTTCGTAAACCATAGCAAAATATTTCTTGTTTTTTATTTTTTTGCCCAAAAAATGGATTATCTATTGGTATAGCATAAGGTTCACCATTATCTATATCAATACGCAATATGGCACCAAAAAGAGTATTTAAATTTTGAGAGTGGTTAAATGGGTCTCCCCATTTCCCCCCATCACCTACACCAATGTAAAGCATGCCATCTTTAGGCCCAAATGTTAAGTGCCCACCATTGTGATTACCAAATGGCTGAGGCAAACCAATCAAAATTTTTTCAGAATCTTTATTTGCCAAATCGGGATTCTCTGTAACTGAAAAACGGGAAACAATAGTAGAATCATTTTTATTAACATAATTCACAAAAAAATATCCATTGTATTGATACTTTGGATGGAATGCTAGGCCCAATAATCCCTCTTCACTTCCAGGCGTTAGAGAACCATGTACTCTATCCGATATATCTAAAAATGGATTATCAATTGTGATGTTGTTTTTGATGATATATATCATACCTTTTTGGTTAACAACAAATAAACGATTACTATCATTTGGGGCTTGAGTTAAATAGATAGCTTTTGTGGCTACATCAGCAATTTTAACAACTGCTATTTTGGTATTTGCATTTAGATTAATAATTAATGCAATAGATATTAGAATGGTTTTTTCCATCATTAGTTAATTAATTCTAGGAATTGTGTTTCATTCAGAATTGCAATATTTAATTCGGTTGCTTTTTTTAATTTAGATCCAGCCTTAGACCCAGCGATAATATAATCAGTATTTTTACTAACAGAGGAAGTTGTTTTTCCACCCAATGTATATATTTTTTCTTGAGCCTCTTTTCTGTTGATTTGTTGTAGTGATCCTGTCAAAACAAATATTTTACCTGAAAAGAAATCATTATTAATTATATTATGTTTTTTAATAGAAACTCCACTATTTAGACATTGATTTATAATTGTTTTATTTTCTTTGTTTGCCCAAAATGCTATTACTTCTTTTGCCACAATTGGGCCTACTCCATTAATGTGTTCCATCCTATCTATATTTGTGTTAATAAAATCATTTATATCACAAGCAAATTCAATTTCAAATAATTTAGCTATATGCTCACCGACACTTCTAATCCCTAACCCATAAATAAATTTCGAGAAGGTTGTGGTTTTTGATTGTTCAATAGCATTAATCAAGTTTTCTGCAGATTTTTCACCGAATTTTTCAAGACCTATAATATCTTTCTTTTTTAATAAAAAAATAGAACTAATTGAATCTAGTATTCCTTTTTCAACAAGTTGATTGATTATTTTCCCCCCTAAACCATCTATATTCATAGCTCCCTTAGATGCGAAATGCTCAATCCGGCCTTTAATTTGTTCGCTACATGAAATATTACCACATCTAAATATTGATTCATTTTCAGGCTTGTAGGTTTTTTCCTGACAAACAGGACAAAACTCAGGAATAAAAAATGGGGAAGAATTTTTTGGTCTTTTTTCTTTTATAACCTTAACAATTTTTGGGATTACATCTCCTGCTCGTTCTATCAATACCGTATCTCCAATTCTTATATCTTTTCGCTTTATTTCATCTTGATTGTGAAGTGAGGCATTGCTTACTGTAACACCGCCAACAAATACCGGTTCTAGTTTTGCTACAGGAGTTAGAGCTCCTGTACGCCCAACTTGAATTTCGATATTATTAATAGTGGTGGTAATCTGTTGTGCTTTAAATTTCCCCGCAATAGCCCATCTAGGAGACCGGCTTCGGGTGCCTATTTTTTTTCTTAATTCATAATTGTTGATTTTGAATACAGTGCCATCAATTTCATACGGTAGTGAGTTTCTTTTTTGTTCTAATTTTTTATGATAATTGATCATCCCACTAGAATTTATTACATTTTCAACAAGAGGGTTGGTGGGAAAACCCCACGTTCTTAAGGCATTTAAAAAAGAAAGGTGATCATCAAACTTTTTACCTTCTATTAATCCAGCCTCATAGAAAATGATTGATAGTGGTCTTTGGGATGTTATTTGGGGATCAAGTTGTCTTAAACTACCTGCGGCCGCATTCCTTGGATTTGCGAATGGACTTTTCCCATTTATTTTTTGTTGTTTATTTAAGATAGAGAATGCTTTTTTTGGTATAAACACTTCCCCGCGAACTTCTAAAGTTGATGGGATAGATAATTCTTTGTTTCGAAGCTTCAGTGGAACAGAAGGGATAGTTTTCAAATTATGTGTGATATCTTCACCAATGACACCATCACCTCTTGTTGAACCATATACAAAAGAACCATTAGAGTAGACTAGCTCTACACCCAAACCATCAAGCTTGGGTTCTGCAACATATTCAATAGATTTTATGTCTAATATTTTTGTTAAACGTTTATTAAATGCAATTAGTTCTATAGATCCCATAGCATTTTCTAGAGAAAGCATAGGTATATTGTGCTTAACAGTTTTAAATGCTGCTATTGGTGCAGACCCTACACGTTGGGTGGGCGAATTGGGATTAATATGCTCAGGATTGTTTTTTTCTAAAGATTCTAATTTTCTAAATAGCACATCATATTCACCATCAGATATTATAGGATTATTAAGTACATAATATCTATAATTATGATCATTAATTGTTTTTCGTAGTTTTGCTATTTGCTTATCAGGGCTCATTTATTTAATCTTGATTGTTGTTTAAAATATTCAGTGGGGTCAATCAAAAGTTTGTTTATTGGAGATAATTCTCCATTATCATCAATGGGTGATCCATGAATTTCTTTAGAAGTTTCAATGATAAAATAATATTGTAGATATGTACCAGAATATGATTTAGGGTTGTAAATAAAACGATATAATCCTTGTTTCCCTTGAAGTGTTTGTTCTTGATAGTATGCCATAAAATTTGTCTTAAAAAAAAGTGTTGCACTTAATACAGAATCATCAGGGATGTCAGTAATAAAATCTAAGTTGTGAGAGCGTTCTTTAAATAATGGCTTTGGTGGCGTATGGAATACCCTTTGATTTTTAAATAGACCAGGATTATCATCACGTACCTGTTTTTCAATTTGATTCGAAAAAATAAAAGTAACCATGAATGTAAATTTTAAAAATTTTATGTAGAATTTGTTATGCATATTAAAATTAAATTTTTTATCAATTATATTTGATAGGCTTAATAGTTTCTAATAGTTAAACAATTTTTTCTCCATTGTTGTTCATTTTCTATTTCATTAATAAAAAAACTTTCAGAACAATTTAAATTTGATTCTGCAATAATAGGCAGTGCTTCATTTTCAAAATGGATTACCACAATAGCATGAGTAAATTTTTTTTTGGCAACATTTGATAAATTACTTATTGCTTTAAAACCAAACAACAATGCCTTATTAGCACTTTCTATATTGGTTTTAATTTCTATTTGGAATATGATTTTTTCCTCAATTTTGTAAAACCGATGGCCTATAATTTTTGGAGCATCCAGCGATGATTGAAAATAATTTTTTAACAACAAAACAATTTGTTTATCACCATAGTTCAAGTTTTCTCCTATACTGAATTGTAATAATAATAATAATGTTATAAGAAATATTTTCATTATGATATATTTTTTCTCATTAAAAAC
>CEUN01114591.1_pt1 | contig 12950 bp, 13 predicted proteins | sample 361501 | NCBI WGS metagenome assembly CEUN01 (sample SAMEA2622801, study PRJEB7988) | marine metagenome | biome: marine biome (ENVO:00000447); feature: marine epipelagic mixed layer (ENVO:xxxxxxxxx); material: "saline water (ENVO:00002010), including plankton (ENVO:xxxxxxxx)" | depth 120 m | reverse complement strand
CATCCTGTTCATCGATCATTGACTTTTAAGATGACCAACATCAAATTTGATTAAAGAATCATTCTATCTGTAAACTAACGTGCACTTCATCTTTCACGGCAGCAACTCTAAGCAGAGACCTCATGGACTGTGCCACTTTACCGCCTCTTCCTATGACCCGTCCCTTATCATCAGGATGGACTTGCAGAGTATACGTGAACCGATCGTCCTCTTGCTCTTCCATAACTACGACATCATCAGGATAAGTGACTATAGACTTTGCCATATACTCGATAAGTTCTTTCATGTTCATACTAAACCATAAACTAACGCCCACTAACTGGCGACGCTAGTTCGCCTCAAGGCCAGCTTCAGGAGATTGGTCTATCATACGTTGGACTGCTTCTGAAGGCTGAGCACCCTTTTGTATCCACTCGATCGCTTTTTCTTTGTCAATCACTACTTCCGGTGGGTCAAGCCTCGGATTATAATGACCAATCTGTTCAACAAACCTACCATCTCTAGGCTTTCTGGAGTCAGCAACAACTATCCTGTAACTCGGCTGATTCCTAGATCCGGTTCGTTTCAGCCTTATTCTTAACATTATTCACTATCCTTCAACATTTTTAGCTTTATTCAAGGTTTTCACAATCCTAGATTTCCTTCTAGAAGCGTTCTTGTGGTGAATTACACCTTTTTGAGCTGCTTTATCTAGAGCTTTATATACGTCGCCTAAACTCTCTTCTGCTGCTTCTAGTTCACCTTGAGAAATTAAATTCCTCACCTTAGCGACCGAACTACGTGCCTTGGTTCTTATGGGCTGATTATTTATTTTTTTTCGTTCACTTACTCTATGAGCTTTAGCGCTGGGCACTTCCTCAATCCTCCAAAATACCATTAAATAGTTTATAAAATTTCCCTATACTTTCGTTAAATTCCTTAAACGAATTACGTTAATTACTCCGTTTACGATCTCTAATTTAGAGCATAATCTATTCAGCTCATCTATGTCGCTAATATACACGGTCAACGAAATAACGCTCATATCATCGTACTCTTCGGAATTGATATTCGCAATGTTGACCCTTTGATTTGAAACCATGGAGGTGACATCTCCTAGTAGTCCAACCCTATCCCAACACTCCACCTGAATTCGAACTGGATATAAATTCTTAGTTTCTCCCCAATCAACAGAAACAATACGTTCAGACTCATCCTCAGATATGATGTTTTCACAACTAGTGCGATGTACCGTGACACCCCGACCTCTGGTTATAAATCCTAGTATTTCGTCTCCCATTATGGGATTGCAACACCTTGCAATATTAGTTAAAAGATCTCCAACTCCAAGCACTTGTAACCCAGACGCGGGCCCACTCTTAGGAATTTCACCATCTACGACAATATTTGGGACATCATCTCTATAAGAAATTTTTGCAATGAACTTTTCACTTGTAAGTGACCCATCGCCTAAATGAGCATATAGATCGTCAACATTTGCATAATTAAAAATATTCAAAACCCTTGGTTCATCCAAAGACACATCCAATCGTCGCATCAACGTCCTAAACAATTCTTTACCCCGCTGAACATTGCTTTGTCGTTCCTGTCTGTTAAACCACTGTCTTATTTTCGATCGAGCAGACGAAGTTTGAGTGTATCCCAAACTAGAATTGATCCAGTCAAGGCTTGGTCCTCGCACAGTTTTACTAGTCATTATGTCAATTGTGTCACCATTAGAAATTTGGTAGTTCAATGAGACCAATTTCCCATTTACTTTTGCGCCAACACAACTATGCCCAACATCCGTATGAATTCGATAAGCAAAATCCAAAGGAGTGGCACCATTCGGTAGCTCTAAAACATCCCCATTAGGAGTGTAAACAAACACCTGACTTTGGAAGATATCTGTCTTGAAAGATTCAACGAACTCAACAGCCCCACCAACATCTCTCTGCCAATCCAATAATTTCCGAAGCCATACCATCTTTTCTTCAAACTGAGTGTCGTGATCTCCTCCTTCTTTGTATAGCCAATGGGCTGCAACCCCGTACTCGGCAACCTGATGCATATCTCTCGTTCTTATTTGAACTTCGACTGGAGCAGATCCTTCACATAGTACAGCTGTGTGAAGCGACTGATAAAGATTATCTTTAGGATTAGCTATATAATCGTCAAATTGCCCTGGTACTGGATGCCACTTAGTGTGAATTATCCCTAGAGCCCCATAACAATCCCGGACTTCTGGAACTATTATACGAACTGCGAAAAGATCATATATTTCACTTATTTCCTTATTTAGCTCAGCATACCGTTGATATTTTTTATGTATGCTGTAAATATGCTTCGGCCTTCCATACACTTCAGCTTCTATCCCCGCATCCCCTAGGTCCTTTTTGATAATCCCTATAATTTCGTCTACGTATTTTTCACGCTCCGCTCTTTTTGAATTTAATCGACGTGAAATCAGCTTATAGGAATCCTGATCAAGTTGCTGAAACGAAAGATCTTCAAGCATCCACTTCATTTCCCATATACCAAGCCTATGAGCCAAAGGTGCAAATATTTCTAACGTTTCTTTCGAAAACGCCTCCCGCCTATTATCAGGAAGAGCAGAAACAGTTCTCATGTTGTGTAATCGATCGGCAAGCTTAATCAAAACAACCCTGACATCCTCTGCCATTGCCATTAGCATCTTTCTTAATGTTTCAGCTTGAACAACATCTTCATCAGTCAGATCGTGCACTGACTGATGGTATCCCGGCATAAACTGATCATCCCCAATCAACTCAGCTTTTGTTAACTTAGTGACCCCGTCAACCAATCTAGCTACATCTTCACCAAACCGATCAGTCAATTCTTCATAAGTAACATCGCAATCTTCAAGAACGTCGTGCAGTAATGCCGCTGAAATAGCATTTGAATCCAGTCTCAGGTCTGCCAAATAAATAGCCGTTTGTTTCGGATGTTCGAAGAAAGGTTCGCCAGACAACCTAAGCTGGCCTTCATGTGATTCTTTAGCAAATGTGTAGGCGTTCGAAATATCGTCGATTTTCTCATTCGGCAGATACGAAGATAATCTTTCCTCTAGAGACTTATCCATGATGGCGTTTACCATGTTAACCTTCTCTTAACCGTATGATTACAAATTAAACCTAATTCTCATTGGAGCCTTAAACTCTGCAGAATTATATGACACTGTAATGGATATATCAGCCTATTAAATGAATCAAACTGTCCATATGTCAGAATCCGAATGATATCATTTGAGAATATATCGGGGCACAGCATCAGGAGGCATACGTGGTATTCCAATCCCCAAGAGGTACAGCGGACATACTGCCACAAGACCAACCTCAATGGAGGTTTGTAGAACAGGCTGCACGAAGAATGGCATATCGATTCGGATATGACGAAATAACCACCCCTATATTCGAAGATACCGACTTATTTTCAAGAGGTATTGGTTCATCAACCGACATCTTAGAAAAGGAAACATATACTTTCCCGGATAGAGGTGGTGATTCAATGACGCTAAGACCCGAAGGTACCGCTCCAGTTTGTCGAGCATACCTTCAGCACGGCATGAACAACCTACCCCAACCGGTCAAACTTTTTTACATAGTCCCAAACTTTAGATATGAGCGCCCACAAAGTGGTAGATACCGAGCTTTTAACCAATTCGGAATTGAGGTCTTTGGCGAGCAAGACGCATACATAGACGCTGAAGTTATCGAATTGGCATGGAAATATTTAGAGGCATTGGGCCTAAAAGATCTGTCCTTAACGATAAATAGTATTGGAGATCCCTCATGTAGACCAAAATACATCGAACATTTGAAAGATTACTATCACCCACATATAGCTAACCTTTGTGCTGATTGTAATAGAAGAATAAACACCAATCCACTACGCTTGCTTGACTGCAAAAATGACCCCTGCCAAGAGTTAATTGAGTCGGCACCCAAAAGTATAGAAATGCTTTGCCCATCTTGTGATAAGCACTGGAATTCACTGGTTTCAAACCTAAGTAACATTGGCCTTAAACATACCGTTGAAAATAGACTGGTGAGAGGACTTGATTATTACACCAAAACCGTTTTCGAAATATCTCCACCTGACGATGGAAGAATGAGTGTTATCGTGGGTGGAGGCAGATACGACGGGTTACTGGAAGAGCTAGGAGGAAACCCTACTCCAGGGATAGGCTTTGGCATGGGTATCGAACGTGTTATTGAAAACTTACGACGCCAAAAAATATCACTAAATCAACAAAACGAACAAAAAATTATGGTAGCGCATATCGGAAACGAACCTAAATTGGAAGCAATCAAACTAGCTTCCTTGATACGCTCCAACGGAGGGACTTCCCTAGTGGCTCCATCAAGGGGACTCAGAAGTCAGTTAAAATACGCCGCCCACATAAAAGCCACTGAAGTTATCATAATTGGTGATGACGAAATTGAAAGCGGATTATTCCCTGTACGTAATCTAGCCAATAGTGAACAAAAAAGCTTCCGCAAAGAAGAAATAATAAATATGTTTACACAGAATCAATAAACTTTTAGAACCTCACTTTCTTGCCGTTTGCAGTTACAAATTTTAGTACATGAAAGGTATCACAATGTCTGGAATTGAATCACCAATTAAATCCATAATCTCAGAATCAAAACTATTTATGTCTGAAAACCAAATTGATGGATGGTTACTATATGACTATCGCGGAATGAATCCAATATTTTGGGATACCGTTGGTCAGATCCCAAATGTGACAAGGCCTTGTTGGCTATGGATACCAAGAAATAACGATCCCTGTTTACTTGTTAGCTACGTAGATCAAAATAGATTCGAGCATCTAGGTATAGAGACCCGATTCTGGGTAAGCAGAAATGACATGGTATCATCTCTCAAGAGTCTACTGAAAAACGCTAAATATATAGCTATGGAATATTCACCGCTTGGTAATTTACCAAGAGTGTCAAAAGTAGATGCTGGCACTATCGAATTGGTCAATAGCCTTGGTCCAAAAGTAGTTTCATCCGCGAATTTACTTCAATATGCAACCCAAAGATGGACACTCGATCAACTACAAACACACCTAAAATCCGCAGAAATTTTAACGGAAACAGTCAAATATGCTTTTAATTCTATTGGAGAAAATATCAAATCAAACCCGACTGAATACGAAATAGCAGAATTAATCCGTCAAACTTTTTTTGAAAAGGGCCTAGAAACTCCGGATGGTCCTGTTGTAGCTGTAAATGCTCATGCTGCCGATCCACATTTTGAACCCACACCTGAAAATTCGGTGGCTATAAAGCCTGGAGACTGGGTTTTAATAGATCTATGGGGAAGACTTAAAGGCAATACTGACAATATGAACGGAGATATTACTTGGACCGCATATGTAGGAACAAACGTGCCCCAAAAAAACCTAGAGGTTTTTAATGCAGTAATTGGAGCACGAGACTCCGCAATACAACTGATGGAGGATGCACATTCAAAGGGAATATATCTAGAAGGAAGAGAGTTAGATAAGGTCGCGAGAGAACATATTAAAAATCTAGGTTACGGTGAGTTTTTTAGCCACAGGCTTGGACATAGCTTAGGTAGGGAAGTTCACAGTAATGCAGTCAACTTAGATGGATGGGAAACAGATGATACACGTACATTTTCCCCAGGATTGGCAGTTACCGTAGAACCGGGAATATACCTACCGGGAGAATTTGGCGTAAGATCGGAAATAGACGTGTTTTACTTTGAAGATGGCCCGAAAGTTACTACAGAAATCCAACGAACTCCATATCTAATAAATGTTTAACCACCCTTCAATTAATGAGAACCTTGTTGTTGATTTATGGTTTTTGGAAGCCTCAAAATAGCGAGAATCACTGTAGAAACTAAAACGACAATTCCGCTATATACAAAAGCAGATTTAAGCCCAAACTCATCCACTAATACGCCAGCAATTATCGGTGAAATTGTACCGATAAAACTTGCCCCGTAGATAAGTGATACCACTGTTGATTGTGCTCTTCCTTGAGATACGTCCATCGCAGCTGCTATAAATATCGTATGTAAAGAATATACAAATGCACCCATTAATAAGATATTTATAACCAATTGATACCCGTCGTCTGAAAAATTTAGAGCAATATATAGTATTCCCAACAATGTCATAGCAGGTACAAGAACAATTTTTCTCCCATAATGATCTGAAACCCAGCCCATTATCGGTTGGGCTACTATCCCAGCTACTTGAGCACCGGCCAGGAAAAACCCTACAGTTAATTCATCTTTAGCAAGACCTCCATCCTCAGCAGATGCTAACAAATATAGAGGCAAAAAATATTGGATAGCGGACTGCCCCATACTCCTCATGGCCGTGACTGTTATAAGTCCAATCATGCCCCAGTTTTTCAATAACAAGCCAAGGTCTCCAAAATATTCCCCTAGCGATCCAATTTCTGTGTCTGCAGTTGAAATATCCCTCATCATCCAATAAACAAGAACAGCAAAAATGAGCGCTGGAATCACACTTATTCGTAACACCTCATGCCACTCAAATGCAACCAGATAAGTTATAGTGATTATGGTACCGACTTTGAAAGTTTCCGTCGTCAACAATCCAACTATTACAGGACCAATCATTTCCCCGATAGAACCGCCAGTCCCATGTAATGAAATAGCAAATCCTCTTTTATCAGGAAATTTACGTGAAAGAGACGCAATTGCTGGGGGATGATACAGAGAAGGTCCAACGCCAACCAAGAGCATTACCACTAGCACCCACCAGAAATTTGGCGCTATCCCCAACAAAAAATAAGAAATACCCATTAATGCCAAAGAGATGAAAAGCATTATCCCAGCTCTATTGGCAAACCTTTCACCTAAATACCCTGCCACCATGGTAGTCGCCCCACTTGTACCACGACCTACACCAGCGATTACACCATATTCTGTCCCAGACAATGAAAACTTAGGATCTACTTTTAACATAGCAAGAAGTAACGGTAACGAAGAGTTAAAAACATGTTTAACTGCGTGACCAAGAATGACTGTCACAGCAAGCCTATTCCTACCATTTCTGATGTTTGCTTCGATTTCAGGCGATCCCATAAACTCATCCTCGCTTTAATCTATATAAAGTGGAGCAATAATATCATCCTATAATCGCTTTTATAGAGGTCATAAAAATTACGAAATAATATCAACTTTAAGATTGTGATAATGGAATATCACTGATGGAAGTGGTTCAACGGCCCGTTGCCGCTACCAAGGCTAAGTCCGTTTCTTATTCCTCCGGTGACGTAAGCTTTGGCTAAACTTACCGAATCCCGCAACGACCTATTAAAAGCCAAACCGGTAGCAATCGCAGAAGCAAATGTACATCCCGTACCGTGGGTATTCTGGCTATCAATTCTTTTTGTGGTAAACATCCTAAATTCTTTACCGTCATATAAAACGTCAGTGGCGGGCCCTTTCAAATGTCCACCTTTTACAACAGCGGCTGAGGCTCCCATTCGAACTAATTCTATAGATGCATCTCTAGCTGAATCTAGATCAACAACTTTTATCCCTGTAAGCTTTTCCGCTTCTGGACCATTAGGGGTAATAACCATACATAAAGGCATTAGAAATTTTTTAATACTATCAACGGCATCTTCCCGTAATAAACTGTCACCTGACGTTGAAACCATAACCGGGTCTAAAACAAATTTCTGGATGCTATACTCCTTTATTTTACGAGACACACATAACACCATTTCAACACTAGATAACATTCCCGTTTTGACAGCATCAACTCCAATATCTTTTATTACGGCATCAATTTGACTTTCAACCAAATCTACTGGCATTTCCTTGATGTCATTAACTCCGATCGTATTTTGAGCTGTTATTGCTGTCACAGCTGTGGTTCCATATGCCCCATTTGCAGCGATAGTCTTCAAATCAGCTTGAATTCCGGCTCCTCCTCCCGAATCTGACCCTGCTATCGACATAACTGTTGGAATTCTAGTCATAATCCTATTAACCTCTAAATTTTACTTAATGAAAACTTATTTGCACTTATGATAAATCGAACCATTGATCCACAGCATATGCGTTTTCCCAAAAAAGAGCTTCATATCGTAAAGCTGTGGCGAAAAGATATGATGCTCGAGCATAATCTATTTGAGCCCTATCATTGAGATAACTACCAAGCCATTCAACTAAATTTCCCAGTACTGAGGGACTATGTAAATCAATCCACTCTTTATATACAGAATTACCTGGTTCCGCTCTCTCTTCCGTCAACCTAGTACCCCATTCTAAATATGTTCCTTCTGTTACATATAAGACAGTGGCAATATCATCAAAATCACCTTCATAACCTGTTCGAACCAAAAAATCACCGAATGCCTGTGTGGTATGGGTTGCAGTAGCAATCGAATATTGTTTCTCTGAGTATCCAAGTTCATTAAAAAATCTGACAAATAAATCATTCTCAGAATTAAGTATGCCTGTCAGAAAATGGTTCAGGACCGATGCTGAGTCAAAATCTGGAGATTTGGAAATAGCTTTCGCGGTCAAAACTACGAGGTCATTTACAAAAACGTAATCTTGTAGAAAATACCTCCCGAACACATCGGGCGGTAGCGTTCCATCGCCAAGTTCATTCACAAATCTGTGAAAGACCACTTTATCCCATAAATTCTTATGATCAATTTTTAATTTGTCTACTAAATTCATTTAGACCCTAAATCCGCCTACTTTAAAGAATACTTGTCAGTATATGCATTTTGCACATTTAAACTTTCAGGTATAACGCCTTTATTCTTCATCCAGTCGGCGAACTCAACCCATTTCTGATCGGTTTGTCTGCCAAATTTCTCATTCTTATCTTGCCAAAGTGCCTGCAGTAATAATGACCCAGGTCCGTCAACTTCTACGTCGATTTCAGGCTCGTGTTTCTTGAGAATTTCCATACCAGCCGCAGGATCTTTAATGGCATCCATATACCCTCTACTTACAGCTCTTGCGAACTTTTCAACGACCTTCGGCTTAGATTTCAAATATTCTTCACTAGTTACCATAACTAATTCATAATAATCTGGAACACCCCATTTCTCCATCCTCAGGACATTCACGGGATGACCCTGATTTTCTAAAGCAATGCTCTCATGTGTGAAATATGCACCGATAATGGCGTTTACTTTTTCCGATATAAGTGATGATCCAAGCTCCCATCCAACATTTACAAGTTCAACATCTTCAACTCCAGAAAGCCCGTCCGACTTAAGCATTGTAGATAAGGCATTCACATTCCATGGTATTCCAGGATAACCCACTTTTTTTCCTTTGAGGCTACCCGGTGTGTCAAATGGGGAATTTTTCAACGTCATCATTGAATTTAACGGATGTTGAACCATGCCTAGAATAGAAACTACAGGCACCCCTTCCCCTCTAGCAATTAAAACATCAGGTTGGTAATTGATACCGAAGCTATCAGATCCTGACGCCACTGTCTGCAAAACAGTAGAGGGATCAGATGGTGTGTATATTTCGACTTCCAACTTCTCTTCCTCAAAATACCCCTTTTCCTGTGCAATAAACAGGCCTATATGGTTTGCATTTGGATACCAATCTAATGCTAGCTTAACCGATTCAATTTCACCCTCTCCCTGACCACAACTTATTGCTGTTAATACAGTTAATACAAATAAAGCCATCATACTTTTAATTGATTCCAAATATCTCATAAATCCTTCTCTCAAAATCTTATTTTAGCTATTAATCGTCAAGCTTTTTTGATTCAACTTCCCTACGGTGCCATGGTGTTAGTAGTCTCTGCAACAATCCTATCAGTATGAACAACAGGACCCCCATGAAAGACAGAATGACTATCGCAGCGAATACCCTTTCAGTTTGGAACTGTGGTTTAGAACGTATCATCAAATAACCCAGCCCTTCTTTTGATCCTACCCATTCCCCGATCACGGCTCCAATTACGCTCACCGCTATTGCAACCTTTAAACCTGAAAAGAGATATGGTAACGAAGTTGGAAATCTGACTTTTATGAACTCTTGCCATTTATTAGCCCCCATAGTTCTCAATACTCTTTGCATGTCTGGATCGATGGCACGTAATCCATCCACCATATTCACAGTCACAGGAAAGAAACTAATTAATGCAACAACTATTATCTTAGGAGTCAGACCGTAGCCTATCCAAACCAATAACATAGGTGCTATAACAATAATCGGTATTGTTTGTGAAGCAATAATAATCGGATAAATTGACTGCTCTACACTACGGCTTAAAGTGATCACCGAAGCTAAAAACACACCAGCTACGACGGCTACACCGAAACCCAATACAACCTCAATGAAAGTAACCCACGTATGCCCTGAAAGCATCCAGGCATCTTGAAACAGCGTAACTGTGATATCTGACGGAGCAGGCAATAACCAATTCGGAATGTCACGTATGTGAACAATAAATTCCCAAGTCAAGAGCAAGACAACAATGATGCAAGGCGCGATCATATACTGAAAAGCTTTTTTTTGATTCTTGGTCCAATAAGTCAATTTACATGCCTCTCAATATAGACAACAAGCGAGTTTTCAACTGTACAAACAATTCATGCCCAACAACATCAAAATCTCTTGGTCGTGAAAAAGGTATTGATATAATCTCATTTATTTCGCCGGGCCTAGCGCTCATAACATAAATGCGATCGGATAAAAAAATAGCCTCTTCTACATCATGTGTGACCAACACCACAGTTTTGGGAATACTATCCATTAATTCAAGAAACCATTCCTGCAACCGTACTCGACTTAAAGCATCTAAAGCACTGAAGGGTTCATCCAAAAGTAATACATCTGAATCTAGAAGTAATGTTCTTATAAATGCCACACGCTGCCTCATCCCACCGGATAATGCAAACGGATATTCATCCTCAAAACCTGACAATCCAAATTCTTCAAAATAAATCAGAGCTCTATCCTTAGCAATATCTTTTGAAACACCTTGGACTTCAAGTCCCAAAATTGCATTGGATAACATCGACCTCCAGGGTAATAAAAGGTCTTTTTGCTGCATGTAAGCTACGGAACCAAGCCTTTTAGAAGTTTGAACACCCGAAATATTCAGATTCCCTACATCAGCCTCATCAAGACCAGCCAATATGTTCAGCAATGTGGTTTTCCCACAACCACTGGGGCCTAAAATAGAAACAACCTCACCTTCCATGACATGAAGGTTAACCTTTCGTAGCACAAGTAAAGATTTGTCTTTACCTCTTATTGTCTTATCGAGATCAGTAACATTTATTTTTGCATCTGTGGAGACCAATACATCCCACCATATAGAACCGATTTGAAACCATCATCGCACTCTGTCAAATAAGGAAGGTATTGTCCACTAACAATCGATTCCCTCCGCTGGCATTACCCAGATCAGGTGTTAATGGGTCGACATATAAACAATGCCCTCTCAGCCTGGACACCCAAGCTCCCCTCAAAATGAATGAGTTCATTTGAAAATAGTCTAGCATAAAGAGCACCCGGGTCACACTTACCCACAAAAAACTCAATTCAAATAGAATGCTGTTGAACCCAATCCCAAAATATCGCAATTCTCTCCTTACCTAGGTCATCATCTGGATCTATTGCGCAACGACAACTTCTTGTATATGACCCTATAGTTTGCAAATCGCTACGGTTATCACGCCATTCCCAAGGCTCCCCGGTTGATGAAAGAAAAACTTGATCACAAAACTCTCTAGTAACCGGGACCGCTTTTAAAAATCTTTTTGACCATGATGATCCCGCGAACACCCAAAACCGATCCCACAGAGAATCATCATCCATCGCTCTCCTAACATGAGCATTAGCTAGGTACCTTTCTAAAGTTTGTATCTCTGGGCGAACATCGACGGAAGATAAAATCTGATCTACATGTAAATATCCAATGAAGTAAAATCCGAAAACCCCACTTTTTTTATCATCCATCCAATTCTCAAGGCGTGCAATAAAAAATAAATAATCGCCACGAGAAACCTGTCGCAAGGCCATAGCCCTAGGATTTACATCACAATTGTCACCGTAAGTAAATGTATCGAACTCAGGATCATTATGAGCAGTTATCATTTGAAATTCTTTAGGAATATATTTCCTCAAATTCTTCCCAGCGTAGTAAAAAGAATGTAAATCACCATAGACTTGACCATTAATGTTGCTCAATTGTCTGTCCTCAGGAATTGGAATGAATTCAAATGTCATATCTTGAAACAATGGGCTGCAGAATTTGTGGCTTGCGTTTGACCCAACATTTATTATGAAAATTTTTCCTGACAAACCTAGATCCCTAACTATTTTTTAATGGATATCCTGTTCAGTGCCGCCTCTATTTCAGATCGTGCCTCAGGTTCTTTTTCATCCAAAAGAGCTTGTCTGAGATGATTTTCAGACTCTCTCCCTCCTAATTGGCCAAGAGCCCAAGCTGCATGGCCTCTAACAACTGAAGAAGAATCATATAAGACCCCAGCCAGCGGCTTGATAGCGCTTTTATCTCCATTATTACCTAGAGCCACACATGCATTACGTTTGAGCCCGCTTAACTTAGCTCTTTTAATAGGTGTACCTCTATATGTGTTTGAAAATTCTTCTTGATCTAAATTTAAAATTTCAACCAATGTGGGAGTTGAAAACCCTGGTCTTTGCTTAAATTCCGGCAAGTTGCCCGGCTTTGCTTTCCTATTAACGGGGCAGACATCCTGACAAATATCACATCCGAATATCCAATCTCCCATCAAAGTTCTCAAATGCACAGGAATCGAACCTTTCAATTCAATGGTGAGGTATGAAATACATTTACTGTTGTCAATAACATAGGGAGCAACTATGGCTCCTGTAGGACAATCATCAATACACTGCGTACAATTACCACAATTTTTTTTTAAAGGGGTATCAGGTTCCAGTTC
>CEUN01162789.1_pt1 | contig 12998 bp, 8 predicted proteins | sample 361501 | NCBI WGS metagenome assembly CEUN01 (sample SAMEA2622801, study PRJEB7988) | marine metagenome | biome: marine biome (ENVO:00000447); feature: marine epipelagic mixed layer (ENVO:xxxxxxxxx); material: "saline water (ENVO:00002010), including plankton (ENVO:xxxxxxxx)" | depth 120 m | reverse complement strand
CTTGATCCCAGAGAGCGGATTGGCGGGAGGATCTGTCCAAACCAATGTCACCCGAAGAGGCGCCAGCAATGCGTCACCTGTTATTTCCACGTCATAGTCATGGGTCTCACCAGTCTTGAGATTCCGCCTCACGCCGGCCCTCTGGTCTAGGAACACCAATTGTCCATTCGTAGTGGCCAGCGTTGCTAGCTGTCCGATTCTCGAAACGTCCGGAATGGCGTTTGAAAGGGAAGGCAAGCCCCAACCTTGGTGGTTGATGTTTGCTCTGGGACTAATGTCGTACTCTGTTTTCACGGAACGCGCACTATTGATGAGTAGAGCCTTGTTGAGAGCAGGGCTATTTGTCCGTGCGAAATTTTCGCGAAAATACTTTTCCATCAGAGCCAGCATTCCACTAATCGCAGGAGCTGCCATGCTCGTGCCTGATTCGTATCTAAACCCGGGATTGTTGGTATTAGGATATGCCGCTGCATCGATGCTTGTACGCGTCGAGTTCGTTGACGCAGAAGAGAGTATCCACGTGCCAGGAGCCACCAGATCCGGTTTAAACCTACCAAACTCACCCTCCAATCCGATCCCCACATTGCCACGGCTGGAAAAGTTTGCCACGTCGCCGGCCCGGTCGGTTTCCTCGTTCACAAATGGGTGTCCGGCGGCGGGAGCACTGGGGATATTTCTCTCAGATTCCACCGCACCGACGGTAATCACATTCTTGGCAGTTGCCGGTGAATCAAGGGAATCGGGAATTCCTCCCTCGCCCCTCCTCGTGCCAAAGCCATTGTTACCAGCCGCAAAAACATGATTCAATGCCTGCTCACCGTACCAATGCGGCATCGCGTCCCGTACCGAAGCATCATAGGTGGCTGCAACCGTATCGTAGCCTCCAAAACCGGTTCCCCAACTATTGTTGACGATGTGGATGGTGTTCGGCCAGCCCGCTATGTTGGTCAGTAATTGAAAATCTGACAGCGGCGGATCGATCACAATGAAAGTGTTGGTCGGATTGTAGTTGCTGCCAGAAGATCTGTTTGTAATCGCAGTGACCACTCCTTGGGAAATCTCCGCACCGTATGATGCCCCCGCTCCCGGAGTCAATTGCACGCCCATGGCATTGGTGGTATAGGGAGTAGAATCGAAAATATATACAATAGGTGGAACAGCGTACCCCCCTGATCCATACGTCACATCGACCGACGTAATCATTCCACCCGTGATGACTGGGTCCGCCTCCGCAGCCCCAATCGGGAGAGGCACAACGAACGCTTCGGGCGCTTTTCCATCATATATGTTTCCTGCAGACGAACCGTGCACGGGATTTAATCCCGCGTTCACTGGCACGTCGGCGGCTATAATGCCCGCAACATGTGTCCCGTGACCTGAGGCGTCTGACAATGGAGAGGAGTGCACAGTAGTCGCCAAGTTTGTCCCGTGACTGATCAGTTCAACCCTGTTGTTCAGGTGTGGATGGTCCGTTTGAATACCCGTGTCCATCACCGCGACACGAATGTCTGTGCCTACGTTTGGCGTCCCTTTCAAATCCAGATTCTCAGATGATTCATTCTCAGCCACTCCCATGCGCACGCGGGTAAGGTCGTTCAACAAGATTTTCGCATTATGTACTTCCAACAACTGCACTTCAGGGATCTGCGCTAATGCGACCAAATTCTCCCTACCCGGATAAACGGTGAGAACTTCTCCATATGGGAATTCTGTCTTCCGCAAGAGTCGGGAACCTGTACTTAAGACTTTCTGGAGTCCTTGTTCTTCCTGTCCGGGAAAGAGCGCAACTCGGATAAACCGGCGTGGTGGCATCTTTTCCTGATTTACTGCCAGGGGAAGCAAGTTGGAATCCAATTTGTAATATGGTTCAAACGGAACGGCTCTCCTCACTCCCGAGTTGACTCGCAGACCATTGATTACCTCCTCGCTCGCGCTTACCAGGAACGAGTTGTGCGGAATGTAGCTGACGATCTTTGCGCCCGCTTCTTCCAGTATCTTCCGGAATTCATCAGTCACAAATCCGTTGGCCTGAACGATATATGCACCCGGATCCCCCTGTGCCTTAAGATGCGCAGGGATCGCCAACCGCTCCAGCGGCTCGGTGGTTTCGATGTGTGCATTTCGCAGAATTATCCCGGTCTCGCTCCGGAACATTTCGGAAGGAGATTTGCTGGAATTCTTCAGGCGATAGGGAAAGCCGGGGTCACGCTGAATGGAGAGAAGGTTCGAGTTGGTGGCACCGGCCTGCCGTTTACCAGTAGCTGGTTCGGCAAAGAATCCGCCGTCCGATTTTGTCACCGTGGAAGATTTCGCCTGCTCCACTCGCACGTCATTCCGAGTCCGGGCCTGCCACAGCACGACTGCGGCAAGCAGGATCCCACCCAATATCCACAACGTACGATTCTTCATTCTGAGGCCATTTCTTTCATTCTTACGCTACAGTAGCGATTTGCCGGAAATTCAAGCAATACGGTCAATTCCCGAGCATTACAGCAGATCGTCCGCCGTTCTTACTGGTCGGTAGTCAGCAGGCGATGATCTTCCACCACCACCCGCGGAAACACGGTGGGCACGTAACTGTTGTTGTTCGGGAACGGGATCTGGCCGGGTTCGGGCAGCCCTTCAATTCGAATGATGGTCTTCGACGCCATCTCGCCCACCACCTGGTAATTCGTCACCATGCCCATGAAATCACCGGGAAAAAGATAAACGGACTGCTCGGCAGGGGCGAGTTTCTGCCCAAAGGCGTAAATGGCCACCCTTGGATACTCCTCCTTCTTCAGCAGTCCCATGATCTGCTGCGGCACCTGTTCCACCATCTCGTCGGTATACCCATAGAGCAATTCTTCAGTCGCGGCCCAAGTCGGAGCCCAGCGGGTCGCATTGGGCGGCTCAAGTTCCTTCGTCGCGATATGATTTGCGATACTCCGATATCGCTGTCCGCGGTGGTAAGCGAAGACCCCACGCGGAAAGTTTCCTCCCACTTGCCATAGCAACCCACCTGCAGTGAGAAACGGGGAACCTACGGATAGTTCCGGCACAGAGAGAACATGCCCCATTCGGCGGAATCCACCCTGTTGACGATGCGTTTCAACGATACCCTCATGGATCAATCGAAACGCATGTGTATTGGGTGTGATTGTGTATGATACCTTGTTCGGAAAAAAGTTCGTATAGTAGGGGGGCGAATTCCCTATCGCAACCACGCCCCCGAGAACAGCAGCCCAAGCAGCAGCGTTGGTCTGATTGACAGAGAGCAGCCCGCGGGAAGCGTTGTCATTCAGGTGGGCCGCAAAAGCGTCGAACAACTGCCAGTCATTCGTCGGGTGTGTCATGAAAGAACCGGCCCATTCGTCCCAGACGTTTGTGTTCGCAATGGCCGATTTCATGTAGATCGTCTGCCAAGGTGTGCCCCGATGCACTCGGCCCATCCAACCGATTGAAGGAAATCGACGTTCCGGAAAATTCCAGTATTCCGTGCCGTAGATCGCAGGATCTTTGATCGACAAATTATATTTATAGTCCCTGGCTTCGGATATGGTTGTTCCCGAAGCGCGCCTTGGATGACCACCCCAAGGCCGATAGGAATCATTGGTGTTACCGAGCGTCCCCAATAAAATATCTCTCGGTTGATTCGTGGATGAAAGCGCTATGATCTCATTGCCCAGGGTCACCTGGCTCATTGCCACGAAGACACCACTGCCGAAGGTCTGAATGTCAACGGGCAGTCCACCATAGGTGAGCGAGAAAGTAAGCCAGAACGGATCGGTGTTATCGACATCTACGACGTAGTAATCAACCCCGTTCGTGAGACCTTGTGGCAAGGTCCCGCCTTGCAGTGTCCGAAACCGAATCCGATCCCCCCAGGCGTAATTGTGATTGCGAATATATATCTGTTCTGTCCCCGGGTTGATTCCGCTGGGATAGAACCTGAAATCCGTTTCCGGAATATAACCACCCAGATCCTTGGTGGAGTAATGCACCAGGGGGTCATTTGCCTCAAAGGTCAGATTCTGCATCGCCTTCCGGGTTGGACTGAACGGCACCTGCATTCGCAATCGCCGGCTCGGCCCGTTGATCTGGGTGGCGAAGTTTTCAAAGTCTGCGGTACGCAACGCGTTTCGCGAATTGAATGAATCCAGGCTGAATTCGCGCCAGATACTTGAAATGGGCATTCCTTGAATCGGTGAACGGCCCATCCCTACCATGATCTGATACGTCTCGCCAGCGGGCGTATTGGATATCGTGATATTCGTCGACCCAGTTCCAAACGCTGTTCGATTCGTACGCCAAAACACGCCCTGCAACGGATCCCTTGCGTAACGGTTGGTCCGGCCGTTCAACATTTCGATGAAATTCACCCGCCCTGAGAGATTCGTGAGATTAACATGATCCACCACCAGGTTCAGGTCGGTGTCCACTGCCGAATAGGAAAACCAATTCGAGACAACCATTCCCAACTCAGCAGCCTGGAAAGAATTCGTGCCGGTAAACCCAGCCGTATTCGCCAGCGCGGAGTTCGCCGGGCGAAATCCTCCATTGGTCATGCCCGGCAATGGCGGGAAATTTGTCGAGTACGCCATGTTGCGCAATAGATCGACGTTTGCCCTGAACGGAGTGCGGAAGTTACCCGGTATGGAATTACTTCCCGCAGCCTGAAGCGGCACCCAGGTATTGGCAGGCACCACATCCACCACCCCGTTTGTGACGCGTGAAAACAGGACAGGTCCGTATTGATTGGTGATGACCAGGCTCAACTCGTTCGTGATCCGTAACTCCAAGTTCCTTGGATAGGTATATTGATACGGCAACCAGACCTCAGCTCCCATATCCACCGACACCGAGAGGATATACATAGAGTTGGTCATTCGAGGAATGTCCGCGGCATTCGTCTTGACCAGTTCCATCTTGCGAGTCACGCCAATAAATGGGCGATACGTCACCTCGTTCAATGCCGGCAATCCGGACGCCACAATTGCACCCGATGCATCTCTTGCAGGTCCCCGTGCACCTATTATTGCCGGAATTCCTTTGATATGCATATTGGTTCCGTTCACGAAAAGCGGATCCGCTGGAAGCCGCAGGAATCGAAATCGGTCGTTCGTGGTTGCTATATCCAGGTAAGGCAGCGACAGCCAAGCCGTGTTGGACTCCGCGATGAAGCCACTCAGGTAAACGATGTCGTTGGCGGAATCGAAGCGAAATGTCGGACGGAACACAGTCGGCGCACCCGGTTCGTCAAGCACCCAGACTCCTCCACTTGCCGGGTCAGCACCCGCCGAGGCACCACCGGGTGCATTGTAGTATCTGCTAAGTCTGCGCACGCGGCTTCCGGGAGGATAGGAAATGCCCGGATCCCATTCTCTCGCATTCCCGGCCGTCTCATATAAATTGGCCGCGACCTGGAAAAGACGGTGAACCTCCGGGGTAAACATATTGAACGGATAGACCATGATATTGCTGATCATGAGTTTGTTGTTCGTGTAGGTAATCGTGTTGGTCGTTCCATCGAATTGAGGAATGCCCAACTGGAATGCACCAGGCAGCCATCCGCCGGCGCCGTCCGGATTCCGGCTGATCAACCCCACACCTGAGAAGCGGTTCCCATTGGTTGCCAGGAAGTTGTTGGGATCGGCATTACCCAGACTATAATTGGTCACATATACGGTCTGGGCGCCAACCACTCGCGGGTAAACATTGGTTTCCACACTGGCGTCAAGGAGCGATTGAGCCACATTTGTGAAGAACCTGAGTGCCGACCACGATTTGAACGGTCCGTCCTGGATCTCGGAATTATCCGGCGACACGAAATTACCATTCGTGCTGATGTTATCAAAGTTGAGGTTCATACGGCCATTCTCCGGCTCGCTGTCCGTTCCCAATTGAGACATCAGGCGATAGAATGTGTAACGGCTATGAAACGCTTCCGCGTTCGTCACCCCAAATCCGCTTTGCAGAGGGTATCCCCCCTGAAGTAGGTCGTTCGTGTCTCCGCCCACAGCGTTCAGATACTCGGCAAACTCGTTGTAAATCCCGCCTCGCTGCAGCAGTTCGTTCGGATGTTGAAAATGGACGATGTCCGCTGTGTTCGTACCACCAGCCCAAGGTCTGTTGAGGATATTCTGATAGTTCAGATCATAGACACCACTCAGATTGACCGGCATGAGTTCAGAGTAGAGATCGAATCCGATGCCGAACAAACGGGACACGCCAACACCGCCATACATATTGGCAACAGATGCGACACCGCTGAAATTGTTGTTGTAGCGATACCGCAATACGCTGGCCGCGTGAGCCAACGCAACGTCCGGTGCGGGAGCTGGCCGGGCGGGTATCGGGAGGTTTTCATACGGGCCGTAGATCCAGTTCGTGTTCGCAAAATTGTTGGTGTTCAACTGGCTGATGAACGCACCAAGATTCAGATCCCAACTGCCGACCCCCATCCCACGCAAATATGCATCACGCGAAGGAGAGCCACCGAGTGTATAGCTGTTGGTGTTCTCTTTGGCCTGATTGTGGATGTAATTCAGATCCAGCGATTTTCCAATTGGGGCGATCAAGTAGCAGTAGCGTCCGACGAATCGATTCTCCCTGCTGTGCGGCCGGGTCGGATCCTGAAGAATTCCGATCCATTGCGGATCACCGACGAAGTGCCCGGTAACGGAACTGTTGGTCGGATTATATGAGAAACCCGGAAGGGCCTCGGCATAGAACGTGTGCCCCCCGGTCGGCATCGCATAACCCACACTGAAGGTCGGCTCGAAGAAACCATTTTGGTTAAAGTCGTAGTAAAACCGGCCATAGGCTTGTTCTATCCCTCCGTTGCCGTAGGCGAGATCACCAGAGGCATTGGTGAAGTCTTCATGCCAAACCGGAACCCACGGAAGGTGCTGCAAGTTGGCCAGGTTTCTCAGTTGGTGCTGCAAGGTATTGGTCGCAGCATAGGGGTAATTTGCGTCGGTCGGCTGATTCCCAAGCGTGGTCACCAAACTGGTTCGGTTGATGAAGTTGGTGGAAACGATGAGGCTGTATGACCAGGGATCGTCTGCGGTGATCAACCGCTCGATCAGATCGGTCTGCGCGTGTTCCAAGGCGGCATGCATCGCATCTCGTGCGTCACCCTGGCTCAATGTTGCTGAAACAGCTCGACGCTCACGCCGAGCGACACCGAGGAAGGCAACGGTCATGAATGTAACCAGTGAGAGCATGATCAGCGTTGCGACCAATGCCACACCGTCCGGTTTCCTGGTTGACGCATGCCATACCCGGGGCCATTGGTCCGGACTACCCGAATTGTCATTCAGCGTCTTCATTATCGCGGCGTCTTGATCGGCACCTGAAATCTAAACAGCGTCACCTTCTCGGGGCGAATCGCAACAAAGTTGCGCGCGGCTGCCGGCGAGCCCAACGAACGGGCGATCGTCGCAGTTTCTTCGTCGATGTATCCGATTTCCACTTCCAAAAGCTCAGGCAAGGCTTTTCCCACCAGACCGCGATCGACCTGCAGATTGGCGGAGATGTTGGTGATAATTCCGTCGGCATAAAAGTTTACCCGGAAATGCACGATGTTTTCGGCAATCTTGTGGACGTGATTGGAAACCGCGGCTTGGAAGAACTGATCTCGAAAATCTCGCGTAAAACGACTGGCGTTCGTCTCATAGCGGTAGAGCGATCCGAATCCATTGGTCGGTGGCAGGCTCGCGTCGGCGAAATGCGCCACGCGATATCCCAATCCCGACCAATTCGTTGGCGTGGCATCGGGATCGTAGGCGTTGAAAAACAAGGCCTCCATCTTGTTGGTATAGAAAATATTACTCGGGGTGTTATAGGCCATTTCCAGGCCTCCCGCTGAATAGTCCCCGTCAATTTCAAACGAAACCAGACCGGGTTCGGGTGGGGCGATCATCCGGGTCATGTCGCGATAGATGATGTCCATCATGGCGCGGCCGGATTCCAATTGATCCACCTGCTTGATCGCATTCCTCATTTGCGCCTGCGTGCGATCAAACATCTGGTAAAGGACCAGGATGATGAAGGACACCATGGTCATGGCGACGAGCAGTTCCAATACGGTGACACCTGAGCGGGAGTGATCCACACGGATACGATCTGGATTTTGCCTGCCATAAGGTTTCCGCTCCCGCACGTGTTGCTTCCTGGAATCAGACTCGCGTCCACGACAACTGGGTCGCTGGCTGTTTTCAGCAAATTCTTTCAGATGCAGAATCATCGCCCAATGAGTACCGGCTCTATGAAGTAGCCGTGATTGGCTGCGCCACCCGTAATATTCGTAAGCGCTGCGGTCTGGGCCGAAATGGCAACCAGACCGTTGCTGTTCATGTACGGCTGAAGCCGGCCGGCAATTTGTGTGCGCATCACCCTCTCACCCAAACCGATTACTTGACCGTTATCACGAGCAGGCCAGCGATATCGCAGCTTCAGGTTATACAGATTTGTCATCATGAAACGCGTTGCAAAGTTGGTCGTGCCAATCACATTCGTGATGGAACTCAATTCCACATCTACACGATATTGGAAACGAATGGCGTTTGGATCCGGAGCGATCTCGCTCAAGTTTCCACTGAATCCCTTGAACACAGCGAACACATGATTCGTCGTGGAGGTTTCGGCATCAAAGTTCGGCCGGCACATCTGCAGGATCACCTGCAAGGGATTGTTTACATTGGTGGCAACCGGCGCACCTACGGCTGGCGTATAAATGACCCCTTCGGGTGTTCCAAAGGATACGGGGAAATTGGTGTTCACGGAAATATTCGTGACGAACAGGCCAACAAGATTCTGTGTCAGCACATTCAGATTGCTCGACAGAGCGGCCGCTCGAATCGCTTCCATCAGGTATACGCCATCCTGGGCGATAATGGTCTCCTCCCGATTCTGCTGTTGGGCCTTCAACCCAGTTGGCAGAATGCCGATGATCGCAACCAATGCGAAGGCAACGATACCGAGGCTCAATGCGACCTCGATCATCGTGAATGCGCGCTCGGAACGCCTGGACGCGTTGCCGGTGGATTGCGGTTGTTCGATTTCCAAATCCATCACCTATAATTCCAGCTTCGGTGAAATGATCCGCCCACGCCCGGTGAGCCGGTCCAGCCTGACTCCGTTCACGAGAAACAAACGTGGACTACCTGCGATAACGACATAATTACTGGTGGAAGTTCCCATGAACGCGTCGCCATCGCGGTAAAGTATCCCGTTATAGGTAACTGAATTGGTCATCCCCGACGTGCCGGCCACCGTGTACATAAGGTTGTTGATGATCTCTCCATTCAAGGTGGGCTTGGCCGTTACGATACCCGGAACTGTAATTGCGTCATTGCGATCCTTGAGCGTGGGATGCTCGGGGATCTGTACGGCTCCTTCCAGAATCGGGATCACCACGTCATTGGTGTTCGTTCCCCCGATGGGGCGACCTATCAGCCGGCCGCGCGTATCGAACCCGATGCATGGCAAATAATAGTTCGCCGTCTTATTGGTAAACTCAATCGGCATGGTCACGTCATTGGGTCCGGAACCGGCGGTGAAGCGTGACACGTTGAGAAATATGTTCGGGTTCATCAGAATCTGATGTGGAATGTGCACGCCTTCGGGGAGGTATTCCCAATCCGTGATAAACCTTGATGTCTTCCTCCCCGGTTGATCGCCCACGCTGCGGTCGGCGAAGATCGTATAACCAATCATCTGGCTGGATGCGATTTTGTTGGGAACGAGGTTGTTAACGAAGTCGTTGCTCCCAGGGATGGTAGAGAATGGGACTGGTGGGTTCAGGCTACCTTGTGACGGGCCGAAGGAGAAATACCTGAATTCCGGCATGAACATCACATAGACTTTGGTGCGCCCGGCTATCGCTTTCTGCCGGGCATACATCAGGTCGTCCAACAGCTTTCTGGTCCCGGCTGAATTTACGTTTCCCTTTCCAAGTCCGGTCAACGTCGGCAAGGCAAGGCCTGCGATGATTCCGATCACCGCGAGCACCACCAACATTTCCACGAGCGTGAACGCCCACACGCTCCTGCGCGATGGGAGTCCGAGCTCATTGGAAAAGTTTTGAGTGGTGAGATTCATTGGATCATTCGCTGTCCCAGCTTAGTACATTGTCACTGTTGGATACTTTCTTATTGGCAACGGTCGCCTGGGCTTCGGCGTTTTGATTGGGCACAAATCCCTTGTCCGGCCCCATCGACCAAACTGCGACTGCATCGCGAACCGCCCAGTTGTTTACCCCGCCACCACCTGTTCCCTGCTTGATCGCTCCAAAGTAACCCACGGCGCCACTCTTTTGGCTGACGAGGTTTCGGCGATAAATTGCCGGGTATACGTAGTCGTCGTAGTTCAGGTCCACGGTGACAATGTAGGGTAGCCCCCAAGGATCGCGATATATTGCGTCATAGCCCAAGCCCGGACCAGTCCCGCTATTCTGCTTTGCGTTCAGATAAGTGGTTTTCTTCGTGTTGCGCGCATTGTTTTCATTGACTCCGTTGGAGGCACCCGGGAATTGGTTGGTGGAAGTCGCGGTGAGAATCAGCATCAGCTCCTGGTTATTCGCCTCATATGCGCCACCGTTGGTGATTGTTGTTCCTGCAAAGCCGGCTGTGCCGGAATAACCCGCCACACCCCAAGTGCCAAAAACCATGTCTGTTCCGCGAGCCGCCGCAGCTGGTGAAGAGGGGAGAATACTATAATCCGCGCGATACGCCGAAATAGCTCCCTTGATATCGCCCATCTCAGTCTTGGCCTTGGCGATTTTGGCCTTGACCTTGGCCTTGCCGACGGCGGGAACAATCATGCCGGCCAGCAATGCGATGATGGAGATGACCACGAGAATCTCGACCAGGGTCATGCCCGATTGTGTGAAGCGTTTGGTGTGCATTTTCATAATTACTTGGTGTTCCAATTTCCGATCACGACTTTGTCTGCCTCGCCTGGTTTCTTGCCGCGAATTTCCGCCCAGAGATCATAGGTATTGGGATTGTGCCCGTCGTCGGGCTGGAGGCGATAATTCCAGTAGTTGGTCACCAGGGCATTGGTCCAATGGCGCGCGCCGACCTGAAAGAGAGCCACTGGTTTCGTGGGCCGGACAACGCCGGTCACCGGATGCCGGTTGGGGCTGACGGCATAGTCTTTCTCGGCGGAGACATCGAAGTAGGAGTTCACCCGCCCGCCGACTTCCGTGAAATTGGCCACCCCGGGAACTCCGAACGCATGATTCAAATCGTCCGATTCAAAGACCATTCCAGGCTGGATTCCCTCGGGATAGTAGAGCGTCCGTGAGGGTGCCGGAGGATTTACGATGTTGGTGTAGGTCACTCCGACGAGCTCATAGAACAGCGAGGTGTAATGCCCGTTGTTCGTGGTGTTGTAGGGCTTGAAAACCGGAGGCCAGTGTCCTTTGTCCAGTTTGTAGGTGTCGATTGCGGTGGTGAGCTTGGAGAGTTTGGATTCGGTGAGCCTGCGCTGCTTCGCTGCGCTGCTTCCACCCGCCAAGCCGACCACCATGCTGGCCACGAGCGCGATGATCGAAATCACCACGAGGAGCTCGATGAGCGTGAACGCTCCCCGTCGAATTCCCCTGAACTTGCTCGTTAACGTGGTCATGGATGACGCATACTGTCGAATCCTCAGCGGCTTCGCAATTCCTGTTCCAATCTTTCACCAAGCCACTGCTTGATCATGCTCTGGTAGTTGATGTAGCGGGAGCGCGCGAGGCGCTTGATGCGAGACAGCATCCGCGGGTCCATTCTCAGAGTAATGGTGACGGACTCAGTCGATTGAGCGCTGTCGGCCAGCGCGGTGTCGATCAGCCGAAGGTCCAGACGATGACCGCGCCAGAAATCGGCCTCTGCCTGTTCGGTTTCAAATTGGGGAATCTCTTCCCATGTCGTCAAAGTAACCATATCGATTTACATTAACGTTAATCTTAATTCAAAAGCTTCTTCATTCGGTGTTTGTAGAAAAACATCTCTTCCGGCTCGAACAAACGGGCGGAGATGATCCGAAACTGTTTCCCGTTGGTGCGGTACACACTAAAAACACCCTTTCCTCCAGCGGACCGGCCAAGGTTGAAAAAGCGGTTGGAAGCCTCAAAACGGGGGGAATCCGGCAACAATTTGGCTGCAAATGGGTCTTCGAATGATTCCTCAATCTCCTGAGCACTCAGCTCTTCGTCCATTTCGAACGGCGGATTGTCCCAGTCAAATTGCATTTCGGTCGGCGGATCTCAGCGTGAATTCAATGTGCACGGGCTGTGAATACATTGTATTTACCCTTGGACACCCCCCTAGGTCAAAGACTCGCGTCTAAGGTAAACCCTGCAAGTGGACCTGCATAAGTATGAATCGGGTGCTTTCCTGCAAAGAACTCCTGGCCGCGTTTACCGTTGGCGAATGCTACCATCCCGGCAGGAACACATGAGAGAGGCCTCCTCTGACGGTTCTCCTGACCGATTCAGGAGCGCAGCAGTAATACGTCTGAGAGCCGCCAGGAGCAAATCGCCGGGCGGGATCAGCAAATCGCCGTTCTGGTAATCGCACTGTCCGTCCAGTGGGCTGGCAAGGCAAAAGCGGCATCAAGCCACGAACAGAACCTGAAACAGACCACCGCTGTACTGAAGAAGACGCAGCCCGAGTTGGTCCAAACTTCAGATAAATTGGAAGAGATGACTCTCGAACGGGACCAACTGGCCCTCGTACGGCGAACGATACAGAAGGAGTAGCCCACATCGCAGAAATTGCTGCCTCGGTATCGAACAAGATGAACAAGCGGGAAGACGCGTCTGCGGAATTGGCAGAGCTGTTGCAGAAGCTGCGGAAGCATCACAAACACTGAAAGGTTCTGCTCAGCGCCTGATCCATCTTGTCGCCTCCGCGACCGTCCACTGGAACTTCCGTTCGTGTTCGCGAATGAGGAAGGGCAGATCAGTTCGATGGTCCAAGGTGAAATCCGGATTCAAGGCGGATTTAAGTGAATCGAGGGTCCGC
>CEUN01168589.1_pt1 | contig 13016 bp, 12 predicted proteins | sample 361501 | NCBI WGS metagenome assembly CEUN01 (sample SAMEA2622801, study PRJEB7988) | marine metagenome | biome: marine biome (ENVO:00000447); feature: marine epipelagic mixed layer (ENVO:xxxxxxxxx); material: "saline water (ENVO:00002010), including plankton (ENVO:xxxxxxxx)" | depth 120 m | reverse complement strand
AGCTGGTCGATCTCTGTACCAGAAGATGCGAATCTAATTGTCGCGTCTTTCATTGGGATCATATCGAGAACCATTTCCGCTACTTCAAGCTCTTGCTCGAACTGTGCAGCGAAAACGTAACCCTTCTCCATGTCCTCATTAACTTGCTTGTTGATGAAGTCAGGAGCGTGACCGAACAGATTGGGCCCCATTCCCTGGATGTAATCGATGTACTCGTTGCCGTCGGCATCCCACATCTTCGAGCCCTTCGCGTGGGTAAAGAAGAGCGGAGTTTCGGCGGGTTCATTTATTCGAATCTGACTAGACACACCACCGGCGACTAATTCTTTAGCCCTTGCAAAAAGGATCGCGGAACGTTCGTGATTCATTCAGGTATCACCTTTGAAAATTTTCTTACTCGAACCGAGTGAGGAAATTGTATCGCCGACTGAAATCCACTGGGGTTTTCAGCCTTACGAAATCATTGGGTGATTGCGGTGTAGCTTGGCGCCCTGATTAAAGTGATTCTTCGTCGAACTCTTCGCCTTCTAACCGCAACGACTGTTCTTGGAAGACCTATTCGGGTCCGTCGTCGCCTGACGTATTCGGCGGTGATTGAACGAACTTTCGAATTGTCGATCCAAGTTCGTCCACTGATCGAACATTTGCGTGGGGGACTTCATTCCAAGATCGAGGTTGCTGAGTTTTGTGGCGACCGGAGACAAATCGAATAGCTGTCATACCGAGCATTCTCGCCGGGACGACGTCATTGTCGATCCGGTCACCAACCATGATCGCTTCAGATGGTTCGACCCCAAGTGTTTCGCAAGCATGCAGTAAAAGGCGAGGATCGGGTTTGCGCAAATTGATCGACCCGGAAACTTCTCGGTAGTTGAAGTATTCAAGGATCCCGAGACGATCCATATTCTCCAGCGCAATTTTCGGTTGGTTTGCAGCTAAACCTAGCAGCAATCCATCTTCCTTCAATTCAGCGAGTAATCCTAGACTCCCGTCTCGGAGTTCAAAATGGCCACGCGACTCGTTCCGCTCAGGAACTGTTTGCATCAAATCTGCTTCGACTGAGTGGATAAGATCCATGTCGCCTTCTGCGATCTTCCACATGATCGAGTGGTAGGTTTTCGGTGCGAACGAGTCGATTGCCCATTGGTTTGCAGCTGAGTACTCCTCGTCAGAAATACTGAGTCCTCGTGAACGAAACGATCGCTTGATCTGTTCATCGATCTCGCTGTCCATGATCGTCTCAGTGTCGAGAGGACCACCTACGTCGAACAGAACAGCCTTTATTTGCTGTGTCATTTGGAGCTAAACCAGGTATTTCTTCGCAACCTTTGCCACATACGAGTAGCTGGGGTTCACGAACTGGGTAACCCGTGCTTCAAGGCACTGAGAAAGGAATATATACGCCTCGCCCTGGGTCATGCCGTAGTCGGCTTGTAGCCAGAGGATCATTTCCGATAGAGCGATTCTGAATGCATCCTCAGCGGGTTTTTCGCACGCGGTGGTCATGATGTATTCATCGTTTTCGATTCGAGGCCACGTCATTTCGGCAGGCTTATCGCTTAGCGTTACACGTAATGTGACCGTCCCACCTGTTTCAATTCCACCGCCACCGCAAATTTCGCCGTCGCCCTGGCGAGCGTGCATGTCACCGACATGCAACAGCGCACCTTCGTGATAGACGGGGATGCTCAGCTTGGCACCGTTCGTGATTTCTTGAATATCAAAGTTGCCACCCCATTCGCCTGCCCAACCGTTGTGACGTGCTTCACGTTCGGGAGCAACTCCGATTACTCCCATCATTGGTTCCACCGGGAAGCGAAGCTTGTCGTTCCAGATGATTTCATCGTTCTCGATTCGGCAAATTCTGAATTGCTCACCAATGTTTGATGGTCCGAGATACCCGGGCATCGCTCCGGTCGATCCTCTGTATCTTGTCCAACCAACGGGGTGGACTTTAATTTCACCCACTTCGACAGTGATCATGTCACCCGGCTTTGCACCTTCGACATAAATACAGCCCGAGGAAGCGTTGCCGCGGTCGTTCGGCTGATCGTCAGAGCGATACTGGTTGTACAGATCGCGTATATCTTCGGGCACGCGATCTGCGTCAGGACCGCGGTTCATTTGTGTTTCTACCTCGAACCATTCTCCCGGATTCACCGTAAGGGTCACAGGGTTAGCGGCAGAGTGTTCGTAGTAGAGCGTTTCTGTCTTGGCTTTTTTCATCGTGATGCGTTCCGTGATAGGGCGGAGGTGAAAGTCGATGATCGGAAGTTTATTCCTGCGAGGATATCTCGCAACCACCAGACGACGATTTACAAGTAATTACCGGATTAACTGAAAAGCTCTGAAAACAAAACTCAGGGCTGACAGGATATTTCTGAATAATTTACGCACGCTTTACGTGCTGAACTCGATTTCGTCGAGCGCTTTTTATTACCCGATGCAACGGGTTTCTTTTTCGAAACCGGTGGGAACTCAACGGGTGCGTCAACCTGATCGTCGCTACCCAGAGCTTAAAAGAATGCTTTGATTTGAGAGGTCTCAGTAAGTAACCGCGGTACTTCGAGTTCGTCTTCGGCGGAGGCGCGAGCGATCACGATATCGGTAAGTATCTTGCGAATGTCTTCTAAAGTCTCACGGCGCTTTCGAGCTGTCACTCGCTCGTCTCGATAAAGCTCTCGGAGCAGTAACGCCTGTTGCGATGCTGCTTTTGCCAACGCGTTACCTGTCGGCAATGAGCTCAAGCTAGCTGCAATCAGCATTTCTTAGATCTTCGGGCCACGATTCTCCTCATTTGTCGCTCAGCATATTGTTGGCTTCCCGGCCTCTAACGCCCATTTGAGCTTTACTTGCCCGGTTCGTTATTCACACCTGACAAATAGTACCGTAGCCTTGACCTAAACTTCGATCCATGTCGCTAACAATGTGTACTCGTGTGTGCGCACCTAAATGCAACCGTCACCTCTGATGATTCTTTTATTGGAGCACCGAAATTTGCGCCGACCGCCTATGCCAGATAATTTCGAAAGTGTCGCAGGATCACTCAATGTGATCGGTTCTCAAATTCATCATCTCGAAGAAACTTCATCGACGATGGACGATGCATGGAAACTGGCGCGTTCAGGAGCTCCAGAAGGGGCTGTGGTGATAGCGGATGTCCAGTCGGCGGGAAGAGGGCGATATGACAGATCGTGGGTTTCAAGGAATGCTCAGGACATTTTGTGCTCGGTGATCTTGCGCCCACGTGTTTCTCTTGTTGGAGAATTGCTGATGCTCGCGGCGTTATCCGTTTCGGATGTGGCGATTTCATTTGGTATTGAAAATGGAATCAAATGGCCGAATGACGTCCAGGTGAACGGTTTAAAACTGGCAGGTGTTATAGCGGAGTCAAAGACTGGACCTGACGCCGTCGCGGGTGACGCGGAGAACTCGAATATCACTAAGAGCTATACCGATCACGCCACTGCCGTGATCGGTATCGGACTAAACGTGAACTTAGATCCCGAATGCGAACCCTCCGTGGCCGCGATTTCAACAAGCCTGAGCAGGGAATTAACGGCACCAGTCGACCGTTTCGATGTGTTCAAAAGGTTGCTAGAGGCACTGGACACCCACTATTCCTCAATTAACTTAGGCAACACCGTACTTACGATCTGGCGGGAACGCCTCACCACGATCGGGCGAACAATTACGGTTGCCAGCGGGAACACCGGAACGGACGACTCGATTACGGGAATTGCCCGTGATGTCGACAGAGTCGGTCGATTAATTGTCCAGGATGAGAACGGACGCGACTGGCCGATTTCAGCTGGCGAAGTCACGGTGCGGAGTATTGAGTAACCGTACGTCTTCGGGTTCTACCCGTATCGCTGCCAGGCGTCAATCTCGTACTTCTCGCGACGAAATCGTTGGGTGGAACGAGGATAATGCACTTCGTATTCGAATTACGGCTCCGACCGTCGATGGCGCGGCTAACGACGCGCTTGTGCGTCTGCTATCCCAAGTACTCGTCTTAAAGAAAAATGCGATTCGCCTAGTTTGAGGCGCGACCAGCCGCAACAAGATCGTAGAGGTCGACGAGCTTTCAGAATCAGCCCTTAGAAGCCGCCAGACCCGCCGGTAAGCCTCCCGGATATAGCGAACAGAATGATGATCACGATCATCGGGCTTATGTCAATCATCCCAATTCGGGGGATTATTCGAGACGCCGGAACCATAATCGGATCGGTGATCTGGTATAGCAGCATCACCAACGGGTGCCGGCGGGCGTCAGGGAACCACGACGATAGTGCGCGGACAACTATCAGATAGGCGAATATCTGGAGGAGCCAGCCGATATAAGCCAGGAACGCGTCGCTCATTTGCCGCCTGCCAGTTCTTCACCACGCTCGTATGCAGAACATACCGCATCAGCAATCGTGGCACGGAAACCACCTTTTTCCAGTGCGGCAAGCCCGGCGGCAGTGGTGCCTCCAGGCGAGGTGACCATGTTCCGAAGTTCTGCCGGGTGCTTACCTGATTCCCGTTGTAAAGCTGCGCTTCCCAGCACCGTTTGCGATGCGAGGTGACGTGCAACGTGAACCGGAAGACCAAGATCAACTCCAGCATCGGCGAGAGCTTCGATCATGACAAATACGTAGCCGGGTCCGCTTCCGCTGAGAGCGGTTGAGATGTCGATATTTTTCTCGTCGCTAAATTTGAGTTCATCGCCAATTGCTTTGAGCATGTTGCTTACAAACTCAAGAATCGATTCATCTACATCGTCAGATGCGGTCCAAGCGGAAATACCTTTCCGGATTTGGGCTGGAGTATTGGGCATTACTCGAATCAGCTTTTTGTGTTTGAGTTTCAGTCCGATCGAATGCAGCTTCACGCCTGCCATGATCGACATTACTGTTTGACTCGACTTCAGGACGCCTTTGAGCTCGTCGGCAATGGCATCGAGCTGCTGCGGTTTGACCGAGAGGACAACGATATCGGCACCTGTTACAGCCTCTGTGTTGCTCGCAGTTGCCTCGACTCCTAGGTCGGACTCAAGCGATTTGCGTCGAATCTTGAAAGGTTCGCCGACAATGATGCTTGCGTCCAGACCCGCATCTTGAACTCCAGCAATGATGGCTTGAGCCATCACTCCGCCGCCTATGAATGCAATTCGCATATTCGAAAACCGTGGGATTGTGTTCGCGTCGAAACGCCGTGAATAATCGATCAACTAGATTGCGATCAGAACATCAATTATACGGTTGGCACGCCTGTGCAAACCCGAAAACCAATGCTGAGTTTTAGGGTCTATGGCGTCTTTGTGTCGCAAACCATGGTGAGGTGTTTCCTAAGCCAATCCCTGTTTGGAAGCCAGTGCTGCACCCAGCTTTAGCGCTTCGATCATGCTTATCTCGCTGGCGATTCCGGTTCCTGCAATGTCGAATGCAGTGCCATGGTCGACCGAGGTCCGCAAAAACGGTAGCCCGAGGTTGACAGTCACCGATTTTTCGACTCCATAAACCTTAATTGGGATATGTCCCTGATCGTGATACATCACGACCACAACGTCATATTTACCCGCGGCCGCGCTATTGAATACGGTGTCTGCAGGGTGAGGTCCAGTTGCCTCAATTCCCTCTTCCACGGCCTGAGCGATGGCAGGAGAGATTTCGTCTGCTTCCTCACTGCCAATCAGGCCATTGTCTGATGCGTGTGGGTTCAGGGCGGCAATAGCGATTCGTGGATTTTCGAATCCCCATTCCTTAAACATTTTTTGGGTGAGGCGGGTAGCGGTCATAATGTTATCGGTTGTGACGTACTTGACCGCTTCACCAAGCGACTTGTGTGTCGAGAGATGCATGCAGCGCATGGGGCCGCTTACCAGCATAGTTGCTACGTAGTCTGAACCGGACAGCCGCTTGAACACTTCCATATGCCCGGTGTCTTTGCTGCCGCCCATGTGCCACGATTCTTTGTTAACCGGTGCAGTAACCATCCCCTCGACTTGACCAGCCATGCACATTTTGGCTGCTTCTTCGACCCACAGATGGCTCGCAGCGCCTGAGCCTGCATCGTGTTTGCCTACGGGGAATGCCGTGCCCTCCCAGTCGCCGGGCGATAGAACCTCGATCGTTCCCGGTTCGCACTTCGCTTCCGATGCCGAATCAATTCCAACCACCTGGTCGTCAGAGCCAATCGTTTTCAATGCGTTTTCTGCGACACTCACCGTACCGATAAGCACCGGTCGCAAAATCTCGTATATCGATTGGTCTTGAAGAGATTTTGCGACGACTTCGGGTCCGATGCCCGATGGGTCACCAATTGTGACAGCTAGGAGAGGTTTTTTGGTCATGTTTCGATTTGTTGGATTTTGGTGGTGAATTATGAGAACAACGTTAATCTAAGGGTAACGCGAGCCACCGCCTATTAGCGGTTCTATAACAAGGATTATTCCCTCGCCACGCAATTTGTCACTGAAAGGAGCAAGAGGGCAGAGAGGCAAGCCAAGCAGCAACCACCTGCACCGACAGAATGTTCCTGTGCTGAGCAATGGCCTCAAGTGCCATCCTGAAACTCTCGAAGGAATGCAGGAGCGGAAGTATCCATACTGTCTAACAGAACGCCTTCACCAAGAGCCCCCCGACCTTGTCGTAGGTATCTCAGTCGATCATCACATCACCTCTCCTAGGCGCTAACACCAATATCGTCCGGAAGCGAAACAGGACTCTTCCAGCTGTATCTCAGGTTCTTTCGCTTCGGTCGGCACTAAGGGTGCCAATTCTTGTGGTCGATTAAGAGTTATCAAACAAAAAAGCACCGACCTGGTTTTCCGAGTCGGCGCTTTTTGATTTGTTCATTAATGAACTAGCACTTGCTGTATCCGCAGGAGAAGCACTTTAGGCAGCCCTCAACGTGCGCCACTGTGGACGAGCATTCCGGGCAAAGTTCAGCTGCCTGTGCACCAACTGGAACAGAAACTTTCTGTTCTTGACCAATCACAATGGCTGTCTGAGCTGTCGGCATACCGAGTTCTTTCGGCGTCGGTGGCTCGAACATTCCTGCCTGGCTCGATTCGGCTTCTGTTAGTTCTTCAGGAGTGTGAGACGTCGCTGCCTCTGCAATTATACGGTCGAGTACTGAAGCAATTGCGTCAGGTACCGATCGGATCATCTCACCTTCGTCCCACGCTGGAACGTCGGTGATGCCGCGGAGCTGCTCAGAAACGTCAACCGGATTAATTCCGGATCGGAGTGATAGCGACGCCATTCGAGAAACAGCCTCCGCCATCGCAGCATCGTTACCACCGGCCTTGCCGTGGGTTGCGAATACTTCGAACGGGCGTCCATCACTTGCCATGTTTACGGTGACAAACAGGTTTCCACGTCCAGTTCGCACTCGGCGAGTAATGCCGTTGAGAAGCGCCGGTCGCTCTTTCGGAGCGATGTACTGCGGGATTCCAACAGTGTTCTCATTTAAAGTTGACTCGGAGTTAACGTTGTCGCTCGTTCCTGAAGTCAGAACTTCCTTCTCACGTGAACCAGCTCGGTAAACAGTGATTCCCTTGCAGTGAGTCTCCCACGCCAGCATGTAAGCATCCTCAACGTCCTCAACTGTTGCATCATTCGCGAAGTTGATCGTCTTGGAAATACCAGCGTCTGTCGCCTCCTGGAACGCAGCCTGCATCAGAACGTGATCACGAGGCGAAATGTCGGATGCAACGTGGAACAGTCGCTTCACGTCGTCCGGAACGTCGTCCCGGTCCTGGAGCGAACCGCCGTCGGAAAGGTGCTCCAGCAAATCTTCGCTGTAGAAACCGCGTTCTTTCGAGATTCGCTCGAAATTCTTGTCAACGTAGTACAGAGTCTTGCCTTCAAGAATGTTCTGCTTGCGAAATGCAAGAGCGAAAATAGGCTCGATACCGCTGGAAGCACCAGCGATCATCGAGATCGTTCCCGTTGGAGCCACAGTGAGTCGACAGGCGTTTCGGTAAGGCTTGTCCCCTCGTTCTGCGGCAGAGGAGTCGTGCCACGCCGGGAACGGACCACGTTCTTCGGCGAGCGCCATCGACTCAGCATCAGCGTTGTCACGAATGAACGCCATCAACTTGCGGCCAAGCTCAACGGCCTCTTCTGTGTCATAAGGGATACCGAGCTGAACCAGCATGTCGGCAAATCCCATAACACCAAGACCGAGCTTGCGAGTCGACTGCGTCATTTCCTCGATCGCATCTACTGCGTACTTGTTGGCATCGATAACGTTGTCGAGCATGCGAGTTGCCAGACGAACTGATTCTCCAAGTCTATCCCAGTTCAAATCAACGAGACCCGCTTCGTCAGCGTCAAGGAACTTTGCTACGTCAAGAGATCCGAGGTTGCAGGATTCGTTCGGCAGCAGCGGCTGCTCACCACATGGGTTTGTTGCTGTAATCCGGCCGAGGTGAATAACCGGGCTGTTTCGGTTTACTTCATCGAGGAAGATCATTCCCGGCTCACCATTGCGCCATGCGCCGTGGACGATCTTGCTAAAGACTTCGCGTGCGTCTACTCGATCAACCTCGATCAATTCACTGCTGTCATCCGCTGGGTTCGAGAGTCGGCGGAGAGGGTAGGTAGTACCGTCTTTCACTGCCTGCATGAACTCGTCAGAAGCACCGACGGAAATGTTGAAGTTGTGGATCTCACCTTCAACCTGCTTGCAATCGATGAACTCGAGAATATCAGGGTGGTGAACATCCATAACTGCCATGTTCGCCCCGTCCCGCTTACCTCCCTGAGTAACGAGGGTCGATACGGATGACAGGTGGCGAAGAACTTCGATTGGTCCACAAGCCTTGCCGTGGGTTGTGGCAATTCCTGCCCCTTTCGGGCGGAGCTCTGAAAGAGCGAATCCGGTTCCTCCACCGAATTTCTGTACCATCGCAGCGTCGTGAGCGGCGCCCATGATGCCTTCCATGCTGTCGTGAAGCGGAAGAACGAAACATGCCGAAAGCGTTCCAGCACCTGTACCAGCGTTCATCATTGTCGGTGAGTTAGGTAGGTACTCAAGACTCGCCATAATCTGGTAGAAGCCTTCTTCGATTTCGGCGACTTCTTGCGGGGTCTTTTCATACTTGAACTCTGGTGCAGAAAGAGCCTTCGCCACCCGACGGAACATTCCATCTGGGCTTTCAACTATTTCGCCATCATCATTCTTTTGTAAATAACGTTTATCCAGGACCACACGGGCGTTCTCGGAAATCTCCGCGGGGGTGAACTCTTCAGTTGGATTGGTGGCGTTAGTGCTCATTTTGGCGTCCTGCGTAAGTGTCATTTGTCTTCTTTTCATTCGTCATAGTTTGCCGATAAGTTGTCGATACCCTTGGCAGTCTCGCTGTAACTGCCGTCGATGATCCCGATCGGTAAAGCAGATGGGCTAACTCTGCCTTGCCCTCCGGCGACGGCTTCTTTGAGCCAGCCGTGGGACATCATCCTCTATCAGTCTCAACTGGTTTTTTGAGGCTGATAATTCATCAGGATCAGCCAGTGCCTCCACTTCTCTGGTGAAGGAATCGACATCCTGAAAATCTCGATACACCGACGCAAATCTTATGTATGCGACTCGATCGAGAACTTTAAGGCGTTCAATGCACATTTCTCCGAGCACTCTCGCTTCCACTTCCGCCTTCGAGAGTTTGTGCAGCTCGTTTTCGATATCGACAACCATCTTAGAAATGGCGCCGACCTCCAAGGGCCGTTTGGCACAAGCTGTTTGCAGAGACCTTTCGAGCTTGTCGGATGAGAACGCCTCACGCCGTCCATCACGTTTGGCGATCATGAGCGGCATTGAGTGGACCTTTTCGTAGGTGGTGAACCGAAGCTCGCACCTTAAGCACTCACGCCTGCGCCGCACGCCTTCAGGCGCTTCACGTGAATCAATCACACGTGATTCATTGTTTCCACAAAATGGACAATGCATTGCCTGAAAATTACCTTGCTCATATTGCCCACAGGTGCCACGTGAAACCCGTCCCGCTCTTGCCTGGATCTTGCGGTCAAAGCCCGTTTGCGGAGCAGTGTGTAAAACGAGTAGTTGAACACGCCACGTTGCGGCTGCGGACACAGCCAGCCCCCACATTTAGTGGTGCGTATCGGAGACTACCACTATCTATAGAGGGTGTGTCAATCCTGCTGTCAGTCCTGTTTCGGTCAAATAAGGACCTTTTCGGGCGATCCCAATCTTGTTAAAAGGCTATTAAATGAAACGAGTTTTGCGATACGGCGATATAGCCTGTAAACAACGGAATTCGTCGCGAGCGGGCGTATCAAGTTCAAGAGTTGAATTTCCCTGTGGTCTGGGAATTACGCGAATCTAAAAGTGACGTTATGGGTTTTTCAACAATATAAAGATGTCACGGGGTGCAGAATGGTTGTTGATGAAATGCGACATCAGGACTAGGTTCTAGACTAATCATCGCATGCATGACATCGACAAGGCACGGATTATGAAGAACGCTTGGGCGATCAGGTACGCCACAGACCAAGTACTCCAGATGTCTGTCCAGCTAGGTGTGAAAAATCTAATTTTCTATGGTCGTACTGGGACCGGTCTCCTTCCGGCTAGCGACGAACCTCAGGGTAAAAGATCGTAATTACTTCGACGATTATGTTGCCTTTCGCGAACGAATCGAATCGTACGGATTGACTATCGCTGGTTGCTAAAACGGGTTCATCTCGGATCCAAAGTTATACGATATTGCCTTTGGAGGTCCGGATAGAGACTGCTTGATTGATCTGCTTGCTGCCGAGATAGCGGACATGGGGTGTGCGGGAATACCGATACTCGGGTACAACTGGAGTCCAACCTCCGTCTGGAGATCCAAGCCAACCAAAATTCGAGGGAAACGGAGGTGACTGCTTGGGATGATGATAGCGAATCACAGCGATCCATCATTGACATTCAAGCTTCGACTCTGGCGCTTCTAGAAAACTACGACACTTCGCTTGAAAACATGTTGGAGTATCTCTAACACTGGATCAAGTCGATAACACCTGTTGCTGAATCAGTGGGAAGCAGGCTAGGTATTCACCCGGACGACCCGCCAGTCCCAGAGCTTGGAGGTGTTCCTCGCTTGCTCGGGAGTTTGACGCTTACAAGCGGCTGACTGAAATCGTTGATAGCCCTTACAACGCAATCGAGTTCTGCCAGGGGACATTCTCGGAAATGGAAGACGCCAGAGATGGCGGAATTTACGAGATGATCAAGTATTTCGCTGAGCGCGACAAAGTTCTGTACGTTCACTTCCGCAACGTGTCAGGCACCGTTACCCGATTCAATGAAGAGTTCATCAACACCGGATACGTGGACATGAAGCGGGCAATAGAGACTTACCATGCCGCTGGTTTTACCGGTGTGTTCATGGACGATCACTGTCCGGAAATTGTTGGCGATACCGCCTTCTCAGGTAACTGGGGTGGGTATCGGTCACGCATCTTCGCTCAGGGATACATACAGGCAATGCTCGAATCGGTGACAGGAGAACGACCTAAGTAAGGTAGTCCAGTGAGCTGCCCACAAACTGGTCCGATACTGTCATTGCGAAAAGTGAGGCACGAGCGACGTGCCAATCCGCGCCGAGGGATAGATCTTTCAAGGATTAACGACCTGCCGTCCTTCGCTATGTTCTAATAGGGCGGACTGAGTGTTTATCACCTCTTTTGTGCAGGCAATTGCCTGGATCGGACTGCCACGTCGCTCGTGCCTCACTTTTCGCAATGGCAGAGGATTTAAAGCAAAAGACCCCAACAGAAGGCCGGTTCTATCAGGGTCTTGTTTTGACTCATACCTCAGATATCATCCGCGATGACTTCCGGGCAGAGCTATTTGATGAGTGGTTTTTGTCTTACAAACGAAACAACTCTCTAGTCGCTTGCGGCTACTTTGCGAACCGAACGATTTCGGGCTGCGCGGTGGTGGCGAAGGAATGGTGGTAGGTCGAGGGCTTCCTCATCACCAAGAACATCGTTCAATGCGGCGCTAACTGCGGCTTCTTTTTCCTGAGATGCTTCCGCACTTGGGAATCCAGTTGCAATGATCGTCATCTTGACTTCATTTTCCATCTTGGGGTCGGTGACCATTCCGAAGATGATGTTGCAGTCAGGATCGACCATGCCGGAGACTACTTCAGAAGCCTGTTGAACTTCCTTCAGCGTAAGGTCTGTTCCACCAGTGACGTTGAAGATCACACCACGAGCACCAGCGATAGATACTTCGAGAAGCGGACTATCGATAGCAGCTTCTGCCGCCATGATCGCCCTGTCTTCACCGGTACCGTGACCAATAGCCATCCAGGCAGGACCTGCGTTCGACATGATTGCCTTCACGTCGGCGAAGTCTAGGTTGATCTCACCAGGCATCAGGATGAGTTCCGCTATCGACTGAACACCCTGGCGAAGGACGTCGTCGGCCATGCGGAATGCCATGTCCATCGACAGGTTCTCGTTGGACATGATTAGAAGTCGGTCGTTTGGAATAACGATCAGCGTGTCGACAACTTCGGATAGAGCCTTGATTCCCTCTTCAGCCTGTCGGCGACGACGTGCGCCTTCGAAATTGAATGGCTTGGTTACTACACCGACTGTGAGAGCACCGAGTTCCTGGGCTACTTCCGCTACCACAGGTGATCCACCTGTTCCGGTTCCACCGCCCATTCCGGCAGCGATGAACACAAGGTCGGCATCTTCGAGTGAACGCTTGATTTCATCTCGGTCTTCTTCGTGACACTCTCGACCCTTAGAAGGGTCTCCGCCGACTCCGAGTCCGCGGGCAGTTCGGTCTCCAACTCGAATTCGAATCGGAACATCTGAACGAGTAAGAGCCTGAGCGTCGGTGTTAACGGTTATGTATTCAACTTCGGGAATTCGGTCTCGGTACATGCGAGACACGGCGTTCGATCCGCCTCCGCCGACTCCTACAACCTTGATTGTTGCTGAGCCGATGTTTCCTTCGATTGGAGTTGGTGTTGATGCTTGGTCGACCATTGATTTCTCCTGGGG
>CEUN01042411.1_pt1 | contig 13018 bp, 6 predicted proteins | sample 361501 | NCBI WGS metagenome assembly CEUN01 (sample SAMEA2622801, study PRJEB7988) | marine metagenome | biome: marine biome (ENVO:00000447); feature: marine epipelagic mixed layer (ENVO:xxxxxxxxx); material: "saline water (ENVO:00002010), including plankton (ENVO:xxxxxxxx)" | depth 120 m | reverse complement strand
TTTCGGCAATATTGAGCTGATAACGCTCGACCTCCCGCAGTTTTGCCCAACGCTGAAGCGACATCTCGTCAATCTTTGTCTGAGCCAGTACAGTCGACGAGCTATTCAGCGTGACAAATGCCATCAGTAACAGAATGTAGAGCCTCTTCATTATTCATCTCCATCTGATTGTTTTTGTGCGAGTCGCCATTTGGCATGTTCGATATGAGCGTAACTCATAATATTGACTCCCAGTCGATAACAGTTAGACCAGATATCCTGAGAGACACCGGCGTGGCCGTCTGCCCAGGCATCACCAATATCTCCGGGATGGTAGTAACAAACCCAACGTCCGTCCTTGAACCAGCCAAGCGCTTCTTCGCCACCATGCGGAGCCACATAGGGAACACGAGCGATTTGATAAGGACGGGTGTGGATTGGGTCATCCGTGGGGATGCGTACCGGACGAACATCCGGCAGAATTTTCTGCATCATCGACAGGAATTGATTATGAAAGTGCCGGCTACCGCCATTGTCTCCAAAGATCATTCCGTGCTTATCGTTGATATACTCCTGCAAAATTTTGACATCATTATTGGCCAGAGAGATATTCTTCTGACCGGTCACGTAGAGTAGAGGGGGACAACGAACGCCGTCAAAGGTTTTCAATTGTGCGGTGGAAAATGCTTCTGTTTTTTTAGCTATCTTCTGACCTGTCAGTTCTGCGTACTTTAGCAACATATTCATATCACCACCGATACCAAAATCCTGATTCCAGTCACCACCGGAATACTCCAGCCTGACAAATCCAACCGTTCCGTCACTGGTTCCACCGGCAAATCCGGCGCCTTCTCCTTCACCAAATCCCATTTTGGTATAGCGATGTGCGGTAACTTCGTTGAGTTCAAGCCTTACATCATCAAGCTCCGGCGTGTTGTAATTGATCGCACTATAGGGATTCAGGATAAACTTCTTGCGTATAATCTTCTGGACTTTCACCACCTGCTGTACCGCTTGATTTTCGCCACCACCGGCCGGGAGATCGTAGTAGCGAGTACATCCCTGAAACTGGCTAAGAATCATACAGACCAAACAAAACAGAACTGTGTAACTTACAAAACTGTTAAGCGATTGATTGAGTCGAGGCGACTTTTGACCGTAGTACCAGGCGTGGGGATCGAGTGGATTCCAGATTTTCGGCTGCTCTTGATATCGCTGTTGCTTTTTACGCTGTAATACATCATCCAGATTGAACTCTGATCGTCGCGTCTGCTCAATTCGCTGAGCATGTTTCTCGACAGCCCAGACAACCCAAACCAAGCCGGTTAAGAAGAAAGTCGCCAGGCCTCCTCTGGCAAAGTAAGCTCGGAATATCTCAAGTCCAAGCCATTCGCTGAAATAAACTCCGGCATGCCACCAGACTGGAACACAGACGCTAAAAAATGCCCAGAAGCGAATGGGATCCTCCAACCGCCTTTGTTTCTGTTTGTAGAAATACCAGGATGCCACAAGGGTGACTGCCCCAAATACCAAATGCAGTAGAGTTATGGGTAATAAATGAATCCACATCCAATCCAACAGCGCATACAACCAGATGGCCGCTATCGAAGCAGCAATTTGACCAGTTCGTTGTTGCAGTAATGATTTCATGAAGTTCAAAAATACGTGAATCTAGTTGTGTCCGTAGTCGGGATAGATGCCTGTCTTATTTGACACCTTCAAGCAGATCGTTGAATTTATCTCCCAGCGGATTTTCTTCCGGATCCGCCTCTTTGGTTTCCCCAATTCCGAGGTTATCCAATACAGCGTCACCGGTTGGTCCTCCTTCTTCGGTAGTTGCATCCTGAGTCCTTTCGTCAGCATTACTATTGTCGGATGCATCAGCGGACTGTTGATCCGGAGTGGAAACGGCGGGGGTAACTTGTTTCTGAATCACAGGTTCATCGCCGGTCATCCAGTACGGAATCGCTGTAAAAACCAGCAGGATGACGAGGAATCCAACCGTCGAATAAACCACTCCCTGTACCAATCCGTTACTGGCAACCTCCCCCATCACGTCCTGAGGTTTTCGCCCTTTCAAGGAACCAATGAATTCTCTTAATTCTGACAGGGAGGCAGCGCCATTATTTTTTACACTCCGGACATCGCCCAGTATGCCTCGCGACTGACTTTGATTGTCCTGATTCTCGTGAAGATCACTCATAACTAATCCTGATTCTTTTCAAGTACATGGACGATATCTCCGCCCACTTCACTAATGGCTTCAATGGCTGGCTCAAAATATAACGCTTGAGCTTCGCGGTGCACCTTAAACAAAACAATGCGTTCCCCGGCAGGTGTGTCGCCCAACAAAGCGTCTACTTCGCCCGCAATCTGCGAGGCTCCGACCTGTTGGCCATTTACATAGTATTTATTGTCGTTATCAATTAGCACTGAAACTTTTGCAGTCCCCTGTGCGTTAATTTCTTCGGCAGCGGCAGGTTGCCATTGCAAATGGCTATCATCCTGTGCTCTAGCTAAGATCACAAAGAAGATAAGGAGATTAAAGGCGATATCTCCCATTGCCATACTGGGGACGTCGGCCTGTGATGTACGTCGTTTTACTTTCATGTGCGATTCACCTGGCTAGCCACCAGGTACAACAACCTGTTGCTCCTCTTCAGTTTGAATCGTCACGATTCCACCGGCAGATTCGATCATCTCGGTGACGGTGACCCAGTGGTGGTAGGGTGTATCTGCCTTGCTTTTTACAATGACCACTCGATCTTCGGATCGTGTCTTTCCGTTTAAAGCACGGTGTAATGCAGCTTTAAAGTCTTCCTGCCTGAGAATATTGCCATTGAGCATGACCGTATTACGCCCCAGCTGCACTTCAATATTCTCTGATTGTTCTTCGGTTTCCTGTTCACTGCGAGGTAAGGTTTGCTGTCGCCCGCTGTCCGGTTGCACCGAAGCGCATACCAGGAAAAAAACAATCAGGTTAAACGCAATGTCCCCTGTTGCACTCGAAGGTGGTTCGACCATCAGTTTTCTGCGACGTCGTTCTTTCACCGTGCTTACTCGTCTCTCCCATCAATTCCGGCCGCAGCCAACTGAATTGAAACATTTTCAATCAACTCGGTCGCTGACTGTTCAACTTGCAAAACAAACCGATTAATAACACTCGTGAAATAATTAAATGCAACAAAGGCGGGAATACCGACAATCAATCCAAAGCAGGTGGTAAGCAGTGAGACCTGAATACCACTGGCGGCGGCCTCCACAATATTCGTTTCACCCATTTGTTCCACGATCTGCTGAAAAGCAACAATCATCCCCTGAACAGTCCCCAGAAAACCTAGCATCGGAGCGGCACTCGAGACGGTGGCCAGTACTGGCAGATGCCGTTCGAGTCCCGCAACAATATGAACACTGTAATCATCCATCGCTTTGACAACCTGCTCTTCAGTCCGAGCCACATCATAATCGAGCTTTCGCAACACGTAGTATTTTCTTAAGCCGGCCGAGAGTACGGCAGGAACAGGCCCCTGTTGAGAATCGCACAGTTCAAGAGCCTCTTCAATGTTGTCATCAAAGAGAAGTTGCTGGACCTGTTCACGAACTTGCTGGTCATCTGCATTGAGCATTTTCAAACTACGATAACGCTCGATAATTACTCCAACTGCCAGAATCCCCATTAATAAAATGGGCCACATGAAGGCACCACCATTAAGCAATAACCCCAACGCACCGGAATTCAGAAATTCCTCGAGACCACTCGTTTCCTCTGTGGCTGCTGCCTCTTCGGCATCTGCACCTTCCTGTTGAGCCTCGCTCTGCTGAGATTCGACCTCTCCGATAGCCCCACCTTCTGTGTCAGCGGATTGTTCAACGGCATTATCACCTGTTTCAGCGGCTTCCTGGTTTTCCAGAGTGCCCTTCGTAGCCTGCGCGGCAGCCGCTTCACTTTCTGCTTGAGTCTGTGTGGGCTGGTCTTCGCCTGCCAATTCACTAAGAATGTCATCCTGCGCAACAGCCGAATAACTGACAATCAGCATAAGCATTGTCATAGCCACTAGAGCTGTCACCACTGAGATTTGATTCATTCGTCGAAAAATCATTCTGTTGTCTTTCTCATTGTCGGGTTTCGACTGTCTATTTTTTTGCAGATAAGCTGTCGTTAATTATCGTTATCAATACTGTTTGCTTCGGCTTCAAATTGATTGAGCATTTCGGGCAATGCCAATCGTCCCCGGGCAAACTTTGCGGCTTCACTTGCCGGGAAGTCCCAACGACAACGGTTGTATCGTCGGAATGCCAGCTGGTTATCGTTGCCCATCCGATAACTTTCACCACTCCAGAAAAGAGCATCCGCACTAAGAGCATCTTCCGGGAAGAGTTTCATAAAGCGATCAAAGGAGTCGCCTGCTTTCTTGAATTCTTCATTCTTATAAAATGCCTGCCCGATACGAAACGCCATCCGCTGCGCATGTTCATGCCCTTCGAATTTCTCCAGAAACTTTTCGCCAACCTGTGCAGCAATTTCATAGTTTTCTGATTTATAAAAATGATCTGAAATACGAATCATGACACTCGCAATCAATGGGCTCTTCGGATAGGTCGCAGCCAAAGTGACATAGGCCTCCAGTGCTTCATCAAAGTCGCCGGATTGTTCTAAACACTGCGCCAACTTGTACTGAGCATCTGGTGCCAGCGTATGATCACCATACTGTTGAAGAATGACTTCATAAGATGAAATAGCCTGGGACCACTGCTCCAATTCCTGGGAAAACTGTCCCAGCAAATAGGAGATGCGTGGCACATATTTCGGATCCGGATAATCTTCCATGACTTCCTGCAGGATACGACGCCCAGCTTCCAGGTCGATCGTTTTCTCTTCATCACGTCCCAGATCTTTGTGGCTCTTAAACAGCTCAAAGTAACTTTCCGCGATTCGGAATTTCGTTTCCACCGCCAATTCTTCGTTCTCAAATGCTTTTGAAAACGCTGTTACCAAACCATCGGTACCAACCACGACCGGTAATGCCTGAGTTAACTCCAACGCTTCTGTTGATTCAGCAGACCGCTGATCCGAGTAGGTGACCGTAATTTCATCACCAAAATAAGTTTCAATTTGAGGCGTACTCACATCGATATTATTCGCCGTTGGTGATTCAATCGCTTCCAAATCAAAAGCTGCAGTAAACTCGCCACTATGCACCGTTGTTTCAAACAGCGATACGGTTTCTGATTCACCAAGTTCACCGGAAACCACGACTTCGATACTATCGCGCTGGTCAGAAACGTCCTGATCCGGATCATTGACTTTGATGAAGATCTTTTCACCGACATGCAGTAGTTCCACCGATTCTTCATACTCTCGATCAGTAATCTGTAGCTGACCCGTGGAAACCAGTTTGGCATTATGGTCAAGGATCTTAGCTTCTCCTGCCACGTTGACTTCATCTTTGTAACGCAGACTGATCGAATCTTCGCCGGTTAGATTCAGAACCATCGCGACCAACCCCGGAAGCAACTCGGACTCTTCCTTGCCATCATGCGCGCGGCCAATCAAGCCTCGCGGCATTTCAGAAGTCAGCGGAATAACATTCGGGCTATCTTTACCTCCAAGCTGCATAATGACCTGACCAACGAATCGTCCGGCAACCAGTGCTTCATTTTCAGTCACACTCTGTGGCAAATCGGAATGGGCGTTACTGATTACACAATCCACAAAGACGACCGAACCACCGGTCGTCACAAGAGCAACGGTAATGGTACTGCCGGAGTCTTTCGCCATATCCGGGTCAATCACTTCAACCAGGAGCGGAGCGTCGAAGGCAACGGCTGCGTTATCCTGTCGCTCGGCATCGGCAAGATACTGCACACGAGCTGGTACAGTTGGCGATTCACGCTGAGCCAGCGATGGAATAATTCGCACTCTGGCATCTGTCGGTTCATTCACAAAGACAGTTCGTTCCCGAGCAACGGTATGGCCCGGGAACGTATTTTGACTATCCAGATAACGGAGATAGACTACATCCCCGGCCTTTATGGTGAGTACATTCTCTGCGGTCTCATCAGACGTATCAATTTCCCGCGTGAAGATTCCTGTATTCGGCCCCGTCTCGGTTGCTTCAAGCTCAACAGCTTCGCCATCGTTCACGGCAACTTCCACAGTGATCGTGTCAATTTCGTTACTACGATCTTCATCGTAATCAACCACTTCAACCACAATGCGTTCACCGGGGTCCACACGCATTAGTTCTTTACGTTGCGCGTTCACTCCGCCCGCTGCTGAACTGGAGAGTGCATAGGAAACAGCATTCACTTCACCGTTGTTATATGTAGCCGTTAGCTCGCGAGTCAGAAGCTGGGCCGTATTAAGTTCATTGAGCGTTTGTTCATCGGTGTAAGTCGCAACCACTCGGTCTCCCGCTGCGATTTCCAGAACATCATTGGAAGCCAATGAGAGGATGTCCGAATCGGTTGGAATCTGTAACTCGCCGTTGGAAGCATCTCCGACTTCGATTTGATTAATCGCAACAGCATCACCTACATATTCATTAACAACAACTTTGGTATATCGAATTTGACGCTCCGGAAACCGAAATTCCCAGCTATCACCGCTTTTAACAACGGCATCACGATCAATTGGACGTAATTCCACTGCTTTGAGTTCCATCAAATTGGATGTGACTGTCACCGGGGTAAACAACAACTGTTTCTTGCCGGAAGCTTCAATCATGACATGACCGACAAATACTGTTTGATAAGTATCATAGGAGCCGGTATTCACGAGCGAATGTTCGAGAATTTGTTGATCCAGACCGATCCGGACCTGATTACCGGTTCCACTGCGGCTGTATTCAAGCCAAAGTTCATACACTCCGGAAGCCATTCCTTCAAGACTAACACTGAGCGTATCTTCAACGGCATTCCAGTTCTGCGTCACCATCGAATCTGCTTTTTCGACCACGGCAAAAGTCTCGGTCGTCTTCACTAACTCTGCGGCGGTCATATCAAGCCGCTTGACTATCTGCGGTGCTTCCAGCAATTCCACTTCAGCAGGAGCTTCAATAAACTGCTCAGCTCGCAAGGGTTGCAAAAGAACCTGTTGAGTATCAACGCTGGCAATCGCATATTCGAGTTTGGCTCCCTGCTGTTGATTGGCAAACGCGCTAAAGGCCTGCAATTGATGTGTTCCCTTATCCAGCCAGACATCCACCGTGCGAGTCCCATTGGACAACGGCAACTCAAGGATCCCGTCAACCGCTAGTCCGGTCGTATTTCCCTGCACTCGGAAACGAACTGCGGCACTGCGTTCCATATTAAACAGCCCTGACCACAACACGCTGCGAGCTACTGCTTTCTCGTCCTCGGCGATCTCCTGCTGAACAATTAATTCATTTTCAACGGCTGTAAACTCATCCGACTGGTTTGCGGCCAGAGTGAGAACCTGGTTCCATTCCCGATAGCTTCGATGATCGCCCATGACCACCAACTGCTGGATACCGGAGATATTTTCACTGAATCCCCGCACCTGCGTTCTACGAGGGAAGCTGGATAATCTAAACCAGAATTCACCGTCATAGCTTCCAAGTAAATCCATCCGAACAGGCAGATTATCCTCGTCATTCGGTGTCCCAACATTCACTCGGGAAACGCTGTACAGATCTTTCATATCCACGGTCAGGTCTTTCGGGGCGGCACCATCGGGTTGGCTCAACCAAAACGTAGCGGGATCCTTATCAATGGCCATCAGCGGACTATGATCAATCGCCGAATCCGTCGCCAACGCTCCGGCTGGCAACTCACTTGTGGTCACTGCTCCTTCAAACACGCCTGAGTGCGGCGATGTTTCGGTGACTTCGACCTGCACTTCATCACCACTATCGGTCACCAATTTCACGACCAGATTGTCAATTTCAGCCGTCAAATCACGATCGGGGTCGGCGACCTGAATATACAGGGGGTTACCGGGCTTCACTTGATTCGCCGGACGTGACTGACTTAGTCGTTCGTCATCCGAGCCTTCCTGCTGTGCAATCAACTCGTCACTAAAGGTGGTTTCTTCACTTTCGACATCGATACTGCTGGCGATTTCAAATTCCGCATTCGAAGCGATACTAATATCAACATCTGACAGCGGGACGCTTTTAAACTCCGAGCGAAATTCTTCAGGATAGTCACAACGGATCACGTCAGTACCGGTTAACTGCAGATACCCATCATCTTTCGCAACATCTCCCAGCACTGTCTCCAGATCACCTCGGAATAACCCTTTCCCTGCACCTGTAGAGATCAGGTAGACCATTTCACTATCACCACCGGTGGTCGTCACTATGACGGGGATTCGATTGTGTCCCCGACTGATTCCAAGATCGCTGTCATGCACCACAATCGACAACGGCGTCCCGGGATTGTGTCGACTTTTACTCTGTCGACCGAGACGTCCGATCGTACGAAGCAGATTGAGCTGATCGATATATCGTTCCTCGACACGGTATATTTCGGCCAGATTGTAAAGAGTTTGGTTCGCCAGCTCGACATCCGGCACTCGTTCCAACACACTGCGGAAAATACCCCGAGCTTCATCCCGATCACCACGACGGAAGGAGAGTACTCCGCGAAGGAACTCCGCTCGGACAACAATCAGTGTTTCATTACTATTTGCGAGCTTATCAAAAACCTGTTGTGCCTGATCAAATACCTTTTGCTCCATAAAGGACTCACCGATACCAAACTGAGCTTCCATGGCCTGTTCGGTATCCGGATACCGATTCACCACGGTGGTGTATTCACTCCGGGCGATATCGAAGCGACGGGCCTTGAAGTAATTCCCGGCCAGAAGAAGCTGCATCGTCGCTTTGGCATCATCACCAACTTCTTCCGTTTCGCTATTCTTAACCAACCAGGTTCGCACCAGGTCTTCCACATAATTGAAATTATCATCTCCGCCCGCAGCAATCAGACGTTCCACAATAAACTCAACAAGGTCCACTGGCATCTGGTCACGATGTTCATCAAACAGATCTCCATTTTCACTGTAGAGATCGAATGCTAATTCCTGATCACCTAACCGCAGATACAAAGCCGCCTGCAGTAAGGGAGCAATCGGACTGTCTTCATCAATCGTTAATCCAACTTCACCGATCTGAGTGTAACTTCGACTGACTAAATCTCTCACTGCTTTACGCCGATTTTCATCGACCGAAGCGAAGTTAGCGAGGATCCCTGTTCCGATCGTTGTGGCAACCACATGTTGTTGGTTAGCCGCGGCCGATCTGGCAAACTGAGTCAATTGATCGAAACCCCGATATTCATCTCCACTGCGATACGTTGCCTGCTGATACTCCAACAACATCGGCATCAATTCCGGCTTTGGAGTTGCTTCATCGTTTAACAGCAACAAGCGGGCAATCGGTGAAACCAAAGGGAGATCAAGTTTTACAAAGCGATCCAGAAACGCTCGAATCTGTGCGGGTTCGAGCGTTTCTGATGCTCGCAAAGTGGAAAGGTAACTGACACAACTATTAAAATCGAGACCACAGGATGTGAACGGTCGATCGAGATCACGATCACGTGACTGCTCCAGCAGTGTCAAAACAGCATTCCAATCGACCGTCTGCCCTTCGGCCGGCGTAAGCCGAATGCTAATGATATTATGAGCCAGAGCTCCAAACTGGTCGGAGGGCTTACGAAACGCGGCTTCGTAGAGCTGTTGCCGTTTTTGAGTGTCTTCTTCCAATGCTGCCAGACGATCGAGACATGTTTTATTCGCTGAGGTCAGCACAGGTAAATTCGCGCCAGTCTGATATCGTTCCTTCGCCAAATCGACAAGCTTCAATTCGGTAAGCACATCGCCCATGGTGGTTAGATAGTTTGCCTGAATTCCATGTTGCTGTTCTTCCCGGCGAATCCAGTTATATGCCTGACGCGCCAGATTGGGATCTTCGTTTCGAGCTGCACAAATCAATAACCGTCGATATAGATCTGAATTTTCTTCCTGCGGATCAAGTCGCAACATATGCTGTAACGCCGCGCGACAGTCTTCGGGCGTCCCGTAGTCTGTCGCCATCGCGACATAGACTATAGCGACAGGGATTTCCTGCGGGAAACGTCGTACCCATAGTGCATAGTATTTATTCCCGGTACCTCGATCATTGGTCGGAGCGTAACTGCGGTAGTAACTGGTTTGTGCCATGAGCTGTCGAACTGCCATCTCATCATTCATGGCGTTAAAGTGTCCTGTTTCCAGCAATTGCTGTCGGGCACTTGCGGCGTTCTTTGTGTTCCCGCCGGATTGCGACCAGAGCTTGACCAGAGCATCGTTGTCAGCGGTGGCTAATTCCTGCTTGAGAATCTGTGCTCGTCCTTTGTAATCCGCATTGGCTCGATTGGTTGCAATCCAACTGGCCGGATAAGTGATGAGCCCGGAATGCTGGAGGTTCTTTTTGCGTGATGCCAAGACCATACGAACGTCATTACGGAAAGTGTTGTCATCCGGAGAATTTTTAAACAGGTAGTCAATCATGTAGAGTGTGTCGCTGCCACCTTCCGGATAACGGGACAAATACTCACGGCACAACTGTAACGCCCGGTTTTGATTAAATGCTTCACCTTTATAGATATTAAAGGCCAGATAACGATACAAACGAGCTCGCGAGGCGGGAAGCGTCGATTTATTGATTGCATCTCGAAAGACGCGTTCTGTATCCTGTAAACGAGCGGGCTCCGAACCATTGAGCGTGATAAACAGTGAGGCTGCATTATGAGTGACCGCGTCGCCCTGAAGTGCTTCACGGATCAACTGCAGTGCTTTTGCATTATTCATGGCGTTGTAGTACTGCAGTGCAACATACTGCTGTAACGTCCATCTTCTCTGATCACTCCCAAACTTCTGCTTGAACTGATTCAACAGAGATTCGGTTTGGCCCGGATTGGTCTTACTGTTGTAGACAAGCAGTGTCTGAGTGTACAACGAATCAGCATCGTCACGAATTTGTCGCGCTCGTTGAAACGCATTGGCAGCATTGGTGTACTGTTGCAGCTGTTGGTAATTCCTGGCCATCAGGAGATACGCATCGCGTTGTTGTTCTCTGTCGCCCGCCAATCCTCGCTGGAACATTCGATTGATGACCCGATTCGACTCTACATATTTTGACAATCGTGCATATAGTTTGACTGAATAATCCCCCATCGCTCGAGCAAAGTCCTTAGCGGGAATCTTCTCCATGGCTTCTTCAGCAAGCACGGCAGCCTGGGTCTGTAGCTGATTGCCTGGCAGTGCCTGATAAATATAAACGGCGCGTTCCACATACCGTTTACCAATCACTGAATTACCGTGACGCTTCCAGACCACTTCAGCAGCTCTGGCCGCCGCTTCCCGATCCGTGGTTTGCTCGAGTGCATCCGCCAGACGGATTTCAATCGCCGCAGCTTCCCCCGATGCTCCATATCTCTCTAAATACTGTCGGCAGGCCACCACGAGTTCATTATTACGCGAAAGAACTTGCTGAGCGTCAATGAGTTTAAGCATCATCTCCCGATGTTTGGGATGATTGATTTGCACTTGTGTAAATCGCTGTGTAATTCTCACCAACCCCAGTGCGCGTCCATGTTGGTAGTATTGATCCGCCAGTTGCAACATGAGGTTGGCTGCTTCGGGCGCTGAGTCCTTGTATTTTCCTAATTCAGACTCGAGCTGACTCAATTGCTGATTCACTTCAGCCAGACGCGCCTGCTCGGCTTCCAGAGCAGCCTGTTGGGCCTGAGCATCCTCGGCGGTCTGGGCTTGCTGAGCTTGCAAAGCTCGCGAGAGCATGGGTAGTGAGAGAATTGAACAAACACCAATCAACCATGCCAATGCGCACAGGCTCGTTAACTGCGGGAAACGAATTCGAGTCCAGAGTGTTGCGTGGGAAGCTTTCATTGTTTTATTTCTTTTGTTTGTGATCCGTGGGGATTTCAACAAGTTCGGAGGTAAGGGTGTGCTGTAATGGTTAGAGAATCAAATCACGTTTCAGCCGGTCAGAAACCAGCATTTTTAAGTGCTTCTGCGATTTTTTTAGCCTCTGGTGCCAGTTGGCTTTCCGGAAAGTCCGCAATCAGTTGTTCAAAACGCTGGCGAGCCGGTCCGCGGCGATCCATGCGAAACAGGCAACGACCGTAGTTGAACAAAATGACATCCAGAAAGCGGGCATCCGGGTGGCTTTCCAATACTGTTTCAAACGTATCAATCGCTCGAGAATAGTCTTTCTGTAGATAATAGTGATTTGCCATCTTGGCCACGGCTTCACCAACTCGGCCACTTTCAGGGAACTGATCGTATACTTTCTTATATTCCTGAAAGGCTTTGTCCTTGAGCTGCGCGGCTGCCGCTTCACTTGCTTGCCCCTCGGCCATCGCTTCAAAACACTCGGCAATTCCAAACTGAGCCTCCCCTCGCAGTTGACTCGTTTGCATATTGGCCAGACGAGTATAAATACCAATCGCCCGGTTAAGATCTCCTTCGACTCGCGCGACATCCGCCAACTGCAATAACGCATCATCTACGAATCCACTTGCAGGAAACTCACGTTGCAGGCGCTCACACATCGCAGCGGCTAAATTCAATCGATCCATTTCAAAATACACATGCCACAGCTGAACGTAGGTTTCTTCGAGCAAACGCCCTCGAAGTTTTTGCACTTCCGGCATGATTTGTTCACACACTCCCAACGCCTGAGAATACTTTTCTTCAGCCTTCTTCTTGAGTCCAAACTCCTTATAGCGATTACCAATGCGAGTCAGGGCATCAGCCGTTTTAAGCTGAGTCTGAACACGCAGTTCTTCGTCGGTAATCAACGCTCGCGTCACACGCACTCCGCCAATATTACCTTCGAGACATCGCCCTTTTGAGGTCAGAATTGCAATCCCTTCCCCGGTATGAAGCTGATCTTCATAAGTAATCCGAATCTGATCTCCGGGTAACGCCTGCAATTGTGCGTCGGCGGCAGCCTGTTCGGATCGCACCACAGCTACCGTTGCTCGGAAGACTCCACTATGAGTCGCGTTG
>CEUN01160690.1_pt1 | contig 13019 bp, 10 predicted proteins | sample 361501 | NCBI WGS metagenome assembly CEUN01 (sample SAMEA2622801, study PRJEB7988) | marine metagenome | biome: marine biome (ENVO:00000447); feature: marine epipelagic mixed layer (ENVO:xxxxxxxxx); material: "saline water (ENVO:00002010), including plankton (ENVO:xxxxxxxx)" | depth 120 m | reverse complement strand
TGACGGCGCTAATCGCGGCCAGGGAGAGCGCTCAAGGCGAGCAGGGCAAAGCCACGATTTATTTCTGCGACCAGACCCATTCGTCCGTTCGTCGGGCGCTCAAGCTGCTCGGTTTTTCCGATGGGATGATTCGCGAACTGCCGTCTGATTCCAACCATCGGCTTTCCGCCCAAGCACTACGGGATCGGATCGCGAAAGATCGAGCACCGAGTCCGACATCATCAAGACCTTGGATTGCCTCGAGTCGTTCGCGAATCTCAGCTGACGAATTCGCGCGGGTCGGTGACCTTGCCGGTCAATGCGCTCGCAGCAACCGTGGCCGGGCTGGCGAGGAAGACCTGGCTTTCCTTGTGGCCCATGCGACCGGGGAAATTTCGATTGGTCGCGCTGATGCACTTCATCGGCGCGTTCATGCGCCCGAATGTATCGACAGGTCCGCCGAGACAGGCAGAGCATCCCGCGTTTTCGGTCATCTGTACGCCGGCGTCCTTGAGGACATCCCAGACCGTCTTGCCGCCCCAGTAGGTGGACTGGAGGTCGCGCACGATTTCGGGTGTTGCCGGAACACCAAAGGTGTCGATCTTCACGCTCTTGCCGCGAACGACGTGGGCAAAGTCCAGGAAGTCGCTGGTCTTGCCACCGGTGCAGGAGCCGATATAGGCCCGGTCCAGCTGCATGTCCATTTCCTTGGCCAGCTTGCGGTTACCGGGATCCGGGTGACAGGCGACGGTCGGCTCCAGCTTGTCGAGGTCGACAACCGTGTCGTAAACGAAATCCTCATCCGCATCGCGCTCGACCGGTTCGTAGCTGGATCGCGTGTTGTTCAGCTTCGTGCGCTGATTCACGATCTCCTCGGTCTTGGCATCAAATTCGAAGATGCCGTTCTTGCCCCCGGCCTCGATCGCCATGTTGGTGATGGTCATGCGATCATCCATCGAGAGGTTGCTCGCGCCTTCACCATCAAACTGCATCGCGCGATAGGTCGCGCCGTCGAAGCCGACTTCTCCGATGCAGTGAAGGATGACGTCCTTGGCCATGACGCCGGGTTGGAGTTTTCCTTCCAAGCGGAAGTGCATCGTCTCGGGAACCTTCAGCAGGATCTTGCCCGTGCCCATCACAAAGCCCGCGTCGGTGTTGCCGATGCCGGTGGCAAACTGGTTGAAGGCACCGGCCATGCAGGTGTGACTGTCCGTGCCGAGCAGGACTTCACCCGGACGGGTGTGTCCCTTCTGCGGAAGCGCTGCGTGGCAGACACCTGCGTAGTGCGAACCGTATTGCCGGTTCATCAATCCCTGGCTGGGATCGAACTTCCAGCTGCCCTCCGGATCATCGATCACGTCGTAGAAGTAGGTGATATCCTGCTCCTTCACGAACTCACGAAGGATGTCGACGTTGCGGTTGGACTTGGAATCCTTGGTAAAGATGTAGTGGTCGGGAATGATGACAATGCGGTCGCGGTCCCAAACTTTTGCGTCTTCGCCAAATTCACGTTTGAAGACACCGATCGTGCCGGGTCCACAAACGTCGTGCGTCATCAGCACATCCACGTTCACCCACACATTGTCCCCGGCGGACACCTTGTCCTTGCCGGTTCCGCGGGCGAGTAATTTCTCGGTCAATGTCATAACAAAGGGCGGGAGAACCTACCGAAGCGCTGACGGTGCTGCAACCTGTCTTTTGGGTGTGTGAGGATTGTGTGTGACAAGCTGTGCGGGCAACTGGGCGCCAGGCGACAAGACGCTCCGCGTTTGACCGGGAGCAGATCAAACTGTTCCGATGCGTTCTTCTCCAGTTCCCGAACAGACCTTGCAGGTATTGATCTGTCTCTATGCGAGGATGTCTTTGATCACCCGAGCCTTCTCCACCCCGGTCAGCCTCATGTTGAGTCCCTGGTATTTGACCGAGAACTTCTTGTGATCGAGGCCGAGGAGGTGAAGCATCGTCGCGTGCAGGTCGCGGACGTGGACGACATTCTCCACTGAGTGGTAGCCGAGGTCGTCGGTGTTTCCGTAGCTGTGTCCGCCCTTGATCCCGCCTCCGGCCATCCACATGGAAAAGCCCTTGATATGATGATCGCGGCCCGCTCCGCCTTTGCCCTGGAACATCGGCGTCCGTCCGAATTCACCACCCCAGATAATCAGGGTTTCATCGAGCATGCCGCGTTGCTTGAGGTCCTTGATGAGGGCGGCCGCCGGCTGATCGGTCAGGCCGCAACAGGTCCGCATGTAGCCGATGAGTCCGCCATGATGATCCCAACCGCGGTGGTAAAGATGAATGAAGCGCGAACCGCGTTCGGCCAAGCGACGGGCAAGCAGGCAGTTTGAAGCGAAGGAGCCGTCTCCCGGCTTGGCGCCGTACATGTCAAGGATGTGTTTGGGTTCGTCGGAAACATCCATCAACTCCGGCACGGACATCTGCATGCGGAAGGCCATTTCATACGCGGAGATGCGGGTGTCAATCTCAGGATCGAGCACGATCTTGTTTCGGTGGCGATTGAGCGCGTTCACGGCATCGACCACGCGGCGCTGTTCGCCGGTGCTGACGCCTCTGGGATTCCGGACGTAGTAAACCGGATCTCCGCTGGAGTTGAACTGAACGCCCTGGTAACGGCTGGGCAGGAAACCGGAACCCCACTGACGCTGGGAGATCGGCTGGGGATTTCGGCCGCCGGTGCTGGACAGGACGACAAACCCGGGGAGGTCAGAGCTTTCGCTGCCGAGACCGTAATTGATCCACGAACCCATCGAAGGACGGCCGCTGATTGCCGTCCCGGTATTCATGAAGGTGTGGGCGGGATCGTGGTTGATCTGTTCGGTGACCATCGACCTGATAACCGCGATGTCGTCCGCGATCTCACGATGCCAGGGCAGGAAGTCGGCAATGTATTGGCCTCCCTGTCCATAACGCCCAAACTTCGTGAGATGCCCCTGCACTTTCAGCTTTGCGCCCTGCAATTGCGCGATCGGCTGGCCTTTCGTGTATGATTCCGGCATCGGGCTGCCGTTCATGCGATTGAGTTCAGGCTTGTAGTCGAAGGTCTCGAGATGTGAGGGACCGCCGGCCATGCAAAGGAATATGACGCGCTTGGCCCGGCCGAAGAGATGCGGTGTGTCCCTGCGCCCCGGTGCGATGCCAGTGGCGTGTCCCTCGCTCGCAATTCCGGCGAGGGCGGCTGAGCCGATGGACAAACCCGCCTGACCAAGGAAGGTCCGGCGGTTCACGGAATTTGAGAAATCGAATGAGTTCATCAGTTGCGCGCAATGGTTTCGTGCAAATTCAAAATGGTGCGGGTCACGGTTGTCCACGCGGCCAGGTCCACGGGATCGTGATCATTGTTTTTTGTCAGCCCGACCTGCACCAGGTCTTCCGCCCGTTCTGTGGATTGGCGGTATTCCCGCCGGCTCTGAATCAGCAGTTCCGTGACCTGTTCCCGCTCGAAAGCATCCGGCGGGCGGCTGAGCGCGTTGCGAAAAAGAAAGTCGATCCTGCTGAACACCGAGTCACCAGCCTCCGTGAGTATTCGCGCGGCAAAGGCACGGGCGGCTTCGACGAAGGTAGGATCGTTCAACAAAGTGAGCGCGGCAGTGGGTGTGTTCGAACGCGGACGCTGGGCCGTGCATTCTTCCCGTGACGGCGCGTCCATGGCCTTGAGCATCGGGTGCAGATACTGGCGCTGCCAATGCATGTACACCCCGCGTCGCCACTGGTTTTCGTTGTTGTCGTGCCGGTATTTGCGCGCCGGGAAATTCAGATGGCGATAGTAACCGGCGGGTTGATAGGGCTTGGCCGGACGACCGCCGAACTTGTCCACCATGAGGCCGCTGACACGCAGCGCCGTGTCCCGGACCATCTCCGCGTCGAGCCGGTAACGCGACTGGCGGGCGTACAGACGGTTCAGCGGATCCCTTTCCAGCAGTCGCGGAGAGACCAGTGAAGACTGGCGATACGCGCGGCTCATCACAATCTGCTTGATGACGCGTTTGATGCCCCAGCCGTTCTCGTAGAAATCGACCGCGAGATTGTCGAGCAACTCCGGATGCACGGGTGGTTCGCCCTGTCCGCCAAAGTCATCGAGGTCCCTGGCAATGCCAACCCCGAAGCAGAGATACCAGAGGCGATTCACCATCACACGCGCGGTAAGTCCGCCCGTGCCGTCCTTTGGATCCAGCAGCCAATTCGCGAGGTCGAGGCGGCTCGTGCCTTTTGCCCGGCCCATGAATTCCGGGATGGCCGGTTTCATCAGCGGACCGCTGTCGTCCAGCCAATCGCCGCGCGGCAGGAGACGAATGGGACGTGGCTTCACGGAGGCCGTCACCATCGTGCGCCGGACGAAGTCGCGCAGAGATGCCTGCTCCGCTTGCAAATTCTTCAATTCCCCGGTCATGGCTGCCTTCTTCTTCGCGTCCTTTTCCTTTTTCGTGGCCGCCACCAGCGACTTGACCTGCGATTCGATTTCCCCCCAACGCTTCCGCTTGGCCGGCGGGCCGGTCAGGAGTTCCGGCGGGCGAGGTGATGGCAAGGTGTTGAAATTCAATCCGCGGCGCAGCGTAAGACTCAACGGCCGATTCTCGTCTACGTCGGCGAAATAGGCGGCGAGCGAATAGAAGTCCTTGGCGGTGTAAGGGTCGTACTTGTGGTCGTGGCACTGCGCGCAACCGACTGTGGCTCCCATCCAGACAGAAGACAGATTGCGGATCCGGTCGGCCATGTAGATGGCCAGATATTCCTTCTCCTGCGCTCCGCCCTCATGCGTTGTCTGCATCAGCCGGTTGTAGCCGGTGGCAATTTTCTGCTCCATCGACGGTTTCTCCAACAGGTCACCGGCCAACTGTTCTCGTGTAAACACGTCGAATGGCTTGTTTCGATGGAAGGCATCAATGACGTAATCGCGATACGGCGAGATCGCGTGTGTCTGGTCACCATGGTAACCCACCGAGTCGGCATAACGCACCAGGTCGAGCCAATACATCGCCAGGCGCTCGCCGAAATGACGGCTCGCGAGCATGCGATCGACCGTGGCTTCGTAGGCCTTCGAATTCATGCTGTTTGCAAAGGCATCCACTTCGGCCGGAGTTGGCGGCAATCCGGTCAGGTCAAAACTCAGGCGTCGAATGAGCGTGATCTTGTCCGCATCCGGGGACGGCGACAGCCCTTCATCGGCCACGCGCTTGAACACGAATCGATCGATCCAGTTGATCGGCCGCCATTCCTCGCGAACCTCCGGCACGGGATGCTTCTTCGGCTTTACGTAGGCCCAATATTCATCGTAGTCCGCGCCCTGTTCGATCCAGCGCATCAGTAAATCCTTTTCCGATGGGGTGAGGGTTTTCTCCGTCTCTGGCGGGGGCATGAGTTTGTCCGCATCTTCGGAGATTACTCGCGCCATGAATTCGCTTTTACCCGGCTTGCCCGCCACGATGACTTCCTTCTTCGCACCCTCCTCGACATCCAGCCGCAACTTGGCCTTGCGATGTTCCTTGTCCGGGCCGTGGCAGGCGAAACACTTGTCGGACAGGATGGGCCGGACGTCGCGATTGAAATCAATGCGCTTGGCGGCCTTCAGCCCACCGGCTGCGAGCATGAGAATCGTCAATGTGAGGAACTGAAACAGACGGTTCATTGCTCGCATGTTAGACGCAAGCGCGGGCGGGAGGAATCACGAATGGAGCGGAATCTGTTTCGGGTATGTGGACAAAAGAGGTGCACAGCGAGAGATGCTTCACTGAAACCACAGAGGACTGCCGCAGTCCAAGACGCTGAGGCGATCGCGACTCCCGAATGATCGGAGGGAATGGATTTGTGAGCAACGGACAGCCCCCTGGGGTGGGCGACGGTTCACGCACCGGCTTGACAAGATTCAGACCGGGGCTGGGACAACGTGCGGAAGTTCACTCATCATACCGATAACCGACGCCATGCACGGTACGGATGATGGCGGGTTTTGCGGCGTTCTTTTCCACTCGTTTACGGAGTTGGGAGATGTGTTGGTCGAGACAACGGCTGTTGGGATAATACTCCAGCCCCCAGCATTCGTTGAGCAGGAGGTCTCGGGAAACGGCCTTGCCGGTTTGGGTATGCAGGAGCGTGAGGATCTTGATGTCGCGCAGGCTGACTTCGATGGCGCTTTGGCCGCGGTAGACGCGCAGTTCTGCAGGCACAACCTTTAGATCACCCATTTCGAATTCGTTCTGTGCCTCCGAGCGCCGATCACGGGAGGCAAGGCAACGACGAGTCACCGCGCGGATTCGGGCCACGACTTCCTTCACGCCAAATGGTTTCACTATGAAATCGTCCGCACCGAGTTCGAGCCCGACCACCTTGTCGATCTCTTCGGACTTCGCGCTGATGAAGAGGTTGGGCACAGTCTCATCGAGCTTGCGGATCTTCTGGCACACCGCGTATCCGTCGTCACCCGGCATCATGATATCCAGGCAAACGACGCCCGGTTTCTCGCGTTCGAAGACTTCCAGCGCCTGGGTTCCGTTTGCGGCCGGATGGGTCTGGTAACCTTCCCCCTCCAGGATTTGTGCGAGTCCCTTGCGGGTGTTGGGATCATCTTCGGCGATCAGGACTTTCATAATGCGATTACTGCCTTTCTTCAGCCAACAGATGCGGACGACAGGAACTCATGCGGAGGCTCCCTTGATCGTCAGCCGGAACGTTGCCCCGCTTTCCGATGGCACGATCTTCAAGTCGCCACCGTGTCGTCGGGCAAGTTCACGTGAAATGGTCAACCCGATTCCCGTGCCGGTGACGCCGTCCGAAAGCCGGTTGCTCAGACGGGCGAAGGGCTCAAAGACCTGTTCCTGTTGATGGGGCGGAATGCCCGGGCCGTGGTCCGAGACGTCGATGCTGAGTTGGCCGTTGCTGTGGTTGCTGGTCACACGCAACAGCCCGCCGTCAGACGCGTATTTCTCCACGTTGCCAAAGAGGTTGCCCAGGATCTGTTCGAGAAAATCTCCGTCGATGGCCAAGGAATCCGATGCATCAGGTTCGAATTCGATTTCCACGTCCTTGGCGTCCAGGGCCGGCCGGAAGTGTTCCAACGTGGCGCGGACGATTTCATCTGGTGACTGCTCGCGCGGATTCATCTTCACTCCCCCGCGCCTGCGTTTGGCGAATGTCAACACGTTGCTGATCATGCGGCTGAGGCGATGGCTTTCGTTGACGATGATGCCAAGGCCCTCCCTGGAGGATTGTGAGGGATTCTCCAGGCCATCGAATTCGGTCTGCACGAGTTCCGCATACATGCGGATGTTCGTCAGTGGCGTCTTGAGTTCGTGCGAAACCTGATTGACGAAACTCACGCGCTGGCTGGCTTCCCGGATGTCCCTCGTGTTTTCGCGATAAAAGTAAAGTGCCAGAACGATCATCAACAGCGTTCCCGCGACGAGGGCGACGGAGACATTCACCCATGCGCCGGTACGGATGGATCCGAATCCATCTCCACGAAAGTAGTTCAGTGACCACATGCTGAGCGGTGCGACGACGGAAATAGCGGCCACGTGGTTGGTGTTTCCTTCCATGGCACCCCATTGGTAGATGGCGTTGTTCTGTGCGTCTTTGAGGACGATTCGTCCCGGTTGCTCGACAAGATTTGTCCCGCGTTCACCGGTTTGCATGTTGGCCGGGTGCGTGTCCGGCAGTTCGGCGATGATGCGGGAAAGGAAAGCCATGCGGTCGACTTCCACGCCGGCGACCAGCCCGTTTGCCTGCTTGCGCCAGAAGATCAGGTTCACGCCGTTGCCCCAGAACCACGGGTGCCACCCATGATCGGAGCTTCGGTTGAAGAATTGGGCGGAGGATTGTACGTTGAGTGCCTGCGTTGAGTTGGAGGGATTGTCGGTGTTTCTTCCGAAGATGATTCCCGTCTCCCAGACCGAGCGCGTCCGATCGAGGAAGTCCCGCTCGTCCCGGGTTTCGGTGCCATCGGTGGTGGGAAAGAGCAAAGCGCCATCGGACTTCATCACGAACATCTGCTTCACCAGGCGTCCACCTCGAACACGAGCCCGGAGCGTGGCGATGTCCGGATCGGTCAGCTTTCGACTCACGTAAGGGCTCTTGCCGGCACCCTGCTGTGCCTGGAGCCGCGACATCGTGATCTTGCTCATTTGCTGAACTTCAAGCGGGGGCAATTCCAACACCTGCAACAACTCGCGTTCCAGATCCTGAACCACGCCGGCGATGGCCTCATTACGCGTCTGCAGCGTGTTGTCGAAGAGCGCATGAAACTTCATCCGGATGCGATGCTCCTCATCGCGCGCCAGCTCGAACCCCAGCCAGGCCAGGAATCCGAGCGGCACGAAAACGATGATCAGAAAGATCGCGATGAGTTTCGGTCTCACTTTTTCTGCTTCGGCGGGACGGTCTTCTGCAGCAGCGGTTGTTGCTGTTGCTTCTGTACGATCCGATTCAGTTGTTCCTGCGATTTCACACCCGCGCGGTTGCGGAAGCTCTGGGCGCCCTGGGAAAGGCGGCTCTGCTCATAACGCATCTGCTTGCGTTGGGCGCCCCAGTTTTCCGCGTCGAGATTCTGCGCTGAGAACGAATTCAGCAGACCGTAGTTGCGCAGGAATGAGGAATCGTATTTGTCGGCGTTGAGATCGAGGAAAGCGCCGTTGCTGATGAGAAGTCTGCGGGCTTCGCTGATGCGGCCGAGGTCCCGGAGCGCGGTTGCCTTCTCATTGTTTTCCAAGGCGATCTGCGAAATGCAGGTGATCATCACTTCCTTGCTCTCACTCTGGGCGACGAGTTTCTCTGATTGGGTGAAGCGCGCCTCAACCGAGCTGCTCAATCGATCGGTGGTCTTGGTTTCCAGGTTGGAGTATTTCAGGTCCACCTTCGCGATGGAACGCTGTTGGTCCGCACTGGTGGCGGGGATCTCAACCTCCAGCAGGATATATTGCTCCTGCTTGCTGTAGATCTGGTTCAAATCCGTCACCACGGTCTGTCCGGAAATGTCTCCTTCACGGCCCAGCAACCGCACGGGACGAACGCCGGGTTCGCAACTGATCTTCACCTCCACTTCCTGGGCGACCACTGTGAGCATCTCGCCAAAGTCCTCATTGAAGATTTGCGCCAGCTGTGTCGCGTCCTCGATGAAGCTATGGCGGCCATCACTCTTCAATGCGAGCTGCGACATGAGATCCTCGTTGTAACCAAGTCCCAGACCGAGCGTGGTGACGGAGATCCCTTCCTTCGCCAGTGATGCGCCCAGTTCTCCCAATTCCCCCGGGGTCTTCGGGCCGACATTTGCCTGCCCGTCAGACAGGAGGAAGATTCGATTCACCCGGTCCTTGGTCATGAACTTGCGGAGTTCCTTGGCACCCTTGCTCACACCGGCAAACAAGGCCGTGCTTCCATTGGCAGGTATCCGATCGATTTGTGCGAAGATCGTGTCCTTGTCCGAGACCTTTGTTGCGGGCACGAGCACCCGCACCACGGAATCGTAGGTCACGACGGAGACAATGTCGTCGTTGTTCAATCTTCCGATCGCCATCTTGGCGGCCTCGCGGGCGTGCCGGATCTTGTTGCCTCTCATGGACCCCGACTTGTCCAACACGATCGACACGTTTACTGGCGCGCGATCGGTTTCCTTCTTCAGTTCAAAACCGGTGAGGCCGGCTTTCAGAAACGTTGTCTGCTTCTTGTTCGCAACCAACAAGGGCTTGGCCAATTGAACGCTGAGTTTGACCTGGGAAGCAGCCGCCTGCCCGGTGGACCATGCGAGACATCCGCAGGCAATCAGACTGCGGATCGTGCTGTGAAGAAATCTTCTGGAATCATTCATGACGCTAAGCCTGCGCACGCCACGACCGCCATGGTCAGTCCCCAGTCAGGGAATTGTAAGAAAAATGTCAGCAGGCGTTGCGCGCCTTTACTTCGACGGAAAAAACTTCTCCAACACCTTGTCGTCCATCCGTGGCGTGGCCAGAGAAACCACCACCAAGGCGATCGTCGATGCGATGACCAGGCTGGCGACCGGCATCATGCCCAGGAACAGGAAACCGCGATTCGCACCGAAATCCGATTGAACGAACAGCCAGATCCACGCCACGGCCGTGGTGAGGATCGAGGCATACGCACCTGCTGGAGTCACCCGGCGCCAATACAACGCGGCCACCACCAGCGGAACCAGTGCTGCGAACCCTGAGAAACACCAGATGCCGAGGAAGAAAATCTCCCGGGTATTCTTCAGGTAGCACGCAATGAGGTATGCCACCACGACCACGCCGACGACGAAGATGCGGCTGGCCAGCACCTTTTGTTGCTCTCCAATTTCCTTGTCGCGCTTGTAGTGCAGGTAAATGTCGTTGGTGAAGATGCTTCCCAGACAGAGAAACTGCGAATCGAGACTGGACATGATGGCCGCCATGATTCCGGCAGTGAGGAATCCGCCCAACACCGGAGTTGTCAATTCATTGACCATGATGCTGAGCACGGCATTCGGTGACGAGCCGGGCGGGATCAACGGCTGCCCGTTCACCATGGCCGACGTGGCCCAAGTCCCCAGCAAGACGGTGGGGACCCAGACGAGGAGTATGAGCAACGGATGCGCAATCACCGGCAGTTTGAACGAACTGGCACTCTTCGCGGTTAGCCAGTGCTGGAAGATGTGCGGAAACATTCCCACGCTCAAAGGAATCAGCATGTAGGAAAGGAACACAAGCTGGGGAAGTCCCTTCGGTTCTTTCGGCGGAGTCAGCGTGGCGGTTTCTGGAGGAGTGCCTGTGGTCGAATTCGTGTTCGTTGCTGCATTCGCCTGCGCGGCTTCGTATGCCTTCAAAGCAGCCTGGAATTTCTCCAAGTCCTTCTGATGCGCGCTGCGTTGAAGCTTGCTCGGATTGCGTTCCGCAACAGCCGCAGTCGCAGCGACCGGTCCGCCCAGCTTCGAAGAGATGATTGCAAACGCCACCATTCCCAGTGCGATGAACACGATGGTTTGAAAACAATTCGCCCAGGCCGTGCCCCGTGCGCCGCCGAAGAAGATGTAGATCAATACCACAATGCAGATGATCGCCGCGCCTGCCTCGAAGGAGACCTTCCCATCCGATGCACTCGAAAAAGTCGAACCCGCGCCGATCAATCCAACCAGCAGATATGGGATCACCAAGCCAACGAGAATCGGGAACAGCAAGAGACCGATGAAGTCCGACTGAAAGCGGTCGCGGAAGAACTGGATCTGCGTCAGGTAGCCGTGCTTTGCGCCGAGCGACCACAGCTTCACACCGATCAGAAAGAAACAAAGGGCGTGCACGATTCCCGATGACGACGCGAGCTTGCCGTAAATTCCAATGCCGTCCTTGAACGAGGCGCCGGTGGAACCCAGCAATGCGAAAGCGGTCATGGTCGTGCCAAACAGCGACATCAGGAGCAGGAATGGGCCGATCCCCCGCGACGCCACAAAGTAGTCCGCCGTGGTTCCGCGGAAGAACCGATTGCTCACCAGACCGAGGAGGAGCAGCAATCCGAGATAGCAGCAGATGATTACGGTAGTGGTCATGACTTCGATTCCTCCCCGCCGGTATGCGACGTGCCGTCAGTGTCTTCCTCCGGAAAGCAGTGTTTTGTGGCGAAGAAACAGACGATGGAGGTGAGGATTGAAAGCAACACGTGCCAAGCCATGCCGATCGGCATGAATCCGAACACCAGCGGTTCATACCTGTCCCAGAACCAGAAATCCTGATGCAGGACAAACAATGCCAGGATGGCGATCCAAACCCACATGCGGGCGCTGTTCGATTTGCTGCTCATTGCTGAATGCCGCGAGAGTCTGGGGATTTCGTTCCGACGGGCAAGCGGGAAAACGAAGCCGCCGGATCAAGAACAATTCCGCTCTCTCCACTCACGCCGACTCGATGATCAGATTGCCGTACGGTGTCGTGTCGGCGGTCCGAACCAGGCCGATCGATTTTGGCACGCGTTTCTTGAATTCGATGTGGGGTTCGAAGGTGATTTCAGCTCCGCCCAGGGCGTTCCTGAACTCGGCCTGCTTTTCATCGGAATTGCTCTCAACGAACTCTTTCGCCATGAACACCGGACCGACCACAAATTCCGCCACGAAAGAGTCCAGCACCTGCGGAATCGTCGGAATGCCCTTTAGCAGTGTCAAATCCACCGTCTCGATCTCCGTCCAGAAGGGGAATGCGTAATCGGCAATGACCAGGGTGTTGGTGTGGCGGATTCGGCTCAGGAGGTGAACCAGATGTGGGTTGAGAATTTTGGTGGTGATCATGCTTGCGGGATTACCCCCGCACGTCCGCAACAAGGCAATCGAAATCATTGAACAACGCCCATTTTGGCACTCGCAGCCCCCTTGCCACAACACCGCTCGACGCGCACCAGTCGAGCGGCTTCACTGCCGGAACACACAGCCAATACGTGGATAAAAAGGAAAATCGCTCCGTTCGTCCATTGGGCTGGATTGAAATCTGGCAAATCGGTTGGATGGATGCGAAACGTGCCCGGGGCAAGGATCATCACCTTTCACGCGTTGAGCACGCCTGAGTCTACATCCGAGGTCTTTGAGAAAACGGTTGCCTTTTGCAAGCAGCATTACGACGCCGTCTCGATCTCGGTCATCACCGAAAACCTCACCTACGGCCTATCCGATCCTCGCCAACTGCACCTCCGAGGAACTGATTCATGAAATCGTCGATTGCGGTCCCCTGATTGAGAAGCATCTGCTTAAGCCGGTGGATTTCTTTTGCTATCCGAACGGGGATTTCAATCCGCTCGTCACGCGATTCGTGGAGAAGAGCTACAAGGCGGCCACCATCACGCGCTCCAAAGATCTGAAAACGAAACTGACCTCGGCGGGCGTGCCTGAGGAGAAGATCCACGCCAACTAAAACGGTGTGAACACAGGCGTGTTCAAGTCGGGCGAACGACTGGCCGCAAGCTGGGTGCTGGGTCTGCCGGACGAAGGCAAGATCATTCTTTACGTCGGCAATCTCCTGCCGATCAAGAACCCGCTGCTACTTGCCCGCGCTCAGGGACTGCTTGCCAAGGCAATGGAT